>OLIH01000885.1_pt1 | contig 12024 bp, 8 predicted proteins | sample 1609721 | NCBI WGS metagenome assembly OLIH01 (sample SAMEA4350157, study PRJEB24818) | metagenome | biome: human; feature: gut; material: faeces | place: Denmark | collected 2013-09
AAGCAGAGGATATTGCATTTTACATTGTATCACGGAAATCCCAAATAGAACAATTTAAAAAGATATTGAATGATTTTATGTGTGATATACTTCACATATTTGGAACAGAATCCCCTAATAGTTATGACTTGATAAAATTGTTTGGCAAGCCGGAAAGAACCGTTATAAATATTCAGGGAATGATGGGGATATACTCACAAGTCTATATGGAAGGGATGTCTTTGCGTTCGCAGACAAAAGAGAGGTTATTTGAGAAAGTAATTGGGAATAGCCTAGAGTCTCAGAAAAGAAGTTTGGCAATGCGTGGAAAAACAGAAAAAATGATTTTGGAAAATGTCAGGAATGTGATTGGACGCACAGATATTGACCGGATGATGGCTCTGACACAAAATCCGGAGATAAGGTATTTTCACTGCAATGAAATATTGAGAGATATTTTTTATCATAGCAGGACATGGCGATATGATATGGTTGAAACGCATTCTTTATTTTTTAGAAATACAGGAAATCCAATTAAAGGGTTACCGGGAATGCTCAAGGCATTATCAATTTTACTGAAAAAATACCCAGACACAAAGCTGTATGTGGTTGGTCCGGCAATATATAGTCCGGCCTGTATGAAGCAAAAAGTTGTTGAGGGAACGTTTAATCGGGAATGTAGAGAAATCATGGATCAGAATAGTTTGTGGGCGCATATTGAATTTATGAATTCTCTGGACTCCGGACAAATGAAAGAACGCTACTTAAGGTCACATGCAGTGGTTTCTGCTTCAAATATAGAGAATGAATCCAATGTAGTAAGTGAGGCTAAAATACTAGGAGTTCCGGTTGTGGCTTCTTTTGTGGGCGGCTTACCAAATAGGATTAAACATGGCTATGATGGTTTTTTGTATCAGTTTAATTTGCCACAAATGCTTGCATATTATATAAGCGTGATATTTGACAATCCAGATATTGCTAATCGTATATCAAAAAATGCAGTGGAATCGCAAAGAATTATTAATAATCCTGATACGAATATCCGTAGACTTGAAGAGATATATCAAATCATATTTAAGCAGTAACAGTAGGTAATATGAATCTATATACGGTGTTTAGCAATTCAAAGATAAGCAGAGGAGAAAAGAAATGAGTGTATTTACAGGAAAAACCTTATTAATTACAGGGGGTACAGGTTCCTTTGGCAATGCAGTGTTGAACCGTTTCCTTCAAACAGATATCGGAGAGATTCGAATATTTTCCCGTGACGAGAAAAAACAGGATGATATGCGCCATGAGTTTCAGGCGAAGATGCCGGAAGCAGCAGACAAGATTTCTTTTTATATCGGCGATGTCCGTGACCTGGCTTCTGTGAAGAACGCCATACACGGTGTTGATTACATATTTCATGCCGCGGCATTAAAGCAGGTACCATCCTGTGAATTCTTTCCGATTGAGGCTGTAAAGACAAATGTTTTTGGAACAGAGAATGTTTTGACAGCAGCCATCGAAGAAGAGGTAGAGTCTGTTATCTGTCTATCCACCGATAAAGCGGCATATCCTGTCAATGCTATGGGAACTTCCAAAGCTATGATGGAAAAAGTTATCGTTGCTAAGAGCCGTACTACCCAAAAAACTAAAATATGTTGTACACGTTACGGTAATGTTATGTGTAGCCGTGGATCTGTTATTCCGCTTTGGATAGAGCAAATTCGTAATAGTAACCCTATCACATTAACAGAACCGGCTATGACACGTTTCATCATGTCCCTGGAAGAGGCAGTTGACCTTGTTCTATTTGCATTTGAACATGGAGAAGCGGGTGATATTTTGGTACAGAAAGCTCCGGCATGCACAATTCAGACGCAGGCAGAAGCCGTCTGTCAGCTGTTTAATGGTAAGAAAGAAAATATTAAGGTTATTGGTATCCGGCATGGTGAAAAAATGTATGAAACTCTTCTGACCAATGAAGAATGTGCCCATGCTATTGACCTTGGACGCTTTTATCGTGTACCATGTGATAAGAGAGGTTTAAATTATGATAAGTTCTTTACAAAGGGGAACAGAGAGAGAGTAAAGTTAAACGAGTTCAATTCCAATAATACAAGACTGCTGTCTGTAAAGGAAACCATAGCAAAACTAGCTGCTCTTACTTATATTCAGGAAGAACTTGCAAAGGATAACTTACAGTAAAAAGAGGTGTTGTATGAACGTATTAATAACGGGCGCGAAGGGTATGATGGGCACTGCCCTTGTTGCCAATTTGAAAAATATTAAAGATAATAAAGACCGTACCCGTCCAAAACTGCATATAGAAGAAATTTATGAATATGATATAGATTCAACGAGGGAGGAACTGGAAAAATATTGCCAAAAGGCAGATTTTATTTTTAATCTTGCAGGAGTAAACCGTCCGGAACATATGGAAGAATATATGAAAGGCAACTTCGGTTTTTCTTCTGAACTTTTGGGCCTTTTAAAAAAATATAACAATAAAGCACCAATTATGTTGAGTTCTTCTATCCAGGCTGCTTTAGCCGGAAGATTTAAAGATTCTGAGTATGGCCGTTCCAAAAGGGCAGGAGAGGAGCTGTTCTTTTCTTATGCTGAAGAGACGGGAGCCAGGATAGCGGTGTACCGTTTTCCGAACATGATGGGACACAGCCGTCCAAAATATAATTCCGCAGTATCTACCTTTTGCTGGGCAGTTGCAAATGACGAGGAATTTACCGTCAATGACCGCAGCACAGAGTTGGAACTTCTTTACATTGATGATTTTGTGGAAGGAATGTTTGATTTATTGGAAGGAAAAGAGCAGCACTGTGAATTTGACGGTGTAGATACGGTTCTGAGGGTAAACGGACGCTATTGCTGTGTTCCTGTGACACATAAGATTACATTAGGCGAGATTATAGATTTGTTGCAGCAGTTTAAGAAACAGCCAAGGACATTGATGATGCCGAAAATGCCGGAAGGTTCTTTTGCAAAAAAGTTGTATAGTTTATATTTGACATATCTTCCGGTGGAGAAGTTTAAGTATGAGTTAAAAATGAAAAGCGATGCTCGTGGAAGTTTTACGGAACTGGTACATACTGCTGATTGCGGGCAGGTGAGTATAAATATCAGCCGGCCTGGTGTTACAAAAGGTCAGCACTGGCATAATTCTAAATGGGAACTGTTTATTGTGGTTGCTGGGCACGGATTAATCCAGGAGCGGAACATTCATACAGGAGAAACAGTAGAATTTGAAGTCAGCGGAGATAAAATCGAAGCGATACATATGATTCCGGGTTGGACACATAATATTGCCAACCTATCAGATACAGAAAATCTTGTGACGGTTATGACCTGCAACGAGATTTTTAATCCAGAAAAACCAGACACATTTTATGAGCCAGTGTAGAGGGAGAAAGTAAACGATGAGTGAAAAATTTGCCGTAAAGACCGATTATTCGGATATTCATTTTAGAGATAATGGAAAGTTAAAACTTCTTATTATTGTAGGCACTCGTCCGGAAATTATCCGTCTTGCCGCGGTAATTGATAAGTGCCGTAAATATTTTGACGTAATACTGGCTCATACCGGGCAGAATTATGATTATAATTTGAATGGGATTTTCTTTGAGAATCTGAAGATTGAGAATCCGGAAGTTTATATGGATGCCGTTGGGGACGATCTCGGTGCGACCATTGGCAATATCATTAACTGCTCCTACAAACTGATGAACCAGATTAAGCCGGAGGCGCTCTTGATATTGGGCGACACCAATTCTTGCCTGTCAGCGATTGCAGCAAAGCGCCTGCATATCCCAATCTTTCATATGGAAGCAGGAAACCGCTGTAAAGATGAATGTCTGCCGGAGGAAACAAACCGCCGGATCGTGGACATTATTTCCGATGTGAACTTGGCTTACAGCGAACACGCTCGTAAATATTTACATGAGTGCGGACTGCCGAAGGAGCGTGTCTATGTGACCGGTTCGCCGATGGCGGAGGTACTGCGTCAGAACCTGCCGGAGATTGAAAAGTCAGATATTTTGGAAAAATTGGGACTGGAACCGCAGAAGTATATTTTACTTTCTGCGCATAGAGAAGAAAACATTGACACAGAGAAGAACTTCCTTTCTTTGTTTACAGCAATTAATAAGATGGCAGAGAAATACGATATGCCGATACTATATTCTTGTCATCCCCGTTCAAGAAACCGTATTGACGCTACAGGGTTTCAATTGGACAAACGTGTGATACAGCATGAGCCCCTTGGATTTCATGACTATAACCATCTGCAGATGAATGCTTTTGCTGTTGTTTCAGACTCAGGTACACTGCCGGAGGAGAGCAGCTTCTTTACAAGTATAGGGCACCCCATACCGGCTGTGTGTATCCGTACCTCAACAGAGCGTCCTGAAGCTTTGGATAAGGCTTGCTTTGTGTTAGCGGGTATTGATGAAAGATCGTTACTTCAGGCAGTGGACACTGCTGTGCAGATGCAGTTGGACTGTGATTATGGTATCCCAGTGCCGGATTATGTGGAGGAAAATGTCAGTACAAAAGTAGTTAAGATTATCCAAAGTTACACAGGGGTGGTAAATAAGATGGTTTGGAGAGTCATAGATTAGAAGATTATTATTATGCGGAGAAGTATTATTAATCTTAAGGCTTGAGCAATATAGGAGGTGCCATGTACCATATCCACAAAAACTCATACCGTTTTCTATTCCTTCTCTCCATTGCTGTCATTCTATATGCCACATTGTATCGCGAGGCCGGACAGGGAGACATAGAACTCCGCCTTTTCTGGACCATAAAACGCGCCTGGAGTGAACATTCAGGCTATTATTGGTATTTGATTTTAGGAAATATTGCACTGTTTATGCCTTTTGGATTTTTTCTGACTGCCATCCTCCAAAAGCCGGACTGGAAGAAAGCAGCCATGATGGGATTTGTTTTTTCAGCGGCCATCGAGGTGTCCCAGGTCCTTTTGGATAGAGGATTAGGCGAGTTTGATGATGTGCTTCACAATACATGGGGGAGCTTGATGGGATATTGTGCAGCAGTGATACTGGGATATTTGTTTGGGCAGCAGAAAGAGCGGTATGAAGGAAAGGTAAAAGGAGCCGGTCTGTTCTTTGGTATGACAATATCAATGTTTACCATTCTAATATTGTACAACAGGCCTGACTGGAGCGTGCGTTTGTGGAGGAGGTAATCATTATGTCTGCTAAGGAGGCTCTTATACCCGTCTTACTAACAGCGCTTCTACCCGTCCTACCAAAAAACACTTGACAAATCCCCCAATAATTATTATGCTTGATAATTATAAATCAAAGCAAATAAACCAAACATGCAAATCATGCAAACAAAGCAATCCAATCAAACACAACGGTTATGAAGAAGAGGAGTACATCATATAAACCATCAGAGAGGGCGGTCCACTGGCTGAAAGGCGGCCCGGGCAGAGTATGATAGAAGGTAGCTTCTGAACTGGAGCGGTGAAGGATAAAACTGAGTGACTGGCAGGCGGATATTTCCGTATTGCCGCCATGTAAAGTTTCCTTCTGTGTAGCTGCTTCCGACCGGCCTGCGTTAAAGGCCTAATGAGACTGCCGGACATCCGGCAAAACAAAGGTGGTACCGCGGACACCCCGCCCTTTGCCTTCCCTTAACCGGGATTGGCGAAGGGCTTTTTATTTTCAGGCAAACCGGGTCTGTCTGCCGGCAGCCATTTTTCTGTAATTAACCAAACCGTTAATGAGTCCATCAACAAAACCACTAACAGACTTATTAACAAAACCATTAACCCAAATAAATTAGTTACTATAATTACTAAAATTAGTTATCAAAACTAATTATCAAAATTAATTACCAAAACTAATTACCAAAACCTATTACAAAAATTAATTATCAAGACTCATTATTAAAACCCATTATTAAGACCAATTACAAAGACACATTACAAAAACCATCTACAAAAAAGGAGAACAAACCATGAAGGAACTGGAGAAAACCTACAACCCGGCGGACATCGAAGACCGCCTGTACCAGAAGTGGCTGGACGGAAAGTATTTCCACGCAGAGGTAAACCGCAGTAAGAAACCATTTACCATCGTGATGCCGCCGCCAAACATCACAGGCCAGCTGCACATGGGCCATGCCCTGGACAATACCATGCAGGATATTCTGATCCGCTATAAGAGGATGCAGGGCTACGAGGCGCTGTGGCAGCCGGGTACGGACCATGCTGCCATTGCCACCGAGGTCAAGGTTATTGACAAGCTTAAGAAGGAAGGCGTTGACAAGGTAGACCTGGGACGGGACGGTTTCCTTAAGGAGTGCTGGAAGTGGAGAGATGAGTACGGCACCAGAATCGTGAATCAGCTTCATAAACTGGGTTCATCTGCTGACTGGGACAGGGAGCGTTTTACCATGGACCATGGCTGCTCTGACGCGGTTCTGGAGGTCTTTGTCAAGCTGTACGAGAAAGGCTACATCTATAAAGGATCCAGAATCATCAACTGGTGTCCTGTATGCCAGACCTCTATCTCTGATGCAGAGGTGGAGCATGTGGAGCAGAACGGCTTTTTCTGGCACATCAATTATCCTGTAGTGGGAGAGCCTGGCCGTTTTGTGGAGATAGCCACCACAAGGCCGGAAACCATGCTGGGAGATACCGCGGTTGCGGTGAACCCGGAGGATGAGCGCTATCAGGACATCGTGGGCAAGATGCTTAAGCTGCCTCTGACAGACAGGGAGATTCCTGTTATCGCCGACCCGTATGTGGACAAGGAATTTGGAACAGGCTGCGTGAAAATTACCCCGGCCCACGACCCCAACGATTTTGAGGTGGGCAAGCGCCACAACCTGGAAGAAATCATTATCTTAAACGACGATGCCACAGTAAATGTTCCGGGACCGTATTTTGGTATGGACCGCTACGAGGCCAGGAAGGCCATTGTGGCTGATTTGGAAGCTCAGGGCCTGTTGGTCAAGGTGGTTCCACACTCCCACAACGTAGGAACCCATGACCGCTGCAAGACCACGGTAGAGCCCATGGTGAAGCAGCAGTGGTTTGTAAAGATGGAGGAGATGGCTAAGCCGGCCATTGAGGCCTTAAGAACGGCAGCCTTACCTTTGTTCCGGAGAGCTTTGGAAAGACATATCTCCACTGGCTGGAAGGTATCCGCGACTGGTGTATCTCCAGACAGCTGTGGTGGGGACACAGGATACCTGCCTATTACTGTCAGGAATGCGGAGAAATCGTGGTTTCCAAGGAAGCTCCCCACGCCTGCCCTAAGTGCGGCTGCACTTCATTAAAACAGGATGAGGATACCCTGGATACCTGGTTCTCATCCGCTCTCTGGCCCTTCTCCACCCTGGGCTGGCCTGAAAAGACAGAGGATCTGGATTATTTCTATCCCACAGATGTTCTGGTGACAGGATATGATATTATTTTCTTCTGGGTTATCCGTATGGTGTTCTCCGGCCTGGAGCAGACCGGAAAGCTTCCGTTCCACACCGTGCTGATACACGGCCTGGTAAGAGACTCCGAAGGACGGAAAATGAGCAAGTCTCTGGGCAACGGCATCGATCCCCTGGAGGTCATCGACAAGTACGGCGCAGACGCCCTGCGCATGACCCTGATTACGGGCAATGCTCCCGGCAATGATATGCGCTTCTATTGGGAGCGTGTGGAGAACAGCCGTAACTTTGCCAATAAGGTCTGGAATGCGTCCCGATTCATTATGATGAACATTGAGAAGGCTGCCCAGTCCGGCGAGGTGGCTTTGGACCGCCTTACCATGGCTGACAAATGGATTGTGTCTAAGGTAAACACCCTTACCAGGGAAGTGACGGAGAACCTGGATAAATACGAGTTGGGAATCGCCCTTCAGAAGGTTTATGATTTTATTTGGGAAGAATTTTGCGATTGGTATATTGAAATGGTGAAGCCAAGGCTGTACAATGAAGAGGACGATACAAAGGCGGCCGCTATCTGGACGCTTAAGCATGTGCTGATTCAGGCGCTGAAACTGCTTCATCCCTTTATGCCGTTTATATCAGAAGAAATTTTCTGCAATCTCCAGGAGGAAGAGGAGACCATCATGGTTTCCCAGTGGCCGGTTTACAGGGATGACTGGAATTTTGCAAAGGAAGAACAGTCCACAGAGACCATCAAGGAGGCTGTAAGAGCTATCCGTGGCGTGCGTTCATCCATGAACGTTCCTCCCAGCAAGAAGGCAACTGTTTATGTGGTATCGGAGGACGCAGGGCTGCTGCAGATATTTGAGCACAGCAAACGCTTCTTTGCCGCTTTGGGCTATGCGGGCGAGGTGATTCTCCAGGAGAATAAGGAAGGAATTGCAGACGATGCTGTATCCGCAGTGATTCACAAGGCAGTGATTTATATGCCATTTGCAGATCTGGTGGATATTGAGAAGGAGATAGAGCGGTTAAGGGGCGAAGAAAAACGTCTGGCAGGAGAGCTGGCCCGTTCCAGAGGTATGCTGGGCAATGAGAAGTTTGTAAACAGGGCGCCCGAAGCAAAGATTGCCGAGGAGCGCGCAAAACTTGAAAAATATGAGCAGATGATGGAGCAGGTGAAGATACGTCTGGCACAGCTTCAGTGATGAACCCGGAGAAGGATTAGGGCGGTGGGGGCAGGCGGAAAGCCAGATACACCGGAGTAAACCGTATACACCGCGGCAGACCAGATACAGGGATAGAGAGGGAGAGCATAGCATGAATCAATCATCAGGAAATAAGCCGGTTATCCATGTCAGGATGTTCGGCGGTTTCACCATCACAATGGATGAAAAGGCCATGTGCGACAGCGATAACCGGTCCAGGAAAGCCTGGAGCCTGCTGAGCTATCTGATAATCAAGCGCAGGGGAGATGTGAGCATCAATGAGCTGTTCCATGCCATCTGGCAGGACGGTGTTCAGGATAATCCTTACGGCGCCCTTAAAACCCTGGTTTTTCGGGTTAGGAAGATGCTGGAGGCCGCCGGTTTCCCGTCTCAGGATTTGATTCTGAGCCAGAAGGGGGCCTACATGTGGAACCCGGCCTGGGAAACAGAGGTGGACACGGACCGGTTTGAGAGTCTGTGCCGGAGAATCCTGGACCCGGAATTGGATGGGAAGAATATGTGGGAGGCCTGTCTGGAGGCATTTGAACTCTACAGGGGCATTTTTCTGCCCAGGTCAGCTGAGGAGAGCTGGGTAGGTCCCATGGCTGCCTATTACCACACATTATACCAGAAGCTGGTTGTTTATATGGCGGAAAAACTGATCCGGGATAAGGAATATGCACAGGTGGAGGAAATCTGCCAGAGAGCTATCGGCATTGACCGGTTTGCCGAGGATTTCCACTATTACCGGATTTATGCTGCTTACGGACAGGGGGAACAGGAGACTGCCCTGAAGCGGTATAAGGATACCACGGATATGTTCTACCGGGAACGTCTGATGACGCCCTCAGAGCATTTTAAGGAATTATACAAGGTTATCAGTAACAGCGAGCAGGATGTAGTGACCGACCTGGATGTGATTCAGGAGAATCTGGGCACAGGCGGCGCCGGAGAAGGTCATGGCGCGTACCAGTGTGAATATGCGGTGTTCAAGCGTCTGGTACAGCTGGAGCGCAGAGGCGTGGAGCGCAGCGGTGATTCCGTGTACCTTTGTCTTTTGACTGTGGGAGACAGGAAGGGACGTACCCTGAAACCGGAGATCCAGGCAAGAGCCATGGAACGCCTGAGGGCGTCCATTCAGAAATCCCTTCGTTCCAGCGACGTTTACGCGCGTTACAGTGTCAGCCAGTTCATCCTGCTTCTGTCCTCCGCCACCTTTGAGAACAGCGAGATGGTCATGGAACGGATTCTGTCCGTTTTCAATAAATCGTATGTGCGCAAGGATGTGGCGGTGAATTACAGCCTTGACGTGCTGAAACCCTGATTATCAGAACCTTTATGACAGCAAGGCAGTTGTTTTTAACTGCTTCACATTCATTACATACAGCGAGGTCAGACTATGAAGATAAAAAATGCGCTTTTGCTGCTGCTGACAGCCTCTATATGGGGGGTGGCCTTTGTGGCGCAGAGCGTTGGAATGGATTACGTGGGCCCACTTACATTTAACTGCGTCAGATGCCTTATGGGTGGTGTCGTCCTTCTTCCCTGCATATGGTTTTTTGACAGGAAGAATAAAAGGAAGGAACAGGTTCCTGTTATACCCGGAGCCAGGAAGACCCTGATTATGGGAGGAATCTGCTGCGGCGTGGCCCTTTGCCTGGCCAGCAATTTCCAGCAGTTTGGAATCCAGTACACCACAGTGGGAAAGGCAGGGTTCATAACCGCCTGCTACATTGTCATTGTCCCTGTACTTGGTCTTTTATTAGGTAAGAAATGCAGTCCTGTGGTTGCCGGGGCAGTAGTTCTGTCACTGGCGGGTCTTTACATGCTGTGCATGAAGGGCGGGGAACTGTCGGTGAACAAAGGGGATCTTCTCATGCTGGTATGCGCATTTCTTTTTGCTGTGCATATCATGATTATTGACTTCTTTTCCCCTGTTGTGGACGGGGTAAAGATGTCCTGTATCCAGTTTTTTGTCAGCGGCATCCTCTCAGGAGCAGCCATGCTGATTTATGAAACGCCTGAATGGAGCCAGATTATAGCCGCATGGGCGCCGGTTCTCTATGCGGGCATCATGTCCTGCGGAGTGGCTTATACCCTGCAGATTGTGGGACAGAAGGGGATGAATCCAACGGTGGCTTCCCTGATTCTGAGCCTGGAATCCAGTATTTCAGTTCTGGCCGGATGGGTGATTTTAGGGCAAAGGCTTTCTTCCAAGGAAGTACTGGGCTGCGCCCTCATGTTTGGCGCCATCATACTGGCGCAGATTCCGGTGGGACGCCGCAGGGAAGCCTCTCTGAATACGGAGGGAAACTAGAGGGCCCGGTGCAGAAGGAAAACGGTGTTACAGAAGGCAGCCGGTGTTACAGAAACCAGTCAATCAGAAACCAGCCAATCATGCAGAAACCGGCAAAGGGGATTCTTGTCGCATCCTGGCGAAGGGCGGCGAGAATATCCGGTTGCCAATTGAATAAAATTAGGTTAAGATTATAAAAGCCTGTCCGGCAGACAGGCTTTTAAGAAAGAATGGATTTTAATTATGGGACAAGCAGAGGAGTATTTGGACCGCATTCCCATGTGGACCAGGAAAAAGAATTCATTGGAGGACGTCAGGCGGTTTCTGGATTATCTGGGAAACCCCGACCGGGACAGGCCGGCGATTCATGTGGCAGGGACCAATGGAAAGGGTTCTGTGTGCGCATTTCTCACCTCTATTTTAGGTGAGGCCGGTTACAGCACCGGCACCTTTATCTCACCACATCTGGTGGAGGTGCGTGAACGTTTCCTGATTAATGGGGAAATGGTGGATCAGGAAAGCTTTGAAGGGGCTTTTGAGACTGTCCTTAAGGCCAGCAGAAAGCTTGCGGACCAGGGACTCTGCCATCCCACTTTTTTTGAATTCCTGTTTTATATGGCCATGGTCCTGTTCAGAATGCATGATGTGGATGTGATGATTCTGGAAACAGGCATGGGCGGCAGGCTGGATACCACCAATGTGCTGGAACGGCCGGCGGCCTGTGTGATTACCTCTATCAGCATGGACCATACCAGGTATCTGGGCGATACCCTGGCCAAGATTGCAGGGGAAAAGGCCGGCATTATTAAGACTGGTGTTCCGCTTATTTTTGACGACGGGCAGCCGGAGGTCTCCACCATACTGGAGGGATTTGCTTTCCGCAAGGGTGCTGCCAGATATCCGGTGGGCCGGGATGATTTTTATGTGGAGGAGATAGGCGAAAAGGGCCTGTCCATTAACGCCAGGATGAAGGACGGCAGATGCCTGGAGCTGGAGATTCCCTTTGAAGCTTTTTACCAGGCGGAGAACGCCATGCTGGCGGTGCGCACCCTGGACGTCCTGCGCTATCCTGGGGAATGTCCCAGGTCAGGATGCCGGATGCCGGGACACGGTCCCTTCATC
>OLIH01000893.1_pt1 | contig 11965 bp, 12 predicted proteins | sample 1609721 | NCBI WGS metagenome assembly OLIH01 (sample SAMEA4350157, study PRJEB24818) | metagenome | biome: human; feature: gut; material: faeces | place: Denmark | collected 2013-09
GCATTCTTCGTAGCAGAGAGTCTTTAAGTTCATCACTGTATTGCATAATGAGCGTCTCCTTTCTCTCTGTGATAATACTACCACAAGAGAATGGGGAACTTACTGACAACTATGCTGACACACAGGGTCATCTATGTTCTTTTCAGACAGAAAAAATTCAAAAATTATACGTTGATCGGCTGGTATTGTCTGGCTGGATCTGCGTTTAGTCTTGCTTTTTATTTGAGTATATTTCGTTTTCCCGGCAGGCCTGCTGCGACAATGCTGACGATTTTATGTATTTTTCCTCTCATTTTTATGGACAGGCCCGGTCGGTTTATTCCTTTACTGACCGGGGTTTATCTGATCCACAGTGTGTGTGCTTTTCTCATTAAGGGAAGTGAGCTGGGATATATTGATTTGATCAATGGGCTGATTAGTGTGGCTTTGGGATTGATGGTGGGAACTTCGCTGATGAATATGAGACTGAAGACTTTTCGGGTGCAGCGGCAGCTGGTCCGTGAGAAAACGACGGATGTGCTGACCGGTGTATGGAATAGAAGGAAATTATTTGAAATGATTGACAGAATTAAGGGGCGGTCTTCTCCATGCCCGTCAGGGGTCCTTATGGTGGATATAGATTATTTCAAGAATTTCAATGACACATACGGCCATGCGGCCGGAGATCAGTGCCTTCATATGATGGGCCGGCTGTTTCTGTATTTTGAAAAGCAGTATTCCATGTCTATCTACCGGTACGGGGGAGAAGAGTTTGTGGCGTTTTTATATGGGTTTTCCCGGAACAGTATTCTCACATCAGCCGGACATCTCAGACAGGAGGCGGCAGGACTCCGGATTTACGGGAAAAATGTAACTGTCAGTATCGGCGCGGTGTACTGCAATGATCCGTCAGTCATTGATTATGAAGTGTGGATTGGCCGTGCAGATTATGCGGCGTATATGGCTAAAAACAGCCGAAATGCGGTGGTATGCTGGAATGAAATATGCAGGTCCAGTCTGTCTCGGCAGTGAATGAAGCAGTTATAACCGGGTATTTCGTTTTTATTAGGAGATGAGGTGTAGATATGGAAGCGCCGTTTCAACAGATTTTTGAGGCCATTAAAAAAGATCCGCAGAATCTTTCTTATACGGAAAGAAATATAGATCCGCTGTATTATGCTTCCTCGGATACAGTTATTCTCATCATTGGACAGGCACCGGGACAGAAGGCGCAGGATAGTCATATCGTATGGAATGATGTGAGTGGAGACCGTCTCCGTGACTGGCTGGGAATTGACCGTGATATGTTTTATCGCTCGGGGAAGATTGCAATTATGCCGATGGATTTTTATTTCCCGGGAAGGGGCCGGTCAGGAGATCTGCCGCCGCGGAAGGGTTTTGCCGAAAAATGGCATCCGGAGCTGCTGCGGCTCATGCCTCATGTGGGGCTGACAATTTTAATCGGCGCCTATGCGAATCGAAGATATCTGGGCTTGAAGGCATCGGATAAGATTACGGATACGGTTAGGAATTTCCAGCGGTATCTTCCGGCATATTTTCCGCTGGTTCATCCTTCGCCGCGCAATCAGATATGGATGGCCCGTCATCCCTGGTATGCGGAGGAGGTGCTTCCTGTGCTGAAGCAGCAGGTGAGGCGGGTATTGTCACAGGGGATCCGCAGCGCCGGAGGGCAGAAGGGGGGCAGGCCATGAAGGGACGTCTGTTTTTAACGTCTTATTTTGCTGAGACGGCGCCTTTGTTTGAAAAGTTTGTGAATCCATGGATCAGAGACCGGAAGGTTCTTTTTATTCCCACGGCGGGGAATACGGAGGAATACCGGGGATATATAGAGGAAGGCATGCAGTGTTTCCAGGCTATGGGGTATGAGGTTCATGTGATGGATGCGGCGGAGACTGATGAAGCGGAGGCTGTGTGGAGAATTTCCGGGACAGGGTTTCTTTATGTGTCCGGGGGCAATACATTTTATCTCATGCAGGAGCTCAGACGGAAGCATCTGACAGAGCTGATCCGGTCCCGTACGGAGGAAGGCATGGTTTATGCGGGGGAATCGGCGGGAGCTGTGATTGCCGCTCCGGATATCGGATATAATCAGATCATGGACGACAGCCGCGCCGCACCGGAGCTGATGTCATACCGCGGGCTGGGCCTTGTTCCTTTTTCCGTGCTTCCCCACTATGGGGAGTTCCCTTTTGCAGAGACATCGGCGCAGACTTTTGAGAAGTATCATTCCGTGCTGAATTTGGTGCCCCTGACCAATGCAGAGGCTGTGATTGCCGACGGGCCGGCATGGTGCGTCAGGGGCCTGGAGGATGTTGTGCTCTCTGATGAGAAAAAGGAAGGATCATAGGGAGATCCCGGGGGATAAACAGAGATATAAAGAGCAATGTTTCGATTTACTGCATTATTTTTTACAATATGCAGAAAATTGTATACTTGTATACATTACGGAGAAAGATTGACATTATAATGAATATACATTATGATCATAGTAAATATCATGATCAGCAATTGGCAATGATGCCTGAAATTCCTGCAGTTCTGCAGGATTCAGGCATTTTTTATTGTCTGATTTAATTGGGGGGACAGGCCAATGATTACCATGAATCTTGTGAATAAATCGTTTGGTCATAATCATGTGCTGAAAGATGTCACCATGGAAGTGAAATCCGGAGAGAAACTGGTTGTGATCGGACCGAGCGGGTCAGGAAAGAGTACGATGATCCGGTGTATCAATATGCTGGAGAGGCCGGACAGCGGAACGGTTGTCGTGGACGGCAAGGAGCTGACCCAGCCCAAGGCACCGTTAAAAGCGGTGCGGCAGGAAGTGGCTATGGTGTTTCAGCAGTTTAATCTGTATCCGCATATGACGGTGCTTCAGAATCTCACGATTGCACCGGTACTGGTGCAGAATGTGAAGAAGGAGGAGGCTGCGGAGAGCGCCATGAAGTTCCTGGAACGGGTAGGGCTCCGTGAGAAGGCGGATGCGTATCCGTCACAGCTTTCGGGAGGGCAGCAGCAGCGTGTGGCCATTGCCAGGGCGCTGAATATGCATCCGAAGATCATGTTGTTTGATGAACCGACCTCGGCACTGGATCCGGAAATGATCCAGGAGGTGCTGGATGTTATGGTGGAGCTGGCTCATACGGGAATTACGATGGTCTGTGTGACGCATGAGATGGGTTTTGCCAAACAGGTGGCGGACCGTGTGCTGTTTATGGCAGACGGGGAAATTTTGGAGGAAGGCACGCCGGAGCATTTCTTTGTAAATCCGCAGAATGAACGGGCCCGGCAGTTTCTCAGCAAGATTATTCATTAACTGGATCCGTTTTTTCAGGAAGAGAGGGATTTGTCATGAAATTATTCGGTAAAAAAATGATGGCTGCCGCAGGAATTGTTCTGCTGGCGGCATTTACGGCCGCGGCAGTGGGATGCGGCGGTTCTTCCGACCAGAAGGCGGCTTCTTCTGCTGTATCGGCGGACAGTGCTGTTCAGAAAATCAAGGATAACGGTGTGCTCCGTGTAGGCGTCAAAGTGGATGTGCCCCTTTTCGGTTATAAGAATCCCCAGACCGGGCAGATTGAGGGATTTGAGATCGATCTGGCCAAGGCTGTGGCAAAGAAAATTTTCGGTGATGAGAATAAGATACAGATGGTGCCTGTTACGGCCAAAACGAGAGGTCCCCTTCTGGATAACGGAGAGGTGGATATGATTGCTGCAACGTTTACGATCAATGAGCAGCGGAAGCAGCAGTACAGTTTCACGAATCCTTATTATACGGATCCGGTGGGGCTGCTGGTGAAAAAGTCTGATAATATTCATTCTTTGAAGGATCTGGCCGGCAAAACGATTGCTGTTCCCCAGGGGGCAACCACCCGCAAGGCGGTAGAGGATGCCGCAAAGAAGGAAGGCATTACGGTCTCTTTTGCAGAATTCCCGACTTATTCGGAGTGCAAGGCGGCTCTTATGTCAGGACGGGCGGCGGCTTATGCCATGGATCAGTCGAATCTGCACGGGTATGTCGATGCGGAGACGGAGATTCTGCCTGACAGTTTTGCACCCCAGGAATACGGCATTGCCATGAAGAAGGATAATGCAGGGTTCCGTGATTATGTCAATCAGGTGCTGACTGATATGAAAAACTCCGGCGAGATGGACCAGCTCCTGAAGAAATGGACTCTGAATAAGTAATGGCAGAAGTTTTTGCAGATTATAAGTGGGCGGCGCTGTTTGATGACAGGGGGATTTTTCTTGAGGGTCTTGTGACTACACTGGAGGTGGCGGTCTTTGCCCTCATTCTGGCCCTCGTTCTGGGAGTAATTTTCGGGATTGCCGGAGTTTTTCCCAAGACATGGGTGCGTATTATAAACCGCATTTATGTGGAATTTTTCCAGAACACGCCGCTGGTTATTCAGGCTATTTTTCTATATCATGCACTGCCCCATCTCCATATTATGATTCCCGTAACAGCGATCGGGATTCTGGGTGTGGGTATTTATTCAGGGGCTTATATGTCAGAGGTATTCCGTTCGGGGATTAACGCAGTGCCCCGGGGTCAGCTGGAATCAGGGCTGTCCCAGGGGTTCGGCTACTGGCAGGCCATGTGGCATATTGTCCTGCCCCAGGCCAGAAGAACCATTCTTCCGGCACTGGGCAATCAGGCGATTGCGATTGTGAAAAATACATCGGTCCTGGCCATGATTGCCGGCGGGGATCTGATGTATGTGTCAGATTCCTGGTCAGGCATGAATATGTATTACGGGCCGGCGTATCTGACGACAGGGATTATTTACTGGGTCATTTGTTTCACTATGACGAAGTATGTAAAGCGCCTTGAGCAGAAGGGAGCGGTGGGATAAATGATTTCGGATGTTTTCCAATCTTATAATATCCTTTTCCTTCTGGAGGGGCTGAAAATTACACTGGAAATCGGTGTCGGATCTATTATATGCAGTGTGATTTTCGGAACAGTTCTGGGTGTTTCGTGCCATCTGAAGATTCCGGTTCTGGGACAGATTTCCACAATTTATATTGATATTATACGGAATCTTCCCTGTCTGCTTCTGGTATTGGTGGTCCGGTTTCTGACTCCGCTTCCGCCTGTATGGTCAGGGATTGCGGCCATGTCAATTTTCACGGCGGCCACCATGGCCGAGGTGGTGCGCGGAGGGCTGAATGCCATCCCGAAAGGGCAGTATGAGGCGGCGTATTCGCAGGGAATGAATCATTACCAGATTATGCGGTATATTGTGCTTCCGCAGGCGTACCGGAATATTATTCCCCCCATGATGTCCGAGTTCACAACGATCATCAAGGATTCATCCTTCGTGTGGGCTGTAGGGACGGAGGAACTGACGGGGAAGGGAATGATTCTGATCGGCAAGTACAGTGAAACAGGACAGTTGTTTGCGATTTTCGGGACCGTGGCGCTGATTTATTTTATTCTGAATTATTCACTGTCGCTCCTGGCCCGCTGGGAGTACAGACGTCTCCGTGTATGACGGGATACCGGAAGGACAGAAAAGCATGCAGGATCCGCGGACGCAGACGGATACTGCATGCTTTTTTTGTATCCAATGATATAAATTTAGACAGATCCGGTTTTGTTATAGAAATGATTCGATATATGATATATAATAAATATAGATATAGTGAGGGAATCATAGATAAAAGGAGATAAATAATGCATGAATACCATTTACTGGAAATATTGTCCATAGGATTTGCTTTTGCCCTTATTTTCGGATATTTCGCTAAGCGTATCGGCTTGTCCCCTATTGTAGGATATCTGGCGGCAGGATTTTTGATCGGTCCCCAGTCACCGGGGTTTGTGGCGGATCCGGATCTGGCCCATAATCTGTCGGAGGCAGGCGTTATTCTGCTCATGTTCGGAGTGGGGCTTCATTTCAATACGGATGATTTGATGAAGGTGAAGGGGGTTGCTGTCCCGGGCGCGGTGGTACAGTCGGTGTCAGCGGCCGCCTGCGGAATCGCAGCCGCTTATTTTTTCGGTTATACTTTCGGAGAGGGGCTGCTGCTGGGACTCGGGCTGGCTGTGGCCAGTACGGTTGTTCTGCTCCGTGTGCTTTCCGATAATCATGTCCTGAATACGCTTCACGGCACAGTGGCTGTAGGGTGGCTGGTGGTGGAGGATATTTTCACGGTGCTGGTGCTGGTTCTTCTTCCGGCCGTGGCGGGGCCGATTACTTCGGGAGCCGGGATTTCATTTGGCCCTCTCTTATGGGCGCTGGCGATGGCTGCGGGCAAGCTGGCGGTTCTGTGGGTACTGGTTCTGGTGGTGGGCGGCAAGGTGGTGCCCGGCATTTTGAAGAAAATTGTCCAGACCCGGTCGCAGGAGTTGTTTGTTTTAACAATTCTGGTGATTGCTTTTATTACGGCAGTAGGGGCGGCGTATATTTTTGATGCGTCTTTTGCCCTCGGGGCGTTCCTCGGCGGCATGGTCGTGGGAAAGAGCAATGTCAGTCATCAGGCAGGGGTCGAGCTGATTCCTCTGCGGGATGCTTTCGCGGTTTTGTTTTTCCTGTCAGTGGGCATGCTTTTTGACCCGCAGTTTATTATGGAAGAGCCCTGGATCATTCTGGCGTCTCTGGCCATTGTGCTTTTGGTGAAGCCGTTTACGACGGTTCTGGTGGTCTCAGGCCTGGGATATTCTGTGACTACGGCGCTGACTGTTGCATCGGGGCTGGCCCAGGTGGGCGAATTTTCTTTCATTCTGGCACAGACAGGGCTGTCCCTGAATCTGATCAATCAGAATATTTACAGCATTCTGGTGGCGTGCGCCCTGGTTTCCATAGCGCTTAATCCATTTTTAGTGGCAGCTGTGCCCGGTACGGAGAAATGGCTGAAAACGAAGCCCCACCTATGGGATCTGCTGAATATGCAGGTCAAGAAGCATTCACAGGAGTTGTTTAAAAGCTATGAGAATCAGTGCGCCGGAGATTCCGAAGCTTCGTATGAGGGGATTATTGTCGGTTTCGGCCCTTCCGGACGGAATGCGGCAGAGGTGCTGGAGAAACAGGGGATTATTCCGGTGGTTGTCGATATGAATATTGATACGGTAGCGGATCTGAACCGGCAGGGGAAAAGAGCGGTGTTCGGACATGCGGGCCGGCAGGATATTCTGGAGGCAGCGGGTATTCACAGGGCTTCTTATATGGTGATTACGATTCCGGAGACGTCTGAGGCGGCTGAGATTGCCCTGACAGCCAAAACGGTCCGTCCTGAGATCAGAATATTTGCCAGGGCCAGGTTTTTCAGTGATCAGGCGCTTCTGGAAAAAGCAGGGGCTGATTATATTGTGCTGGAGGAGGAGGCACTGGCGGAGGAACTGGCTGAAACCATGGAGGAAGTGCTGTCAGGAGAAAAGCCGGGCAGAGAACCGGCGGTGCAGACTCTGTAAGTCTGTATTTGACAGTTTCGTTTCATACTGATTTCAGTATGCCTGTTTTTACAGTATTTTGCTATAATAGAGGCAGTGAATTCTGTATATTTTATTCTGATTATACAAGGAGAGTGATTCATATGAAGATAGGGATTATCGGAGCTTCCGGCATGGCCGGACAGGCGGTTTATAAGGAAGCCCTGAAAAGGGGCCACCAGCCAGTAGGAATTGTGCGGAATGAAGGGCAGGCGCTCAGTCTTTTGGGATCGGAAGCCAGTCTTATGATCAAAGATGCTTTTTTGCTGACGAAGGAAGAGCTGGAGTCTTTTGATGTGGTTGTGAATGCTTTTGCCGCAGCGCCGGCCAGGGCCTATCTCCATGTGGATCTGGCGGCACGGCTGACAGCCCTGCTGCGGGAAACAGAAAAGCCCCGTCTTTTCTTTATTCTCGGCGCAGGAAGTCTTCTGGATCAGGAGGAGCAGCCTTTTGTGGAAACGCTGAAAAAAACACCCGGTGCGGAAGACTGGATTTCGATTCCTGTCAATCAGTTCAAGGAGCTGCAGTTCCTGCAGAATGTAGATGATGTCAACTGGGTCGGTGTTTCTCCGTCGGCCGAATTTATACCGGGAGAAGCCCGCCGGCCGGTGTTGGGGCAGAATCATCTTCTGACCGCTTCTGACGGCAAGTCTCATGTTACAAGCGGCACGATGGCTGCGGCGATTTTGGATGAAATTGAAAAACCGTCCCATAAACGGGAGCGGTTTACTGTCTCTGACTGAAGCAGGGAGATCATAAAAAGCCCGGATTTCCTGACTGCAGGATCCGGGCTTCTTCATGGGAAGGCTTTTTTATTTCCAGGGCTGATCCGGAAAGATGTTTTTGTCAGCGGGACTGCTGTTTTCCGGAAGTACAGGCGATTCGAGGGCCCGCTGATAGAAGGTCATATCCAGCCAGCGTCCGAATTTATAGCCGGCCCGCTGAATGATGCCGGATCTTTTGAATCCCAGGCCTTCATGGAGACGGATGCTGGCCGTGTTGCAGGAGTCAATGGCGGCCACCATGGTGGCGAAGCCCTGGCTTTCCGCGTGGATAATCAGGCGCTGCAGAAGGGTGCGGGCAATGCCGCGTCCGCGGAAGTTCCTGTTCACGTAGATGGAGTTTTCCACGGTATAGTGATAGGCCGGTTTGGACCGGAATGAACTGTAGGTGGAGAAGCCGGCCACCTGATTGTCTTCTTCCCAGACAAAAACAGGGTATCCCTGTTTCATCCGCTGCAGGTACCATTCTATCTGGTCTTCATCCGTATAAGCATCGTAGGTGTAGATAGAGGTTGTGTGGAGAATGGCATCGTTGTAAATCTCTTTGATAGGAATAATGTCTTTTAATTCGGCATGGCGGATCATAAGAATTCCCCCTCTCTGCATGTTCGTATATTTATGCATACAGAAATCATGGAGAACGAGGGGAGTACGCTGCACGATGCACTGATATGCTATATAAAATATAATATATCTAAAATTCATTCTGTCAATAGGAATTGCATAAATAATAAATAAGTATGCATATTATTCAATAATGAAAGGAGTTTGTCCATGAAAACTGATAGGAAAACGAAACAGTTTCTTGTCACTGTTTCTGCAGGCAAGCGTTTGATTGGAAAAGCGCTGTGCCGGATGGCCTGTATTCAGGAGGCGCTGCGCAGTCATACTCTGGTGATTGTGTGCGGCAGTACGAATGCGTATGCGGCGGAGGAAATTCTCTCCATGATTCATCAGGAGGAAGGGTTTGACCGTCATTCATTTTTGAGGGGAATTAAGGCAGCGCCCTGGCAGAAGGGAATCAAAAGTGTCTACAGCGGTCAGGATGTAGTGATTGAGAAGGGGATTTGGAAGAAAGAGGAAAATCTTTTTGATGCCGCGCCCCGTCTGAAACGGGGCGATGTCATACTGAAGGGGGCCAATGCGGTGAATGAGGCCCATACCATGGCAGGTATCCAGATCGCCAATCCCCGGCTGGGGACAAGTGCCCCCATTCTGGAATGCACGGCCGGCCGGCAGGTCCGGCTGGTGATTCCCGTGGGGCTGGAAAAACGTATTCCCGGATCTGTTGCGGAGGCAGCCGCGCTGGTCAACGGTCCGGAATCAACGGGTCTCCGCCTGCTTCCTGTGACGGGCGATATTGTAACAGAAACAGAGGCCCTGGAGATTCTGTGCGGGGTCCAGATGAGATTGACGGGAGCCGGCGGGATTTTCGGCGCTGAAGGAAGTCTGTATCTGTCAGTGACCGGTACGGATGAGGAACTGCAGAAGGTTTCTGAAGTGATGGAAGGGGTTGTCAGAGAAGAGCCTTTTGGCGGACTGCTCCGGGAAGGCTGAAAATCTTACAGGCCTGTATGATTTCCCCGTATGCCTGTGATATACTTATTTACATAGTATTCTATCTAATTAGAAGCAGGGGATATTTAATTCACGGGGGAGTCTTGTTTATGAAATTTCATTCCGGTGCGGCTGCAGTGATAACCGCTTTTCTTCTGGCATCAGCCGGCTCTGCGGCCGCGGAGGCATCCCCTTATGAAGTGCAGGTTGACTCCATGCATCATGCCTATTTCAAAAACCGTTCCATTGACACAATATCTATCCATATGATGGAACCTTTCAAGAAACGGGAAACGGTGTCTTTTTACCGTGGAATCACATTCACAAGGCCTTACGGTCACATCACAGATCATGGCGTAAAGCGGGACAGCAGCGCTCTGGGGGCAGGGCCTGTGTTCATGGTCAGGATGAAACGCAGCATCTCCGGGAAGTGGTACGGGGCGCTGGATGCAGGCGGCGGATTCATTATTTATGACAAGTCTTTTCCCGCCGGAGGAAGGGCTTATAATTTTATGTGGCGTATTGGCCCGCGGCTGGTTTATCAGGCCGGTAAAAATACTTCAGTCAGTGCGGGTTATTTGTTTATGCATGTATCCAATGGCTTTGAATCAAGAAATCCGGGCTACAACGGAGCCGGGTTTTCCCTGAGTATTTCTTCTTCGTGGTGATTTAAAAAAGAACGCCCTGCCTATTTTGAAAGGCAGGGCGTTCTTTTTTTAGTGATGTTTTTTTTTGATAAACCGGATAAATTCGTCGGACAGATGGGGATCAAACTGTGTTCCCCGGCAGCGCAGAATTTCATTCAGAGCTTCTTCGTTTTTCATTGCTTTACGGTAGGGGCGGTCATGGGTCATGGCATCGAAGGCATCCACCAAAGACAGAATGCGGGCAGTCAGGGGAATCTGTCTGTCTGCTATTCCGCGGGGATAGCCTTTTCCGTCCCACCGTTCGTGATGGGACAGTATGGCCTCCGCCACATCGTTCATGCCGGGCAGGTCTTTGATCATGCGGCATCCAATGGCGGGATGATGTTTCATGATTTCCCATTCTTCATCATTCAGGGGCCCTTCTTTATTGAGTATGGAGGAAGGAATGGCAATTTTTCCAATATCATGAAGAGCCGCTACCAGAGCACACCGTTTGGCGGTACGCATATCAAGGCCCAGAAAGACAGAGAACCGGAAACAGGTCTCCCGTACACGTACGGCATGTTTCGAGGTGACGGTATCTTTCTTTTGAAGGGAATCTTCCAGACTGAGAAGATAAAAATTAGGGCGTCCCCGGCCGCAGGCCAGTTTATTTCCGTACATGTTCCGGTCTGCCTGATGGAGAAGATGAAGGAGGGGCTGGTTTATATGATATTTGACGGCGTATCCCATGGAGATGGATGAGGGGACATTTTCTGTCATCAGATTGGCGCAGGCGCTTTGGATGTCCCGGATCATTTGGCGGATCTGCAGTTCGGTGCAGCGGGGAACGAGAATAATAAATTCATCTCCGCCATAGCGGATCATGATATCCTGGGGACGGCAGACTTTCTGCATGACACTGACAATAGATACCAGCATGCGGTCGCCGTACTGATGGCCCAGGGTATCATTGGAAAGCTTCAAATTGTCCACATCGCCTACAATCAGTCCCAGAGGAAGGCTGTCTTCCGTATTCCAGTTCTTTGAATTTTCATCGAAATAGGCGCGGTTGTAAAGGCCGGTCAGCTGATCATGGAAACTGAGCATCTGCATATGCCTTTGCCTTTCTTTCTGGGCGGTGATGTCCCGGATAGATGCCAGATAGGCATGGCTGTTTTTCCAATCAATCCATACGGTTTTCAGTTCTATAATCCGTTTTTTTCCTCCCGGGCAGACGAGATCTAATTCCATGGTCTGATTGGCAGATACAGGAAACCCGAAATCCTGTCCGATGAGGTCGTGCTGGCTGCGGCCAAATATTTCAGCCGCGGCCGGATTGGCGAAGCAGATATGCCCCGATTCATCAATCATCAGGATGGCATCGGCGGACTGGCGGATAATCGCTTCCAGGCTTTCTTTCAGGAACTGGATCTGTTCCGTTTTTTGTTTCAGGCTGATGCGCATCCGATAGCGTTCGATGGCAAAAGCGGCGGTATGTCCGATCAGTTCCGGTGTAATGCGCCCGCGGATCAGGTAATCCTGGACGACGCTGCGGAGGAGAG
>OLIH01000894.1_pt1 | contig 11955 bp, 9 predicted proteins | sample 1609721 | NCBI WGS metagenome assembly OLIH01 (sample SAMEA4350157, study PRJEB24818) | metagenome | biome: human; feature: gut; material: faeces | place: Denmark | collected 2013-09
GTATGACAATGGTTATGACGTCGCAGATTATCGTCAAATTGATCCACGCTTTGGGACCATGGCCGATTTTGACGAGTTGGCCAAAAAACTTAAAGCGGCAGGTATCGACATCATGCTGGACATGGTGCTGAACCATACCAGCACAGAGCATGCTTGGTTTCAAAAGGCTTTAGCAGGTGACAAACATTATCAGGCATACTATTACATTCGACCACCAAAGCCGGATGGCAGTTTGCCAACAAATTGGGAAAGCAAGTTTGGCGGCCCAGCTTGGGCACCGTTTGGCGATACAGGCAATTATTATTTGCATTTATATGAACGGCGCCAAGCAGATTTGAATTGGCACAATCCAGCGGTTCGACAAGAAGCTGCTGCCATTATCAATTTTTGGCGAACAAAAGGTGTCCATGGTTTTCGGTTCGATGTTCTCAATGTTATTGGTAAAGCCGATAAGCTTGTTGATGCACCGCCAAGTGTGGCCAGCAAAACGTTGTATACCGATACACCGATTGTTCAGGACTATTTGAAGGAGCTGGCAGCAAACAGCTTCGGTCAAGATGATAATCGTGTGACGGTTGGCGAAATGAGTTCCACCACAATTGCCAATTCGATTGCTTATACCAAACCGGACAACCATGAACTTTCAATGGTTTTTCAATTCCATCATCTTAAAACAGACTACAAGAACGGTGAAAAGTGGAGCAAGGTGCCATATGATTTCAACGCCTTGCGCGATATTCTCCACACTTGGGGTCAGGGACTTGATCAAGGTGGTGGTTGGCAGGCACTGTTTTGGAACAACCACGATCAACCGCGGGCCATCAATCGATTTGGCGATGTCGGGCAATATCGGGTTAAAAGCGCGGAATTGCTGGCAGCAGCGATTCATTTGAGCCGCGGCACACCTTATATCTATATGGGCGAGGAGATTGGGATGACTGATCCTGATTACACCAGCATGGCAGATTATGTGGATGTGGAAGCTAAGAATGCTTATGCAGCACTGTTGGAAAAAGGCATGTCTGAAAAAGAAGCATTCGGCATTATTTTGGCGAAAGCCCGAGATAATAGCCGAACGCCAATGCAATGGGATGCCTCGGACCATGCAGGCTTTACCACTGGCACGCCTTGGTTGCGACCAACAAATCAAGCTGCAATTAATGTGCAGGCTGAGCTTGCACATGGTGAAATTTTTGAATTTTATCAGCAGCTGATCGCATTGCGTAAACAGTATCCAGTGATCAGTGACGGTAGCTACACGCCGTTTGGAACTGAAATTGATCGGTTGTATGCCTATATAAGAACATATGGCACACAACAATTGCTGGTGCTGAATAATTTCAGCGACAAGACAATGACCGTACCGCTACCCGAAAAGTTTCAAACTGCAAAAGTATTAATCACGAACGAAGCTACATTGACGCCAACCGCAACCATGACATTGCCGCCATACGCGACGATTGGGTTATTGCAGAAAGCGTGATTTGGCTGGTTCGCTAGAAGAAGGCACTTAAGACAAAGCGCAGCTGGGTTTTCGTGCCAGCAAGCGTGTTGATAAAAGGGGGAACAAGAAATGGCAGATACGAAAAAGTTGCAGCTCATGGCACCGGTCTCCGGCTTGGCCATGGCAATTACCGATGTTTCTGATCCGGTTTTTTCACAGAAAATGATGGGTGACGGTTTTGGCATCGATCCGACTGATGGTCAGATTGCCGCACCAGTTGACGGTCGGATTATGATGATCGCGGACACCAAACATGCGATTGGCATCAAAGCCGATAACGGCGCAGAATTATTGGTTCATTTGGGAATTGACACAGTCGAGCTGAAAGGCGCACCGTTCGAAATTGATACGGCTATGGATGCCCGTGTCAAAGCAGGTGATCTCATCGGATCGATGGATTTGGATGCGATTAAGAAAGCTGGGAAAAAGACAACCGTCATTGTTGCGATTACCAACAGCAAAGAAGTCCTCGATCATCTCGACGTCAATGCTGGTGAAGTGAACCGCGGTGAAGAAGTTGCCGTGATGACGCCAAAGCCAATGGCCACAACAGCCGCTGCTGCGCCGAAGAACGAAAGCAAATATGCCGCAACCGCTCGGCAGATTATTGCCGATGTTGGTGGTTCACAGAATGTGAATAGCCTGATTCATTGCATTACGCGGTTACGTTTTTATCTGAAGGATGAACAGTTACCGGATGATGACACCGTTAGAAATATTCCTGGTGTGATTGATGTTGCGCATGGCAATGGTCAGTATCAGGTCGTCATTGGGCAAGCGGTCACTGACGTTTATGATGAAGCGATTAAACAATTGGGTCCCGGTTATGCTAACGCGGAAGGAACTGCGCAAGCAATCCAGGAGACTCAGCAAGAAGCTCAAGATACCAGTGCAATGGGCCGAATCAAACACGGGCTGCAGGCACTAATTGGGACAATCACAGGCTCGATGATTCCGATTATTGGACTTTTGGCTGCCAGCGGGATGTTAAAAGGGATTTTGCTCGGCTTAACAAAATGGGGCGGTTTATCAACGACTAATCCGACCTATGAAATTATTAACGCGATGGGCGACGCAACCTTCTACTTTCTACCGATACTTGTTGGCTTCACCGCGGCACAAAAACTTGGCTCTGATCCGGTGATTGTTGGTATTATCGGCGCGTTCCTGATCTATCCTTCTATTGCGCAAATCGCCACAGCAGGTAAAGTCAGCGGCACATTGCTAGGCATGAGTATTAATGCCAACTTCTTCGGTTTGCCAGTGCACATTGCCAATTACACGTATTCTATTTTTCCAATGATCTTTGCGGCGTGGATGGCGGCGAAGCTCGAACCGTGGATCAAGAGTTGGATGCCATTGGTGCTTAGAATGATCTTCAGTCCGTTGGTTGAAATCTTCTTGGTTGGGATGACTGTTGTTCTGGTTGTCGGACCATTACTCACTGTGGCATCAGGCGCTTTGACATCAGGGATTCAAGCATTGCTGAACTTGACGCCAATGATCTCAGGTGCCATCATTGCTGGTCTCTATCAGGTACTGGTTATCTTCGGGCTGCACTGGGCGGTCATTCCGATTATCGCCGCACAATTATCATCGGCACATCCTGAATCAATTCTGAACGGGATTGTCTCGATCTCCATGATCGCACAAGGTGCCGGTGCGTTGGCAGTTTGGGTGAAGACAAAACACAATCCAGCCCTGAAAGGTTTGTCGCTTTCAGCCTTTATCAGTGCTTGTTGCGGGATTACCGAACCAGCCATGTACGGGGTTAACCTGAAGTATGGCCGGGTCTTCATCTTTGCAAGTATCGGCGCTGCAATCGGCGGTCTGGTCAATGGGCTACTTGGGGTCAACATGTTCGGCTTCACCGGTAGCTTCATCGGGTTCTTCTCGTTTGATGCGCCGGCTTGGGCAAACAGTCCCAATAACTTAATGAATTTCTGGATTGCTTCCATTGTGACGCTTGTGGCTGCCTTCCTACTGGTTTACTTCTTTGGTTATAAAGATGCTGACGCCAATCAAGCAAAAACGGCGCCAAAGAAAAAGCGTTTAGGCAAAACAGTTGAATAATGGCGTGTTCACCAACACGTACGGTTTCCATGTGTGCGTGAGCGGCAACAATTGATTAAAAAAGCACGATGTCAGCGGACATTGTGCTTTTTCGATTTCAAGGCATGCCGAAGAGCGAGGTGCTCGTACGACGATACATGGTACTAACGCTTAGTTAAAAATGAGCAAATCATGGCAATGGTGGATAAGCGCTTTTAATTAAGCGTGTTATTCAATTTTCTGTCTTTGCTTTAAAAAGTGATCCTATTTGAATTAAATTGCTTGCAGTTGTTGTAAAAATAAGGCAAACTAAGAAGTGCTCTCATGGAAAGTTAATTTTAGATGAAGGAGGGGCCAAGATGTATAAACGGTACAAAGATGTTTCGTTGATCTTAAAAATTGTCATTGGGATCATTGTTGGGGCAGTGTTAGGGGTAATGGTGCCCTCCTGGTCCTTTATTGATGTTCTCGGTAAATTATTCGTTGGCGCTTTAAAAGCGATTGCGCCACTACTGGTCTTTCTATTAATTATGTCGGCGATCTCTAAGTATCGCTCAGGTGCGAAGAACCACTTTGGCACCGTCATTGTGCTTTATCTCAGTGCCACGTTGTTTTCATCAATTGCTGCCGTGGCGGTTTCGTATCTTTTTCCGATCAAATTGGTGTTGCCCGGTGCGATGAAGATCGCCGAAAGTGCACCGAAAGATCTGGGGACTGTTGTGACGAGCTTACTAACCAATGCCGTTGCCAATCCAATCTCTGCATTGGTTGAAGGTAATTACCTAGCTATTCTTTTCTGGTCCTTACTGATCGGTTCCGGTTTACGATTGACCAGTGCTGTGACCAAAAAGGTGGTCACGGAATTGGCCGATACTGTCAGCGCTGTCGCTCAAAATGTCATTCAGTTCGCACCGTTTGGGATTGTCGGGTTGTTACACGAGTCCTTGAGCAAAACTGGTGTCAAAGGGGTCATGGCATATGGTCAGCTGCTCATGCTGCTGGTTGCCACGATGGTATTTGTTTACTTAGTCGTGTACCCATTCATGGTTTGGTTGATGACCCGGCAAAATCCGTATCCGTTGACTTTTTGGACGCTGAAAGTCAGTGGTATTCCGGCATTCTTTACAAGAAGCGGCGCTGTCAATATTCCCATCAACTTGAAGGCATCAAAAGATCTCGGATTAAATGAAGAAAGTTATGCGATCTCAATTCCGCTTGGTGGCTCGGCAAATTCTGGTGGCGCAGCGATTACGGTGTCGATCATGACGTTGGCAACCGCCAATACCATGGGGGTACATGTCAGCATTTTCCTAGCCTTGTTGCTATGTTTCTTGTCTGCCATCTCGGCTACCGGGGTTTCCGGGATCGCAGGTGGCTCACTGTTGTTAATTCCAATGGCGGCTTCATTGTTTGGTATTTCAAATGATATTGCCATGCAGGTTGTCGGTATCGGTTTTATCATCGGCGTGGTTCAAGATTCAGTTGAAACGGCTGTTAACTCCGCGTCTGACTTGCTGTTCACCGCGACTGCCGAGTATGCCGACGATCGCCGTGAAGGACATCCGGTTGATATTCGAGCTAAAGTCAAAGCGGCAGGCAAGGGACCGGCAGAAGGTGTCACACCTGAAAAGGCCAATGAAGCTGAAGAAAGTGAACAAGTTTAGTTAGATAAAAAGAATCGCGATTTTTTCGCGATTCTTTTTATGTCCGGCTAATTTGAGACAAAATGATAACGAGTGTCTTTAAACTCACATTGGACAATAACGAATGTCTTTAAACTCACAACGCTTTCCAGCCAAGCTGAAATGTGCTAACCTATTTCTCATACGTTTTTTAAATATGTGAGAGACTGACTGCTTGATGAGCAGTGCCATGGAGGTTACCGATGGGGCAAGTTTGGCAACGATTGATTAGAAAAGAAGATCCAAGTGTTTATGAAGATAAGGATTCACATTTACCGCGCGTTTTACGCGTCCGCGATTTTCTTGCGTTAGGGGTCGGGACGATTGTGTCGGCTTCGATTTTTACATTACCAGGGGTAGTGGCGGCAAAACATGCTGGTCCCGCTGTGTCGATTTCTTTCTTAGTAGCCGCGATAGTCGCAGGGCTGGTTGCGTTTGCCTACGCGGAAATGTCAGCGGCGATGCCATTTGCCGGTTCGGCTTATTCTTGGATCAATGTTGTTTTCGGCGAATTTTTTGGCTGGATTGCCGGCTGGGCTTTATTGGCTGAATACTTTATCGCAGTGGCGTTTGTGGCGTCAGGACTTTCAGCTAATTTCCGCGGGCTGCTGGCAACCATTGGCGTGAATTTTCCTAAAGTCTTGGCGAATCCGGTTGGGACCGATGGTGGCATGGTCGATCTCGTTGCAGTGGTCGTCATGGTGCTGGTCGGCTTGTTACTGTCGCGGGGGGTATCAAGTGCTGCGCGCGTTGAAAACATCTTGGTTGTCATGAAGGTGCTGGCAATCCTGCTTTTCTTGGTGGTCGGCTTGACTGCGATTCACCCTGAAAACTTCCATCCATTCTTTCCTGCTTATCATCTCAATGCTGACGGTACACCATTTGGTGGTTGGCAGGGGATCTATGCCGGAGTTTCAATGATTTTCCTTGCTTATATTGGCTTTGATTCCATCGCTGCTAATTCTGCGGAAGCCATTGACCCAGAGAAAACGATGCCGCGCGGTATTCTGGGTTCGTTACTGATTGCAGTGTTCTTGTTCGTTTCGGTTGGTCTTGTGTTGTTAGGTATGTTCCCATATCAGGATTATGCCAATAACGCGGAGCCCGTTGGCTGGGCATTGCGTCATTCTGGCCATGCAGTCATTGCCGTTGTGGTTGAAAGCATTGCGGTCTTAGGAATGTTCACGGCTTTGATCGGGATGTCCATGGCTGGGTCGCGCTTGCTTTACAGTTTTGGCCGTGATGGCATGCTGCCGCAAAAACTGGGTAAGCTGAACAGTCGTAAGCTGCCTAATCATGCCTTGGCTGTTTTGATTACCATCGGCGTTTTGATCGGCGCTTTCTTCCCGTTTGCCTTTTTGGCCCAACTGATTTCGGCTGGCACCTTGATAGCCTTTATGTTCGTGACACTGGGAATCTATCGATTGCGTCCGCGTGAAGGCCAAGATATCGCCAAACCGCGCTTCCGGATGCCACTGTATCCAGTTTTGCCAGCAGTTGCCTTCCTGGGATCACTTATCGTTTTCCTTGGGCTCGACATTCAAGCCAAACTGTATTCCGGTGTCTGGTTCCTGATCGGCTGTGCCATTTACTTCCTGTACGGCATGCGTCACTCGGCTCTGACAAAGGGATCAGCGGTTGAGCAAGAAACTGCTGCGTTAGGACAAGAAAAAGATTAAAAAAGCCGCTGCCTGAGATTGCCCGCGTTGTGACGCGCGGTCTCGGACAGCGGTTTTTTGGTACGGTGGCTTAGTGATACTCGTCTGGAGAGACACCGTTAAGCTGAGCGCTTAACCTGACGAGCCTAAGCTTCTTGAGCCTTCTTCAGATTTTCTTTCAAAATAGCTGCAGAATCGGCTAAACGCTTATGATCTTCTGGGTTCAAATCCAGCTCAATGATGCGTTCCAAGCCATTAGCGCCGAGGATGACCGGTACACCGATGGAAACACCTGACAAGCCGTATTCGCCTTCCAAATGGACGGACATTGCGAATGCTGCGCGATCATCATTCAAGAAGGCGCTGGTTAAACGGGTTAATGAGGCAGCAATGCCGTAGAAAGTGGCACCTTTTTTCTCAATGATGCCGTAAGCAGCTGTTTTGACGCGCTCGCTAATATCAGGCAGATCTTTATCCTGGCGATCCTTAGGAATCCAATCAAGAATTGGTTTGCCGCCAATGTTGGTGTAGTCCCAAACTGGAAATTCAGAATCGCCGTGTTCACCCATGATGTAGCCGTGCACAATCCGGGCGTCCACGTTATAACGCAGGCCGATCTCAGACCGTAAGCGAGCTGAATCAAGCGCCGTCCCTGATCCCAGCACCTGATTACGTGGCAAGCCGGATTCTTGCAAGACTAATTCGGCAAGGACATCGACTGGATTGGATGCGACTAGAATAAACCCATTGAACCCGCTTGCCATAATGTTATGTGTGATTTCTTTCATGATCTTTGCGTTGATGGCCAAAAGTTGTAGGCGTGTCTGACCTGGCTTTGGCAATTCCGGCTGTGATGACGATAATATCGGCATATTTGCAATCTTCATAGCTGGCCGCATAAATATTCTTCTGTGACGTATAAGGTAGGGCATCAGAAAGATCTTCGACGTCACCTTGCACGCGTTTTTCGTTAACATCAATAATACCAAGACTCTGGCCGACGCCGGTGGTGAGACAGTTGAACGCATAACTTGATCCAATCGCGCCATCACCAATTAAAATAATATTGCCGTTGTTCCGCATCTCAAATTCCTCCTCATGAAGATCTTGACGACAGGTACCCAAAACTGCGACAAACGACTATGAGTGAGCAGTCATGAAGCCGATTACGACGCGCCATAAAATCGATTGCCGCCAAAGCTGTTGCATGTATCCGATTTCATTGTAACAGAGGTCTGCATGCAGGGCTTGATAAACGACTGGGAATATTTTTAATATCAAGATAACTTTCTTATCAAACTGCCATCTTTCTGTTAGTCTTGAAACAACGCTTGTCACATTTTCTTCCAGAAAGGTGGTTCCTCATGTCAGCAGCATCTTACGTACAGTCCATTCTCACAACCCTCAAACAACGCGATCCGAACCAACCAGAATTTTTTGAAGCAGCATCAGCTTTTTTAAAAACCATCACACCGGTTCTCGAAAAACATCCTGAATATATGAAAGCTAATATTCTCGGACGCATCGTTGAACCAGAACGAGCGATTCAATTTGCCATACCGTGGCAGGACGATAAAGGCCAAATCCAGATCAATCGCGGCTTCCGCGTCCAATTTAATTCGGCAATCGGACCATACAAAGGCGGTTTGCGCCTGCATCCTTCCGTGAATTTGAGCATCGTCAAGTTCTTGGGCTTTGAACAAATCTTTAAAAACAGTCTGACGACATTGCCGATCGGTGGGGCGAAAGGCGGCGCCGATTTTGATCCGAAAGGTAAGTCAGATGCTGAAGTGATGCGTTTTTGCCAAAGCTTTATGACGGAACTCAGTAAGTATATTGGACCGGATCTAGATGTGCCGGCGGGCGATATTGGCGTGGGTGCGCGCGAGATCGGTTATCTTTATGGTCAGTACAAGCGGCTTAAAGGCGCGCAACGCGGCGTTCTGACTGGCAAGGGGTTGAGTTATGGCGGATCGCTGGCGCGGACAGAGGCGACCGGCTATGGCTTGATTTACTATACAGACGAGTTATTGAAGGCCAACGGTCAATCTTTGGCTGGAAAGCGGGCGGTGATTTCAGGCGCCGGGAATGTCGCCATTTACGCGACGCAGAAAGCTGAGGAGCTTGGGGTCAAGGTGATCACGGTTTCTGACTCAAACGGCTATATCGTAGACGAAAATGGTATTGATGTCGCGGTCGTTAAGCAGATCAAAGAAGTGGAACGCGGCTGCATTAAGACATACGCGGATCGGGTAACCAGTGCCCATTATTATGAAGGCTCGGTTTGGGACGCGGATCTTCAGTATGATTTAGCTCTGCCTTGCGCTACCCAAAATGAGATTGATGGCACTCAGGCTGCGCGTTTTAAGGCTGCTGGCGTCATCGCGGTGGCAGAAGGTGCCAATATGCCGAGTGACCCAGAGGCCATCACTGCCTACACTGATGCTGGTATTTTGTACGGCCCGGCAAAAGCGGCCAATGCTGGCGGGGTAGCCGTTTCCGCACTCGAGATGAGTCAAAATTCGCGGCGCCTCAGTGACAGTTTTGAAAAAGTCGATGGCCAACTGCATGACATCATGCAGCATATTTTTAAAGCTAGCGCGGATGCTGCCGCTGAATATGGTATGGCCGGTGATTATGAGGCCGGCGCCAATATTGCCGGCTTTCTGAAAGTGGCTGACGCGATGTATTATCAAGGCATGTAGGTATATTTAGACATTAATTAGAAAAAAACACGAAATAATTAGGTGTTTTTTTCCGAACGTGTTATACTCTGTACATGGTAATACTTGAACGGGAAACATCATGTTACGTGAATTTCCTTTTTAGGATTACGGTTGTCTGTTGTTGTTAGTTTTGAAAAGGAGATTCATTTTCATGCAAAAAGGTACAGTTAAATGGTTCAACGCTGATAAGGGTTACGGCTTCATCACTGGTGAAGACGGCCAAGACGTCTTTGTACATTTCAGCGCCATCAATGGCGAAGGCTACAAGAGTCTTGACGAAGGTCAGGCTGTTTCCTACGATGTAGAACAATCTGATCGTGGCCCTCAGGCTGCTAACGTTACCAAGCTTTAATTCTTGGTTCGTTAAAGGAGATCCAATCGGGAAACCGATTGGGTCTTTTTTTATGAGCGCAAACAGGAGCACCTATATTCAGGCTTTTGCGACTGCGACAGCATTATTGCGGCGCTGGTCCTTGTAGTAGTCCAAGCCACCTGATTTCATTCTAGGCAGGCTCTCACGCTTGCTGCTTCAAGGTTAATTGCCACACAATAACAAGCACCCAACAAGCAAATGGCATCGCAGCGACAAACAAGCCTATGAAGATTAATCCTGGTGCATCGCCGCTTTCGGCCCATAGATAGCTGAAGGTTAAGCTGATGATCGCAATGATGATGGTTATGCCGCCTAGGAGCCATTGCAAGCGACGAACGCCGCGGGTGACCTTCTGCGGTGAACGGATGATTTGCCACAAGGTGATGGCGCTGGCGGCGATTCCGCCAAGTACAAGCCAGCCGCCAAGCAGGACGAGAATTAATGAAACAGTTGGTTGGACAGTTAACAGCAGTAAAATCGTTGCCCATAAACCGATAGCAAGAAAAACCACACTGCCCAGTAGCAGGCTAAGTGCCAAAACAAGATGATGTTTGCGGACCCACAAAGATGATTTTGACATTTTAATAACCTCCAATTAGTCCATACGCTAGCGCATTGTTGCGTTCAATAGTCGAGTGACCGCGTTTCTTGACGAAAAAACAAAGAAGGTATCAGCCTAAACGCCGGTACCTTCTTTATTATCTTTGAGAAAAAGTCGTGGCGCTGATGACTTACTCGCCTAGCGTTGGCTCGTCTGTGAAATCATCAACGATGCGGAAGCTGACATTTTCATTTTCTTTCAAAAGTTTGGCAACTGGGCATTCGTCCAGTGCCTGGGTGACAATCTTTTGTGCTTCTTCGCGGGTGTGGCTCGGCATCAAGATTTGTGCGTCTACTATGAATTTGTAGCCAATCTTGTCACGGGTGATGTCCACACGAGTACGGAGCTGGGAATCTTCAGCAGTGCCTTCGCGATGCTGCACGATAAAACAGGTAGACAAGGCAAAAGCAATGAACTGCTCCGGGTTGGTCCCAGGGGCGTCAATCAAGGAGCTAGAAACACCTAACGCCAAGCCTTGATTACCTTCGACATAACTTTCACCGACTAAACCATTTTCGTTGCGGACATAGGTATGATACAAAGAACGTTCTGCCATGCTATTCATCCTTTCTTATAGCTATCACCGTGAGTATAACATGGAACCGCTTTACATGGGGGCATTGTGTCTCGGTTGCAACGCCTGAATCGCTACGTACCAAGGCGTTTTGGAACGGATAACAAACATTTTCAATGGGTTTTGTTTTGCCACAAAAAATAATCAGTTATCGCTAGTGTCGCCATAAAAGCTCAGTCAGTCATGGTTGCAGGCGAATGATTTTTGTCGCAACTTGCTCGATAAAATGCTCATCGTGCTCGACAAAAAGCATCGTCGGTTGATAATGCTTGATGGCGGCGACCAGTTGGTCTTGGTTGTAAGTGTCCAAATAATTGAGCGGTTCGTCCCAAATGTACAAAGCGGCCGGGGTGGCTAGTGATCGTGCTAGTTCGATTTTTTTCTGTTGGCCCATGCTCAGATGCTCAATCGACGTGTTAAACTCGGCTCGCGGCATGCCGAGTTTGCGCAAGTTGTTAAGCAAGGTTTCACGGCTAAGTTGGTGCTGTTTGGCAAAGTCGACTAATGTACCGCGGTTATCGGTGTATTGTTGGCGAACAAGACTAAGACTGACGGGGGCCAAGGTGAGATGCCCTGACTGCATGCCGGTGAACTGCTTCAACAAGGCACGGATCAAGGTCGACTTGCCGCTGCCATTGTCACCAACAATGGCAATCCGATCGCCGCGGGTCAAAGTAAAAGAGATCGGCTGGAAAAGCGGTTGATCGAACCCGACTTGGACCTTTTCAGCGACCACAAGTTGATGGTGATGGGTCGATACCGGCAGCATGGTGAGTGGATCAACC
>OLIH01000895.1_pt1 | contig 11937 bp, 11 predicted proteins | sample 1609721 | NCBI WGS metagenome assembly OLIH01 (sample SAMEA4350157, study PRJEB24818) | metagenome | biome: human; feature: gut; material: faeces | place: Denmark | collected 2013-09
GATCTGCTCTGCCAATGGCGGGCTTCCTCCCATGATAAAACGCAGACAGTATTATGAGGATTTGGAACTGGTAGCATAGTCAGTGATATCCTTGAAATAAATGTGTCAACTAATCTTGACAATATCAGTTCTGGAAGAAGGAGAACTTGAGATACTTGTAAAGGCAGTATCCGGGTCGACCAGATTTGAGAAGATCGTGACCATGATCGAAGACTCCGAGAAACTGAAATCCGCACTGGAGAGTAAGGCGGAACATCTGGCGGACAGACTGGTGCCGTATACACTTCTCGGCACAGGCATTGTAGGACTTGTTACCCGCAATGCGACAAAGGCGCTTTCCGTCCTGATGGTAGACTTTTCCTGCGCGCTGAAGCTCGCTATGCCCATCGCAGTGCTTTCGGCTATCCGTGAGGCCGGTCAGCACGGTATTACAGTAAAAGGCGGAAAATATCTGGAGGCAGTGGCAGAGGCCGACACGATCGTATTTGACAAGACCGGTACGCTGACAAAAGCAAAGCCGACAGTAAAAGAAGTTGTCGTTTTTGGGGACTATCCCGAAGACGAAGCGCTCCGCATCGCGGCGTGTCTGGAAGAGCACTTCCCTCACTCGATGGCGAAGGCAGTGGTGGACGCGGCGAAAAAGAGAAAGCTCTATCACGAAGAGATGCACTCGAAGGTGGAATATATCGTTGCCCATGGCATCTCGTCTTATATTGAGGACAAGAAAGTCGTTATCGGCAGCAGTCATTTTGTCTTTGAAGACGAAGACTGCAGGATCCGGCAGGAGATGCAGGAGCGATTTGATACTCTTCCGTCAGAGTATTCCCATCTGTATCTGGCTATTGACGGCGAGCTGACAGCGGTCATCTGCATCGAAGATCCGCTCCGGGAAGAGGCGGCGGATATGGTAAGAATGCTGAAAGAAGAGGGCCTGAAAAAGGTCGTGATGATGACGGGAGACAGTGAGCGTACAGCTGCATCCATTGCGGGACGCGTGGGCGTGGATGAATACTATTCCGAAGTCCTGCCGGAAGATAAAGCCCGGTTCGTAGAGAAAGAGAAGGAAGCCGGTAAGAAAGTCATTATGATCGGAGACGGCATTAATGATTCTCCCGCACTGTCTGCTGCGGATGCAGGTATTGCTATCAGCGACGGGGCAGAGATAGCCCGGGAGATCGCGGACATCACTATAGCAGCGGATAACCTGCGGGTGATCGTGACTCTGAGGAGACTTGCCAATGCCATGATGAAACGGATCCAGAGTAATTACAGAGGAATCGTCGGAATCAACTCGGGACTTATCGCCCTTGGCGTGGGCGGTGTGATCCAGCCGACAACATCGGCGCTCCTGCACAATACTTCGACGCTGGCTATCAGTCTGAAGAGTATGCAGAATCTGCTGACGGATGATAAAACAGATCCGGACAGAACAGCTAAAAAATAGTGAAAAAAAGTATGCAGAGATGATATAATAGTTCGCGGTATAGAATGCAGCAGTGCAGCATACCGTGAACTTTATTTTGCAGGGGAGAAAATACAATGGATAAAAAGATCTATGATACTTATGTACGGATTCTGAAGGAAGAACTGGTGCCTGCCCTTGGCTGTACAGAGCCTATTGCGCTTGCTTATGCTTCTGCAAAAGCCGGAGAGACACTCGGAACTTTTCCGGAACATCTGACTGTGGCGTGCAGCGGAAATATTATCAAGAATGTAAAGGGAGTTACAGTGCCAAATTCCAGCGGTATGAAAGGTGTTGAAGCAGCGGCTGTGCTTGGCCTGACTGGAGGAGATCCGGGACAGGCTCTGGAAGTGTTGGAGACGGTCAAAGAGGAAGATATCAACAGAACAAAAGAACTGATCAATGAGGGATTCTGTGACTGTGTTCTGAAAGAGGGGACAGCAAATCTTTATATAGAGGCCAGGGCTGTCTGTAAGGGCGAAGAAGCCCTTGTCGTTATAGAGGATGAGCATACAAATATTACTCGGATCGAGAAAAATGGGAGAGTACTGTATCTGAAAGAAAAAACGAAAACCGAAACATCAGAGGTACCGGATAAGGAAGCAGCCGACAAGAGTCAGCTGAATCTTGAAGATATCATTACATTTGCAGACGAAATCCGGCTGGAAGACGTGAAAAATACATTGGAGCGTCAGATAAAGTACAACATGAAGATTGCAGAAGAAGGGCTGAAGAACCCATGGGGCGCGCAGGTGGGAAGAGTAGTGCTGGAAGAATTCGGCGATGATGTGAAATGGAGAGCTGTTGCAAAAGCTGCTGCGGGATCTGATGCAAGGATGAGCGGATGCTCACTTCCGGTTATTATTAATTCCGGGTCAGGCAATCAGGGGATGACCTGTTCACTTCCGGTGATTGAATACGGAAGGGCGCTCGGAAAAACAGAAGAAGAGATATATAGGGCGCTGTGCGTTTCAAATCTCACAGCATTGAACCAGAAACGATACATCGGATCACTCTCCGCATATTGCGGGGCTGTATGCGCAGCGGCAGGCGCGGGGGCGGGAATTACGTATCTGCATGGCGGTACACTGGAGCAGATCGAGAATGCCGTTGTCAATACGATCGCAGATGCAGGCGGTATCGTATGCGATGGAGCGAAACCAAGCTGTGCGGCCAAGATAGCAACCGCACTGCAGGCGGCAATCCTGAGCCATAAGATGGCGATGAGGGGGCTTACATTCGGGAGAGGGGAAGGACTGGTGATGGACTGCCCGGAGGATACGATCAAAGCGGTCGGATATGTGGGAAGAGCAGGGATGAAACAGACTGATGTTGAGATTCTGAACCTTATGATAGGTAAGACGAAGATAGAGGAAATTTCATAGTTGGACGTATCTTCTGCACAGACCGGAGAGCATCGAGAGATACGTCCGCACTATGATGATATAGAGACGCCTGCAGAGAAAATATTACGAGAATTTTTTCTTATAAATCTGTATAGACAACAGGCAGCTCAGTACAAAGATTACTGCAGAAGCCGGCAGGAGAAAGCAGAGGCGGACAGCCGTATCCATTGAGGTATAGCTCTCTGTCCCGAAGAGCACGGTAGAGCTTCCGTACAGACCGCCCAGGATTGCAGCAGCTCCGACATATATAATCACGCCGATCTTTTTCCCCAGCAGGAAGTAGAAGACATATACAACTGAAGTAAAGACAAGAGATATGCAGATACTCAGCCCCCAGACTGTCAGAGCTTCTGTTAAGGTGACCAGATGACGGAGATATACGCTTGCCAGCGCGTAGATCAGGGCAATCAGCGCGCTTATGCTGGTACAGATCAGCGCGAGCAGATATTTCGAGACCACGATATCTGCTTTTGTTATCGGAAAAGTGAATTGGAGTTTGTAGAAATTCGCTTTTTCATCCTGCTCATAAGAGGCTTCCAGTGTAGCTGAACCAAAGATAATAGTCAAAAGCATTGTATAGAGTATAAAGGCATAGTGCGTATCTATAAAAAATGCTGCAAGTCCAACAATTAAAGCTCCGAATATATAGGATGCGAGGTTTTTCTTTATGTAAAAATTCTCATATAAGTCTTTGAGCATGATTCCTTTCATTTCACTTTTTCTCCTTTTACGTAGAATAGCATGATATCTTCGACAGATGCGTTTTCCATAGGAATATCCTGGAATACCTGACGCAGCTTCGCACGGTTTTTCACAAGCACACGGTAGCTGTAGGGTTCCTTTTTGTATGCGGCGATGTCATCCCTGCTTAAGGTATCGAAGAGTTCCTGTCCGCAGGTGATGATGCCGTAGTCATTGCGGATCTCGTCGCAGGTCTTGATAAACTGCATCTTCCCTTCATGGAGATAGGCGATGTAGTCGGCAATCTTGTCAAGGTCGCTGGTGATGTGGGAGGACATGAGCACCGCATGGTCCTCGTCTTCGGTAAACTCCCGTAAAATATCCAGGATCTCGTCGCGAAATACAGGATCAAGGCCGCTTGTAGCTTCATCCAGGATCAGGAGCTTCGGGTGATGGCTTAACGCCGCGGCAAACTCCAGTTTTACCCGCATACCTGTGGAGAGCTTTTTGATTTTCTTTTTCTCCGGCAGATTGAACCGTTCCAGATATTCTGAGAAGAGGGGAGCATCCCAGTTCTTGTATACTTTGGAGAGGATGTGTCCGATGATCTTAGGGGTCAGGTTGATGTCATAGTGGGAGTCGTTGAAAATGACGGCGATGTCTTCCTTGACCTTCTTACTGTGAGTCTTCATGTCCAGACCCAGCATTGCCGTGAGACTGGATTCGCTGTCTGCGATGCCGAGGATTGAGTTGATAAGCGTTGATTTCCCGGCTCCGTTCTCCCCGATCAGTCCCATGACCGTGCCCCGGGGCAGTGCGAATGAGATATCGTCCAGAGTAAAATCTTTATAACGTTTCGTCAGATTTCTGACCTCGATTGCATATTCCATAATGCTGCTCCTTTATATGAAAGTATTTAGAATGTTATTCGTCTTCATATACGACTTCAAGTGCCGCTTTCAGCTCTTCCAGTGTCAGTCCGTTCTCGCGTCCGAGGGCAGCGGCGTCGGAGAGCAGTTTCTCGATCCGCCGCAGGTTCTCCTCTTTGATGAAATCCTGATTCTGTGTGGATACAAAGGTGCCTTTTGCCGGCACTGTGACGATAAATCCGTCCCTTGACAGGTCGTCATAGGCCCTCTGGGTGGTGATGACGCTGACGTGGAGATCCTTTGCCAGCTTCCGCATGGAGGGCATGGGCTCTCCGGGTTTTAAGGTTCCTTTCATGATCATTTCTTTGATCTGGGAAGTGATCTGTTCGTAGATCGGCCGGTCGCTTGCATTGCTTAAAATAATTTCCATATGATCACCTCTCGAATCCGTTTCTGCGGTACAGGATGAGAAAAAGGATCACGGAAAGGATAAATTCTGCCGCAAGTACGGCGATTCCCTTTACATCCACAGCGGGAAGACCGTTTGAGATGTTTGCAATGGCGTCAAACGCGATTCCGGTAAAGAAGAACATACTGATCTTCTGGAGCGTCTCGCTGAAACCGGTAAACATAGGGATCATCATAAATACAAGCACGACGGGAGTAGTGAGCGTACTTGCTGACACCTGATTCTTTGCAAAGATTCCAAGGAGCATCCCGCCTACAGATGCGATGACGGAAGCAGTTGTTGTGACAGCAAGGTAAGCAGCCCACTGCATCGGGCTCATGGTCATATGCACGATAAAGACGCAGAGTACATTGACGACTTCGGTCATCAGTACGATCGGGATGAGGCTTCCGAGGAAGAACTCAAGTCCGTTGACAGAAGAGGTCATCAGGGTTCGCAGCGTATTTTTTTCTTTTTCTTCTGCCAGAGATGCGGCAGTGCAGTAAAAGCCCATCATGGAGACATTCATGAGCATTCCCATGGCAAGGGCGTAGGCGTTCATAGCTGCCATGCCTCCGGAGGCTTTCTCATAGATGACCTGCATCAGAAATGTAAATCCCAGAGAGAAGACGGGCATGATGATAAAGTTTTTGCTGAAGAGCGCCCGGCTTTTCACATCTATGATGGCGGCAAGTTTCCGCATATGCACGGGCTTGAGCGTGAGTGCCCTGGGGGCGTCTGCTTTTTTCTTTCCTGTAGATCTTGCTGTACTGTTCACTGTAGTATTCATTGTAATTCCCTCCCTGTTACTTCTAAAAATACGGTTTCAAGTGTGGGCTCGCAGGTGTGAAGCGTCTCAATCTTATCTTCGTTCATCCATGAGCTGATGCGTCCGGCAGTCTCAGGACTCTGCAGGAGAACGTGTTTCGTGCCGTCGGTGAGCTGCACCCGGTATTTCCTGATCCGGTTGTACTTCAGGCAGATTTCCTCCGGTGTGCCGTATTCCACGATCACACCTTCGTTTAAGAGAGCCACATGATCGCAGAGTTTTGTGGCTTCTTCCATGTTGTGCGTAGTCAGGAAGATCGCCATGCCTTCATCTCTGAGCTCCTTTAAGATGCGGTGGATTTCGAGGGCCGTGGACGGGTCCAGTCCGCTGGTGGGCTCATCGAGAAAGAGGACTTTCGGCTTATGCAGGAGCGCTCTTGCAAGGATCAGTCTCTGGGTCTGCCCTTTGGAGAGCTTTGACGCCGGTTTCTTCCTGTGTTCATAGAGACCAATGCGCTTCAGGAGCGGATCGATATTTTTAAGAGGTACATTCAAGATACGGGCAAAGTATTTCAGGTTATCAAAGACGGTCATCCGTTCATACACGCCGCTGGAATCTGTGACGATGCCGATCTGCTCATAGATGCGCTCATCGATCTTCCGGCAGTCGATGCCGAGGATTTCCGCCGTGCCTGACGTGGGCAGGAGCTGCCCGGTCAGAATTTTGATCGTAGTGGTCTTTCCGGCTCCGCTTGGTCCGAGGAAACCGAGGATTTCTCCTTTATGGAGAACGGCATTGACATCTTTTAACACAAAGTCTTTATCATATTTCTTTGAAAGGTGGTCGATAGAGATATATGCTTCACTCATTTTTCTGCTCCTTTGTTTATACTGTACTTGTTTGATAAGTACAGTATAGCATCGCATGTACTGACTGTCAATACTAAATATATACAGTTTGGAAAATCGATATCGCCAAAAAAAAGGATCTCCCGGTTCTTCGGGAAATCCTATGTTCCTGATTGTTATATACAGTTCTGACTGTATGATATTGTAAATGATCTATTCGGCAGTATCGGCTGCGTCATCGGCGGGTGCATCCGTATCTTCTGCGGTGTCGTCAGACGGCATAAATTCTCTCGAGGCAAGCTCGTTGCCGTCGCTGTCAAGATAACGTACGACTACAACAGGGTTGTCCACATCAATCGCTGTAGGCAGAACTCCTGCAACAGATTCAAAAGTAGAAGCCTGAGAATCAAGTGAGGATTCAAGAGCCGATGCGTCCATTGCTGCAGAGAGATCAGGATCATCGATCTTGAAGTTGTAGATCAGTTTGTTATCTTCTGCCGTGAGTTCCATGGACATCCCTGATCCTTCAAGAGATTCCATCTGGGATGCCAGTTCTTCCTGCATCATATCGGAATCAATGAACTCCTGAATGGAAGAAAATTTCCCCGATACCGAACTGTCATCTGCAGTATCGTCCGCAGATGCGTCGTCCCCGGCAGCCGCGTTATCCTCTGTCTGTGCAGTGTTGTCGTCAGTGTTGTCATCATCCTTGGAACCACCGCATGCAGTGAGAGCAAATGCGAGCATCATGGCACACAAGAGCAGAAGTGTTTTACGGATTTTGTTTTTCATATTCTTTTTCCTCCTCATAACTTTTTCCGTTAGAAATATTATGTCATACCGGTATAGTGTTATCAAGTAGCCGGGGGTAAAAATTTATTAAGAATTATGGAAGATGGCTGTATCTGTAAATTCAGGAGAGTTCCGGGTTTGCATTTTCAGGAAAAGAAGTGTATATTACTACTGTGAAAGTGATAAATATACAGATACAGGCAGCGTTTTTACAGCGCTGCCGTTCGTGTATGTACAGAAGGAGATAACTTGAGATAATATGCCATTACATACAATTTTGATCAAACCGGTTTCCGGTCTGTGCAATATGCGGTGCGATTACTGTTTTTACTGTGATGAAATGGAGAAGCGGAATATACCTTCTTATGGGATGATGTCTGAGAAGACGCTTAAGAACCTGATCAGAAAGGCTATGCATCAGGCCGGCGGGGAGATTTGTTTCGCTTTTCAGGGAGGAGAGCCTACTCTGCGGGGAACAGATTTCTATGTAAAGGCGATGGAACTGGAAGAGAGGTTTAACCGGAACGGTGTCCGTGTGATAAATACGATTCAGACTAATGGGCTTGCGCTGAATGATGAGTGGTGTCGGCTGTTTCGGAAGTATGATTTCCTTGTGGGGGTATCTGTCGATGGTATCAGGGCTGTACATGACAGATACCGTCATGACGCATCCGGAAATCCTACTTATGACAGAATCTGTGAAAATATAAAAAAACTGGATGAGTATGGAATAGAATACAATATCCTGACTGTAGTGAATGCGCAGACGGCAGAGCGTATTGAAGATATCTGGTACGAATACCGTCAGAACGGGTGGAAGTATCAGCAGTATATTGCATGCCTGGATCCTCTGGGAGAAGAGATGGGTAAAAGAGAATACTCACTGACCCCTGAACTGTACGGAGAATTCCTTATCAGACTGTTCCGGCTCTGGGACAAAGACTGGAAAAAAGGAAGGGCGCCTGTTATCCGGCAGTTTGAGAATTATATCGGGATACTGATGGGATATGAGCCGGAGGCATGCGAACAGCGCGGGAGATGCAGCCTGCAGTGCGTTGCGGAGGCGGACGGCAGCGCATATCCCTGTGACTTTTATGTCCTTGATAAATACAGACTTGGAAATTACAACACAGATACTATTGAGGAAATGACGTCCTCACGAAATGGAAGAGAGTTTGTCAGAGAATCATACAGGACAGACCCGGAATGTGAGGCGTGCAGATGGTATAGCCTGTGCAGAGGCGGATGCAGGCGGCACCGGATCAGGGATGACGGTTCAGAGATATACAGAAATTATTTCTGTGAAGGATATCGGATGTTTTTTGAAAGATGTTATAAACGGATGTCTGAGATAGCGCAATACGCAAGAATTATAAAAATGTGAGCAATGTGCGGATTGACGTTGGAGCTGTTTTCAAATATGATGTAGAAAAATCAGTGAAAATTTAATGAGAAAGGAGAATGGCGGTGAAAGAGCATACAAAGGGAAGGGTAACGATCCCGACAGATTTAGACGTGGTGCCTGAGACTCTGGAATTACTTGAGAGATGGGGGGCTGATGCGATCCGTGACTGCGACGGAACAGACTATCCGGAAGAACTGAAAAACGTGGATGCAAAAGTATATTCTACGTATTATACGACAAGGAAGGACAATGCATGGGCCAAGGCAAATCCGGACGAGATCCAGCAGATGTACATCATGACGCCCTTTTATACGGCTGTAAACAGTGAACTGTCCGTGCATCTTATGGATCATCTGTATCCGGATATGCTTAAGGTGAACGACCATGATGATATCACAAGATGGTGGGAAGTAGTTGACCGTACTACAGGCGAAGTGGTTTCACCGGAGATGTGGAGTTATGACAGTGTGTCGGGAAATGTTACGATCCACGGCGCGGAGGCATTTCATGATTATACAGTCAGTTTCCTTGCCTATATTATGTGGGATCCGGTACATATGTACAATGCAGTGACAAATGGCTGGAAAAATTTTGAAAAACAGATCACTTTTGACGTACGTCAGCCTAAGACACACAAATATTCTATGGAGAGGCTGAGAAAGTTTATTGCGGATAATCCGCATATCGACGTGATCCGTTACACTACGTTTTTCCATCAGTTCACCCTGATCTTCGACGAGTTCGCACGGGAGAAGTATGTGGACTGGTACGGGTACTCCGCATCGGTAAGTCCGTATATCCTTGAGCAGTTTGAAAAAGAGGCAGGGTATAAGTTCCGTCCGGAATATATCATCGATCAGGGGTATATGAACAATACCTACCGCATCCCTTCCAAAGAATTTCTGGATTTCCAGGCTTTCCAGAGACGGGAAGTGGCAAAGCTTGCAAAAGAGATGGTAGACATTACGCATGAATGCGGTAAAGAAGCAATGATGTTCCTCGGCGACCACTGGATCGGAATGGAACCGTTTATGGACGAGTTTAAGACCATCGGTCTTGATGCAGTTGTGGGAAGTGTAGGAAACGGAGCGACATTAAGACTGATCAGCGATATCGAGGGAGTAAAATATACAGAGGGCAGGCTGCTGCCGTATTTCTTCCCGGATACGTTCCATGAGGGCGGCAATCCGGTAAAAGAAGCAAAATATAACTGGGTGACTGCAAGAAGAGCAATCCTGCGCAAGCCTATCGACAGGATCGGGTACGGCGGTTATCTGAAGCTGGCAATGCAGTTCCCGGAATTTATTGATTATGTAGAGAGCGTCTGCGATGAATTCCGCACTCTTTATGAGAATATCAAAGGCACAACGCCATACTGTATTAAAAAAGTAGCTGTACTCAACTGCTGGGGTAAAATGCGCGCATGGGGAAATCATATGGTGCATCACGCGATTTATCACAAACAGAACTATTCCTATGCCGGAGTTATAGAGACGTTGAGCGGAGCGCCGTTTGACGTGAAATTCATCAGTTTTGACGATATAAGAAAAGATCCTCATATCCTCGACGATATAGATGTGCTCCTCAATGTCGGTGACGCGGATACAGCATATACGGGTGGAGAGAACTGGACTGATGAAAAGATCGTCACAGCTGTAAAGGGCTTTATCTATAACGGCGGAGGTTTTATCGGCGTCGGAGAACCGGCGGGACATCAGTATCAGGGCCATTTCCTGCAGCTGGCGACAGTGATGGGTGTTGAGAAAGAGACAGGATTTACGCTCAATGTTGATAAGTATAACTGGGAAGAACACGATCACTTTATCAAGGAAGACTGTACGAAAGAGATTGACTTCGGTGAGGGTAAAAAGAACATGTATGCGCTTGACGGGGCTGAGATCCTTGTTCAGAGAGACAAAGAAGTCCAGATGGCGGTCAATGAATTCGGAAAAGGACGCTGCGTATATATCAGCGGACTGCCGTACAGCTTTGAAAACAGCCGTATCCTGTACCGTTCTATTATCTGGGCGTCCCATGATGAAGAAAATGTGTACAGATGGTTCAGCACGAACTTTAATGTAGAAGTTCACGCATATGTAAAAAACGGAAAGTACTGTGTTGTAAACAATACATATGAACCACAGAGCACTACGGTATACCGCGGCGACGGCTCAAGTTTCGATGTGGATCTTGAGGCAAATGAAATCCGCTGGTATGAGATATAAGCTATTCTTCCGAATGTGACTGACGGTATTTTATAGGGGTGATCCCGTAATGTTTCCGAAAGATCTGTGTGAAATAGGACTGTGAGGAAAAGCCTGTCTGGCTGGAAATATCGGATACGGAGTAGTCCGTATCTCTTAAAAGCTGGCAGGCTGTTTCCAGGCGCCGCCGGTTCAGATACTGAATAGGTGACAGTCCTGTGAACTTTGTGAAAGAATGCGCCATATAGTATTTATTCATATGAGTGAGGCTGGTCAGTGTTTCCAGCGTGATATGCTCTGCATAGTTAGTGTCCAGGTATTCTTTTATCTGGGCACATTCTTTTGTCATTCGGACAGACGTGATGGGCACGGGCACCACATGACGGGAGCGCATGATCCGGAGAATCAGGATCTCAAGAAGATGCTGGCAGATCAGATCGGAGCCGTCCCGCTCGGTTTTGACTTCATAATACATCTGGGCGAACAGATCGGCGATCAGCATGCGGTTGTCAAAGCTGCAGAATATCTGCGCGGTGGACGCGCTGTTTTTTGGCTGGAAAGCGATTCCGTCGATACCGATCACATAATATTCGAGGGGCATACCCGGAATAGACTGTTCCGTATGCTCCAGATAAGGCGGGACGATAATAAGGTCTCCTGTTTTAATCTGATGAATGTCATTGCGGAAGAGGAAATTCCCTTTTCCGTTCACTACGAAGAAAATTTCCGTAAAATGGTGCGTGTGAAATACGCTCTGCCAGTCTTTTTCATCTTTTGAAAGAGATACTGAGAGAAGTCTGCAATTCATTCTTGGAATATCCTGCATTTTTATCGAATAATGTCTGTGTCCCATTGAAATCCTCCTCCAAACCAATAAACATAAAATATAAGCAAGAATTCGATTGTATATATTATACAAAGCTCCGGTGAATAAAAGCAAGGAAATATAGCTAGAAATTACAAAAAAGATTTATATATTTCAGAAATATATGGTGAAAAGAGCAATAAATATAAAATGAAAGGCAATATCCATATTGATATACTATATTTAAT
>OLIH01000898.1_pt1 | contig 11907 bp, 9 predicted proteins | sample 1609721 | NCBI WGS metagenome assembly OLIH01 (sample SAMEA4350157, study PRJEB24818) | metagenome | biome: human; feature: gut; material: faeces | place: Denmark | collected 2013-09
ATTTGGCACCGATGGAATCCGCGGCGTAGTGAACGCCACCCTGATGCCGGAACTGGCTTATCATCTGGGACGGGCGGCAGGTGCTTACTTCTGCCGCACAAAAGGAGTGCACCGCTTTCTGATTGGACGGGACACACGCCGGTCCGGGACCATGATTGAAGCGGCATTGGCAGCGGGACTCTGCTCCACAGGTGTAAATGTCGATCTGGCGGGCGTGATTCCCACACCGGGGATTGCCTACCTGACACGGAAGGAACAATATGATGCAGGCGTGGTGATTTCTGCATCCCATAATCCGTTTCAGGACAACGGAATCAAATTTTTTGACCATGAAGGCTATAAACTGCCGGATGCTACAGAAGAGGAAATCGAAAATCTTCTGAGACATATTGACTCGGAAGAAATTCCCCGTCCCACGGGAGAGGGAATCGGCGTTATTGCGCCCCGTGCAGATCTGGCGGACCTTTATAAAGAATACATCATCAGCACAGTGCAGGGAGACCTGCAGGGGATGAAAATTGTGACAGATTCAGCCAACGGGGCATCCAGCGGATTCCTGCCGGAAATACTCACCCGCCTGGGAGCTGAAGTCATGGCGACCTTCCGGCAGCCTGACGGAATAAATATCAACAAAAACTGCGGATCCACCCATATTGAAGCCCTTCAGAAAGCGGTTGCTGAAGCAGGCGCAGACTGCGGCGTAGCCAACGACGGAGATGCAGACCGCTGTATTCTGGTAGACGAAAAAGGACAGGTCCTTGACGGCGACCATATTATGATCATCAATGCCGTTCATATGAAAGAAGAGGGCAGACTGCATGACGATACCGTGGTAGGAACCGTGATGAGCAATCTGGGATTTAAAAAAGCCCTTGAAAAACAAGGGTGCCGCACAGTATTTACCGGAGTAGGCGACCGGTATGTACTGGAAGAAATGAGAAAACACAACTACTCCATCGGCGGTGAACAGTCAGGACATATTATTTTCATGGACTACAATACTACAGGAGACGGACTGATTACAGCGGTGCAGACATTATCCATTGTAAAAAAACAGGGCGTGCCCCTGTCCCGTATGACAGCCATGATGGATACCTATCCCCAGCTTCTGAAAAATGTAGAAGTATACAGCAAAAACGGATGGGAAGAAAATGAAATGATCCAGGCGGCTATTGAATCAGCGAAAGAAGAACTGGGCAGTGACGGACGGATTCTCGTGCGGGCTTCCGGAACAGAACCGCTGATCCGTGTCATGGCGGAGGGCCAGTCCCAGGAACAGCTGGAAGAAATTGTGGAAGATATTGCCTCGGTCATTGACCAGGAATTGGGTGTCAGCCACAGATAACTGAAAAAAGACACGGACCGTGTCTTCAGCCGGTTTTATGATAAAAGGAAGGAGTGAAGGGACTCCTTCCTTTTATCATGGAAAAACAAGAATATAAATTATTTGTTTTTATATGGAGATTGTCTTTAAGAAATGCTATACTCATAAACGATCAAAAAAGATCTTGTAAGAAAACGAGGAGATTAGTTATGAATAAGTATGTTTTTTATGGGATTCTGTTATCTCTTTCTGTGACATCACCGGTGTGGGCGGCACAGCCTTCTGCCGTATATGAATTAAAAGCAGTCACCGTGACGGCCAACAGACAGGCTGAAGATGTGCAGTCTGTGCCGGCCAACGTGAGTATTGTCACAGCCAAAGAAATCCGGAGCCGCAACATTCAGTCGACAGCCCAGGCAGTGGCGCTGGCGGCAGGCATGCAGATGGACCAGTCCATGGAGGGCGGAGTCAGCATGCGGGGCTACACATCGAAAAACATTCTGGTTATGGTGGACGGCCAGCGTGTCAACAGCGGATGGAACGGAGAAGTTATGTGGAACATGTTTCCTGTTGACTCCATCAGCCGCATTGAAGTCGTCCGCGGCGGCCAGTCTGCCCTCTACGGCGGGCGTGCCGTAGGCGGCGTGATCAACATTATCACGGAAACGCCGAAACAGGACGGCGTGCATGGCTCTGTGCTGGAAAGCTACGGAACTTACAACACCGTTCACCAGTCCTATAACCTGCAGGGGAAAAAGGGAAAACTCACCTTCGGGGGATTTTATGAAAACAGAAGTACCGACGGCTGGCGTACCTTCCGGCAGTATGCCTCCTCTTCAACAAAAACAGCCACACTGAATGAAAGCGATCTGATGAATTCTGTCCATGAAGATGCGGCGGGACGCTATATTATCGGAGACCGGGGACGAAAATCTTTCATGTCTGAAAATTACGGATTCAATCTGGGCTATGATATCAGTGACAGCCAGAAAGTTACCTATAAATACAGTCATTCCAACTACACCTGGAAGTACACCGATCCCCGCACCTATATCTATAAAAAAGACGGAACGCCGGTATGGTCGGGGATTATTGCCATGGACAATGGGGACAAAGCCTCTTTCAGTGATTCCAGTTATACCGGCACCCGTGGATTCCGTGTATATGACATGCATTCCCTGACCTATAATGATAAAAAGAACAATATCCATGCCCATTTCGGCCTCACTGATTTTACGAAAGACGGCTATACCTACACCTCATCGAGTAAGGTAACAGCAGCCAATGACTTTAATGGTCCCGGCAGCCGGTCCTTTTATCCGTCGAAAACCATGGATCTGGACATCAATAAGCGGTGGAAAATAGACCGTCATACCCTTCTTTTCGGAAGCGCCTTTAATGAGGAGCAGTTCCATCAGACCATATCCGGCATTAATGACTGGAAAAACTGGCATGACAGCGGGACGCCCACAGAATGGCACGGGGGAAAATCCCAGACCTGGTCAGCCTACGTGCAGGATAAATGGCAGCTGACGGACCGCCTGACCTCCTACCTGGGAGCCCGTTACGATTATTACAAAAAATACAGCGGATACTATCGAAATGCTGATAAACCAGAAAATAATAAAACCTATGGTTCCACCTCCTACAGCAGAGTATCCCCTAAGTTGGCTTTTGACTATGCCTACAACAGCACCACCAACTTCTATACCTCCTACGGGCAGTCTTTCAATCCGCCCCTGCTGTATCAGGTTTATAGAGTGGCGGCTTCCGTTCCATACGGGACAGACAAGCGGCCTGTCATTGCCAACCCCGGACTGAAGCCGGAAATCACAACCAACTTTGAAATCGGCATGAAAAAGAAACTGGGAACGGGAACACAGCTGGATATGGATTTCTTCAAAGATAAGACGAAAGATTATATTGGTTATCCTTCGCAGTCAGTATCTCCTGATGTTAAATATTATTATAATATGGGAAAAGCGGATACAAGGGGAATTGAACTGACCTTCCAGCGGCTGTTCAATCCCGTGTGGTCGGCCTATGCCAACTACACATGGCAGATCGGCAAAGTCAGCGGAGAACGGAACTACGACATTCCCCGTCATCTGTTCCATGCCGGTGTGGCCTACAGCAGAAATCCCTGGGATGTCCATCTGGACGGCATGTTTGTATCAGCCCGCAATGAACCTGATGTGGATACCGGAGATTATGAATCCCATGATCCCTATTTTCTGCTGAATCTGGATGCCAATTGTAAAGTATCAAAGGCGGTAACGGTACAGTTCAGCATCTATAATGTACTGGACAGGGATTTTTATGACAATGAAGTTCTCAGCGGACGCACCTATAATGCGGCTGTCAGATATTCCTTCTGACAGATTGGCGGTATTGAAGAGGATTTGTGAAGATTCTTGCAGGAAATTCAGAAATATCTATTGAGTTTTTATCATGATCAAATAGAATTTTTGTATATGCTTGCAATTCCGATTTTATGTTGTTATACTTCTGATATGTAATTCCAATATGTTTTGCTGGTTGCATCTGAAGAGAGCAATGAAGCTCGTATACCGAATGAATTTCATTCAGTATACGGGCTTTTCCTATTTTCAGGGAAACCGCAGCAGAAAGAAAGGGAGAATCTATGAAATTATCAATTCTGTTTCCCGGTACTCTGGCATGGGCCCTGGCCCTGCCCGCGGCAGCGCTTGCTGCCGATGATACGGCGCAGGAATTATCTGCGGGCGATATCTCGTACATGTGTGTGGCCACTCTTCTGGTGCTGATTATGACACCTGCTCTGGGCTTCTTTTACGGAGGTCTGGTGCGCCGGAAGAACACGATTAATACCATCATGATGTCCATGGTCTGTCTGGCATTGATCACCGTACAGTGGTTTCTTTTCGGATACTCACTGAGCTTTGGGCCTGATGCGGGAGGCATTATCGGAAATCTGGACTGGGCGTTCTTCAACGGAGTCGGTCTGGAGGCCTTCAAGGATTATTCTCCCACCATACCTCATGTATTATTTGCCATGTTCCAGCTGGCTTTTGCCATTCTGACGCCGGCGATTGTCAGCGGAGGCATTGTGGAACGCACACGGTTCCCGGCCTACTGTCTGTTCGTTGTTTTGTGGGGGACTCTGGTATACGATCCCATGGCCCATATGGTCTGGGGGCTGGGCGGATTTATCCGTGATATGGGAGCTCTTGATTTTGCGGGAGGCACGGTCATCCATATCACATCCGGATTTTCTGCTCTGACGGCGGCTGTTCTTATCGGGGCGCGGAAAGGATACGGCAGCCTGACACTCCGGCCCCACAATATGCCCTATGTCTGTCTGGGAGGCAGCTTTTTGTGGCTCGGCTGGTTTGGATTTAATTCCGGGGCGGCTGTGGGAGCGACGGCTTTGACCGCACTGGCACTGGCCAACACAGGAATTGCTTCCTGCACAGCAGGCCTTGTATGGATTCTGCTGGACCGTATGGTTCACGGTAAAATGACCACGTTGGGATTGATGACAGGATTTGTGGCGGGTCTGGTAGGCATTACACCGGCGGCGGGCTTTGTAACCGTGGGCAGTGCATTCCTGATCGGCATTACGACACCGGTCATCTGTTTCTTCTTTGTTTCCTACGTAAAAGGACGTCTGGGCTATGACGATTCACTGGATGCCTTCGGGTGCCACGGAGTAGGCGGTGTATGGGGGGCACTCATGACTGGTGTGCTGGCGACGAAGAGCGTCAATGATGCAGGAGCTGACGGATGGCTCTATGGCAATGCCGCGCAGATGATTCCCCAGCTGACCGGCATTGTGACCGGCATTGTTCTGGCCGTTGTCATGACCGCAGTGATTATTAAAGGATTGGGACTGTTCATGCAGGTCCGCGCCACTGACGCGGAAGAAGCACAGGGTCTGGATCTGATTGATCACGGTGAACGGGCTTATAATAAAATGTAAGGAGGTGCGCATAATGGATGACAGGAAAATTTTCAAAGTGGATGCGGTGATACGTCCGGAAAAGCTGGATGAACTGAAAGCCAAGCTGAGGACAATCGGTGTTACCGGCATGACTGTATCAGAAGTATATGGCTGCGGACTGACCATGGGGCATACAGAAATCTACAGAGGCAGCGTGATGGCGGTCGATCTCATGCCGAAAATCAAAGTGGAAATTGTAATCTATGAAACACCTCTGGATACATTGATCGATGCGATTCGTGAAGTCTGCAATACAGGGCATGTGGGAGACGGAAAGATCTTTGTGTCCGAGCTTTATACAGCGGTTAAAATACGGACCGGAGAAAAAGGCGGCATTGCCATCATCGACAATAAACCGTGACCGTGAGATAATAAAAAAGAAGACTTTTCCAGTCTGGCACCCTGCCGTGGGGTGCCAGTACTTTTTGGAAAAAAGGAGTGTGTCTATGAAGAAAAAAATTGCTTTGATTCAGATGGATACAGCGATGGGAGATCCGGATAAAAATTATGCCCATGCCGGGAAATGCATGGAAAAGGCCATGAAGGACAGTCCTGATATTCTGGTGCTTCCGGAAACGGTGAATGTGGGATTCTTTCCGGAAAATCTCAGGGAACTGGCAGATCCGGAAGGAAAAAAAACACAGGAAGTGTTCGGAGAATTTGCGGCGGCCCACCATGTGAATATTGTAGCCGGATCGGCAGCGGTCATACGGGAGGGGAAAGTATATAATACATCCTATGTCTTTGACCGTACCGGAGCATGTGTGGCCCGTTACGATAAAATACACAGCTTCAGCCCTGCCGGCGAAGACAAATTCTTTGAAGGCGGGAACAGCACCGTACACTTCAGACTGGATGATATTCCCTGCTCGATGGTCATCTGCTATGACCTGCGCTTCCCGGAAATCATACGGGCATCGGCTCTGAAGGGAGTAGATCTCTTTTTTGTGCCCGCCCAGTGGCCTCTGGTCAGAAAAGCGCACTGGGTGACGCTGAATACAGCCCGCGCCATTGAAAACCAGATGTATCTGTGCGCCGTGAACGGATGCGGCTATGCGGGGAAAACCAAGTACGGCGGCAATTCACTGCTTCTCAGCCCCTGGGGAGAAGAGATCTGTCATCTGGGGACAGAGGAAGAAATCCGGTGCGGGGAAATTGATCTTGACGTGATTCACCAGATCCGTGAAAGCATTAATGTATTTCGGGACAGAAAACCGGACATAGACAGAATTTAACAATCAAGGAGAATGATGGCATATGGAAATAACCATTCGCAGAGCAGACGGCACCAGCTGTGTCATGACGCCGGATATTAAAAAATTAATTGTAGTGGGTTTTTCAGGATGTGACAAAGAGAAAACCATGGAACATATTCATGAACTGGAAAAGGCCGGAGTAAAATGTCCGGAGGACGTGCCGGTAGTTTACGAATGCGATCCCCAGATCATTACACAGAAACAGGAAATATCCGTGATTGGAGACAAAACAAGCGGAGAGGCCGAATACCTGGTTCTTATCCAGGACGGGAAAACCTATATCGGCATCGGCAGCGACCACACGGACAGAGATCTGGAAGCAGTGAGCATTCACAAATCAAAACAGCTCTGTCTCAAACCCTGCTCCAAAGAATTTTGGCCTTATGAAGAGGTAAAAGATCATTTTGAAAGCCTGCGGATCCAGTCCCGGCAGATCGTGAAAGGGACGGATGAAGAATACCAGGACGGCCATGTCAGCGATATGCTGCCCCTGAAGGATATTTTGAACAAAGTGGCGGAAGAAACCGTGCCGGAGCAGTGTCTGATCTATACAGGCACCGTACCGCTGAAAAACGGATTCCGTTTCGGAGAAGAATTTTCCTGTTCTTTAAAAGATGAAAAACTCGGACGCTCTATTTCCTTGTCGTATAAAATCAGGGCGATTCGGGAACATTGATTTCCAGGCCGCTGTTTATGGAGGATTTGAATGATTACAGCACAAATCATTATGGTTGTTACGCTGCTTGTTATGATTACGGGATATGCCCCCCTGTATCTGACGGCAGTGGTCGGATCGGTACTGGCGGCGCTGATGGCCGGATTCCCGCTGACCGGGGCTGATCCCCAGGCGGTGTCCAAACTTCTTGTAGCGTCCATGCATCCGGTTATTGTGGATATGCTGGGCGTTCTGCTTTTTATCGGAATTATGCAGAAATGCGGCTATATGGATGTGATCATATGGCATATCATGGATTTCGGACGGCGTTACGGGGGAGCTCCGGGAATTGCCACAGCGGCGGGACTGGCGGCAGCCCTTCTCGGAGCTTTGACATCCTTTACGCAGCCGGTGATCACCGCGACCATTGCAGGCCCGGCAGCAGTCCGTCTGGGACTGTCGCCCAACAAGACTGCCGGAATTATTTCACTGGCCAATACGGTGGCCAATGCCTGCGGGTTCACCCATCCCACCATGCTGGCGGTTCTGGCATTGACGGGTGTTCATTTTGGCCTGATTAATCTCTGGGCACTGGCCGGCACCATATGGATTTATGTGTTCTGCTACTGGCGCGCCAAAAGAGAAATGATCCGCGAAGGACTGTCGGTTAATGGAGACGGAAGTGGACTTGAACCCCTTCCGGAAGGAGCGCCGTCCTTTGCACGGGCTATATTTCCCTTTCTGGTGCTCTGCGTGGCTTTCTTTTCTGGTATTCCTGTATTTCTCGTGGGTATGGGGACGGGCATCCTGATTATTTTTATGACACATATGAAACCGGGAGAGGGAGAAAAAGCCATGATCAGCGGAGTGACGAATATTGCCATTCCCATTGTGGCGATACTCAGCCTGATGTTCATGTCGAATGTCATTAGCCGGATTGGTCTTGTGACAGTCATTTCCCAGTATGCAGAACCCTACATTGCACTGGCTCCCATACAAATTCTGTTTATTATATCAGCGCTGGCGGGGACCATTACACAGTCTAATGCAGCCTCGGCGCCCATTGTGCTTCCCTTTACTCAGATCGTGCTGTCCATGGGAGCGGATCCGTTGGCAGTCAGCTTTGCGGCCATTACAGGCTGTGCCATTATGCAGCTGTTTTTAACAGGCGGAGCGCTGACGGCCCTGCCGGTCGTGGCAGGCGTTATTCCTGGTACCGTTCAGAAAATAGCCAACCGCTGGCAGCGCCCGGCCATGCTGGTGGGACTGGGCGTCTGCTTTCTGATTACATTTGTGATCTGACAGATTATCAAAAAACATGCCATGGCGGTTCAAAAAGCTCCTCTGCACGGAATTCCGTGCAGAGGAGCTTTTAAGAAACAGAAAATTATTCAAACAGGAGAGAACAGACATTGACCAGATCAGCCGTATCTCTGACACCGGCCGTTTCCCAGGAAGAATGCATGGCGAGCTGGGGCAGACCGATATCAGCGGTGGGAACGGGGACCCGCACGGCGGACAGATTGCCCAGCGTGGATCCTCCGGCCATATCGGAGCGGTTGGCAAATGACTGGCAGGAAACGTGGGCCCGCTGACAGAGCTGACGGAAGAGAGCGGCGGAAACAGCATCCGTGCAATATTTCTGGGCCGCATTAAATTTCAGCACCACACCGCCGTTGAGAACCGGACGGTTGACCGGATCAGAGAGATCTTCATAATTCGGGTGTACCCCATGAGCATTATCGGCAGAAAGCATAAAACTGCGGGCCAGCATGGACTTATACTGGTCATATGTCAGGCCCAGCCCTTCGGTGATCCGCCGGAGGGTGCTTTCCAGAAAATCCGAAGCGGCTCCCTGGCGGGTATGACTTCCTGTTTCCTCATTGTCGAAGAGACAATTTACACAGATATACTTTTCCTTCTTTCCTTCGGTGAATCCCCGGAAAGCAGCAAAAGCGCACTGGAGATCGTCCAGACGGGGCGAAGAAAGAAATTCACTGCGGGCGCCCCAGACAGTACCGGGAATGCGGCTGTAAAGGAACAGATCATGCCCCAGAATGCGGGATGGATCATCCAGACCGGCTTCCCGGGCGATCAGCTTCATGAAAGCCCCCCGGTCTTCCGCCTCTCCGTACAGGGGAAGCAGATCCTTCTGAATATTCCAGCTGCAGCTTTCATTAACAGAACGGTTCATGTGTATGGCCAGACTGGGAATCACCAGAAGATCCCGGTCCACACAGACCAGGCGGGAAGTAATTTTTCCGTTTTCTTCCGTCATGACACGGCCTGCCACAGAAAGAGGACGGTCCGTCCAGGTGCTGCAGATCAGGCCGCCGTATCCCTCTACATTAAGCCGGATATAATAAGCATCGCATAATTCAGGATTCTCCTTGATTTTCAGCGCAGGTGAATCTCCATGAGCGGCGGCGAGGCGGAAAGCTCCGGCAGGCTGTGCGGGAAGCGTGAGAGCAATCAGTGCGGAACCATTGCGGGTAACTACATAACGGCCGCCCCACTGGACAGTCCATGGATTCTCTTCGGGCAGCTCCTCGAAGCCCGAATAGACCAGGGCTTTCTTCATGGCTGCCGCGGCATGGAAAGCGGTGGGGCAGCGGGAAATAAAATGAAGCAGATTTTGGGTTAATTCGTCAGGCATAAGAGTCCTCCTTTGAATAATTTATGACTGAAAAGAAAAATCCGCCCCGGAAGGAACGGATTTTCCTGATTACTTCTTTTCCATAACGCGGTCATAAACGGCCTGGGCCATGGCAGCGCGGTCACGAATGACCGGATTGGGAGAATTCGTGGGTTCGGCAGGGAATGTACTCTTATAATGAAGCTTGGAAGTGGTTTTTTCCATTTCCTTGACCTGAATGGTTTTTTCCGTCAGGTTATACACATAAGAGTAGACACAGGTACCGTCAGAAATTTTTTCCGTTCCTTCGAATTCGAGAATCTGCTGTCCGTTCTGCACAGTGACTTTGGCAGTACTCATATCGATGCTCAGGGTATCGCTGTACTGCCAGAGATCTGCAGCGGAAACCTGCACGGCAAGAGCAGCAGCCAGTCCCATGGCAAGGAGTATTTTCTTCATAGAATCCCCTCTCTTTCAAACCTTATTGAAACTATATTAATTATATCATACCCTGTAATGAATAGAAACGGCCGGGGACTCGTTGACTGACACTGGAGGAAACGATAAAATAAAGGAAACAGGAATGGAGCAAAGCGGCAGATCGCGGCACTGGGACAAGGGCCGGCGGTCTTTTCTTTTCAGGAGGACAGAATGAAAATTCATACAGCAGCAGTTGTGGGACTGGGAGCAATGGGAACCATGTATGCCCACTGTATAAGCCGGAAAAACGGCGAAGATTCTTTGCAGGTCATTACAGATGAATCCAGGGCGAAGCGGTACCGCTGCGGAGGCGTGCGGTGCAATGGAGAACCCTGTCATTTTCACTATGCTTCCGGGCAGGAGGCAGAGCCGGCGGACCTGGTGATTTTTGCAGTTAAATACAGCGGTCTTTCACAAGCTGTCAGAACTGCAGCGCATGCGGTGGGCCCCCATACAGTGATTCTTTCTGTATTGAACGGAATTTCCAGTGAACAGATTCTGTCCCGTGCCTATGGTCCGGAAAAAGTGCTGCTCTGTACGGCACAGGCCATGGATGCTGTCCGTACAGGCGGCTCAACCGTATATCATCACATGGGAAGCCTCTGGATCGGACCGCAGCAAAAAGGTCAGGAAGAACGGGTCCGTGCGGTGGATGAATTTTTGACGGAACTCGGACTGTCCCATGAAGTAGCAGCAGACATGCCTCTCCGGCTGTGGAGAAAACTGATGCTCAATGTAGGAGTGAATCAGGCGGCGATGGTTTATGAAACCAATTACGGAGGAGTCAAAGTACCGGGGGAAGCGAGAGATGTAATGATTGCCGCTATGAAGGAGACCGGAAAAGTTGCAAGAGCAGCAGGCATACCCCTGAAAGAAGAAGAAGCAGACCGGTGGCTGAAGGTAATTGACGGACTGGATTCGGACGGAATGCCGTCCATGAGGCAGGATGCATTGGCCGGGCGTCCTACCGAGGTGGATCTCTTCGCGGGAACCATCCGTGAATACGGACGGCATTTCGGAATTCCTACGCCGGTCAATGACCGGCTCTTTGAACAGATCCGGGCAAAAGAGAACAAATACATGAACAAAACCAATCAAAATGAAAAGAGAAAACTATGAATATACGGATGTTGATTCAATATGACGGTACCGCTTACTCAGGATGGCAGAAACAGAAAAATACAGACAGCACCATTCAGGGGCGCATAGAAAAGGCGCTGTCGGAGATTCTGGGGGAAGAGACGGAAATTTCCGGAGCGGGACGCACGGATGCCGGTGTGCATGCATCGGGTCAGGTAGCCAATATGCACCTGACCCGCAGTCTGTCCCCGGGCCAGCTGCTGAAACCCCTGAATGAAATCCTGCCGGATGATATTGCCGTGACGGCCATGGACTGCGTTCCGGACAGCTTTCACAGCCGTCTGTCGGCAAAAGGAAAACGATACCGGCATCGGATCCGGACGGCTTATCGGAAAAAAGTTTTTGAGAAACGACAGATATGGGCCTATGGAAAACCCCTTGACCTGGGCGCGGTCCGAGCCGCAACGGGAGCACTGACGGGTACCTTTGCCTCCA
>OLIH01000900.1_pt1 | contig 11896 bp, 11 predicted proteins | sample 1609721 | NCBI WGS metagenome assembly OLIH01 (sample SAMEA4350157, study PRJEB24818) | metagenome | biome: human; feature: gut; material: faeces | place: Denmark | collected 2013-09
TCGTCAAATTGGTTGAATGCTCAGATAACCAATATAACAAAAGATTCCATATCTATAACCTTCTATAATCCATCAGAGCGTGGAATTGCCGGGACTGCCGCATGGATACAGCTCATATTTTTGGAGCTCAAATGATTACTTGGTCCATATTGTTGAATCAGTTCCAGTTTTTCTGTTTCTCGATGTGTATGTAATGCTATCGTTAGAGAATGTAAGTAAACGTGACCATTCATCGCCAAAAACAAATTCCAATGTTATTCCCTGAAGGTCTTCATGTACAAAAAATATTATTTTTTGACACCTAGTGAATGAGAATGACCCAGTACCTAGTTTACTAACTAAATTGCTATTTGCAGTAACAATATCCTCTGCATTCTTCTTCACCCTGGCGGCCAGGGTATCCGCTATTTCTGGATTAAGCTGTCTGGCATCTGCAACAAATCCCTCCTCTGTTACCAGACCCGTATTTTTGATGCAGGATTTTGCAAGATAGCCACTCAACAGTTGGGCCAGCTCTGAATTACTTACCAGCTCCAGGGCAACTTTGCGGGCCAGGCTGTCCAGCATACTCTGGACGTTTGTCTTGGCTCCTGGCTGCCCGTAGTACTGCATGGTGATATCCGGCACCGGCCCATTCGCTGTCACTGTGATGGTTGTCTGGCCTGTGTAAGTGGTAAGGGCATTTAAAGCGGACTGGGTAGCGGCTGGGAGGGGTTCCCATGCGGGAGTGGCAAGGATTTCTAACGCTTCGGAAATCGGCACCGTACCTGTATTATCAACCTGGTTGATAGCCCTCTCTACTCCCCACATGCCATTCCTGCACATTATCCTGTCCCGTACATCCCCGATACCACGCAACGGTTCCGTGAGGGTGATGGCTGCGGTCCGTAACATGGGCGGCTCATAGTCCGTCACAGTGTCCCCTTCCTCCATCTGTAAGTCAAGGCCGTCATAGGTTTCGTCATTTCCCTTAAACTGCACGAGACGGATATATCTCGCGCCGGAATAGTAAAACGAATTACTTATAACCTTTTTTAACTCTGTATTGTTAAAAACGGTCACTGAACCCAAAAAATTCTTATCAATATCATAAATCCTTCCCATGCATCTTTTCGATTCTTCTGCAAAGGTTTTCTTCCTGGAAAACGTATATGTTTTTCCTGGATTTATGGAAATCCATCCAGAACGCAGGGCACTTTTATCATTGGCCTCGTTACCACTGGCATCAACGCTTCCATCCTCCAGTGGCCCAGTTAGATTTTTGTTTTTTACCGTCACCGCCGTGACATCCGTACTCACAATCTCCTGCGGATTATCCGGGCTGGGGTCTGCTCCCTGCTCACTCTTACCGGCTATCTCCAGGCCGGGTATTGGGGCCTCCCATGCATCAGACACTGTGACTTGCGTGGTTCCGGTGGCTGTATTAATGTTGATTCCTTGGGTGTCTACAGCAGATACATGCTCCGACGTACCGTCAAATCCCCCCAGACCTTCCACAATTCTTTGTACTTCTTTTGCGCTTACATCTGCCTGACTGGCCTTTTCCGTGGCTTTCGTTGCCTCGCTTACCGCTATGTCCCTACTGTCAGCCGCCGTCTTTGCATCAGCCTTTACTTGTTCTGCGGTTTTTGTAACAGTGGCCTCTGCCTGCAATATAAGCGTTGTACTACTTTCTGCTCTCTCTGCGCTTGCATTTGACTCTGCCGCCTTGTCAGTTGCCGTAATTGCCGCCTGAAGGGACAGCTCCTTAAGCTCCACAGCCGCATCAACGTTTGTCTGCACCTCCTGCGCTTTGGTTACGGCAGTGTTTGCGGCCATCTCCGCTTTATCTTTACTAAGCCCAGCTGCTTCTGCGCTATCGCTTGCCTCCTTCGCTTTGGTGGTTGCTGTATCTGCCTCCCGCTTTGCTGTATCTGCTTTTTCCGTTGCCTTTTCCAGAGTCGTATTAGCTTCGGTTATGGCTGTCTCTGCCTGCCTCTGCCATTCAGCTTCATTGTTTACTCTTCTTTCTTCATTGGCTTTACGCTGTTTTTCTGCTTCCTGCCTTTCACTTTCGTCAACATCCAGTGTTTCTGCCTTTTGAGTAATTCGTTCCTCCAGCTGTTCAAATTCTGCCAGGTGGCCTTTGTATGCATCCCCATCAAATATCGTATGCCCTACATACACGGCACCTGGATTCGTGGCCCATTTTATGGTCCCGTTTTCATCATATGCCCGAACAGCTATCCAGACTGTACCTTTATGGGACACACATGCAGCTGGGATATTCCAGGTCAGCAGGATATAGTTCTCCTGCACTTCAATGTCAAGCAGACAAGTGTCCAGTATGGCATCCTCATACTTTAGGTCAAGCTTGAAGCGCAGATTAGACAGGTCCACGCCACCCGTAGTAATACGGTTTATACGAATATAACGAACTTCTGAGTCGTTGTCATAAGTCGTTCCTATCTGGCTTTCCTTTTCAGGTATAACAAGCTTTCTGCCTACAACTGTAATCATCCTGTCTGCTCCTTTCCTATCCCTGAATCATCTCTACCTGCTTTGCGTTTTCCATAGCTTTTTCGGTCGCCCTTTTCTGTTTCCTAGAATTCTCGATTACCTCATTCACAGACTTTGGTATTTCTACTTCCTCCCCTCTCTCAACCAGGTATGACCTTCCATTCACCCCTACAAACAACGGAGCCTTGTAACGATCATCATCCCTAAACAAGGTGATTTTTACTGTCTCTTCTTTTTTTATGGTTGCCATCTTATTACCTCCATTAATTCTCTTTATGGTCATTGTATGTAGATGCTGTTTCAATACGAATCATGTACTGCTGAGACAGGATTTCGGTTACTTTCATTGCTTTCCAGCCAACCGTTGAACGTTGGTTTAGCGGATCAGCTGTACCCGCGCTACCCAACGGCTTTACAATAGTTTCCAGTCCCCCTCCTTCAATTTTTGTTGTGGCGTATGCATTTGCCCCAATCAGTAAGGTGGAATATACATCGATTCCATCTTTACCCGCATTTATAAACTTCTTTGCCTCTGTCGTTTCTACGAAACGAACGCCTTCAAGTGTCCCAATCTCACCCTCAAAAATCCGTTCTGGGTTTTTGTATTTTACGACCTCTATAAATCTCGGATCCTCTGTGATATCATAGGAGCAATCCGGATGTATAATAGCAACATAGTGACCATTGATTTTGGCCGTGTTCTGGACCTTTAAAGCCCTAACTGCCATTTTGATTGCTTTTACTGTCAGTTTCATATCAGCGGTTATCTCGGCCCTAGAGGTTACCTGGCCTTCTGCATACAGCACATTAGTCCCAGCATTCAACGCTTCCCTCGAAATAGTGTCCAGGGTGCTTCCTGCTTGGTTCCCTATGGAGGTTGTGGCTTCTACAACCACATTGTCGATTGCCGTCATACTAATCTGGTCAGACAGTGACACGAATCCTCCATACTGCTTTACCTCGGCCTCCTGCTTTGTTACAGTCATGGTCTGACCTTCCGGTGTTACGCCCTCTGTCAAAGGCGTAAGCGCTTTTGGAAGCTGCTCAAAACGTCTGAATTCAATCCGCTTTCCTCCGTTCTTAGGAATATTCCTGGTCTGTCCAAACTGGTCATGTACAAGGTGTGGTTTGGTGTATCTTAACAAGTTCTTGTCGTAGAAGTCTTTCATTTCTGGCGCTAAGCTTGCTGTTTCGGTCGTATTGTCCGGTATGGATGTATCAAACATCCTAAGATTTAACTTCATTGCTGCATTCATGTTTGCGTTCATTCTTTCCCCTTTCGTTATCTGAGTGTAATATGTTCTCCGTTATTGACTCTTTCAATGATTTCGTCCATCTGTTCATCCGTCAGGCTTGCTACGTCTATTTTGGTTTTTGTGGCAGTATTTCTGCCCGCTCCATTTTCAGACGGCCTCGCCGCTCCTGACCGAATCGTGTTAGCCACTTTTTCCTTGGTTTCAACTTCCGTCTTTGCCATCAAGCCCTGGCTGATTTCATCGAAGTGGACTGCGCGATAGGCCGCATCCATACTCACACCGCTTTCAAGCATCCGTGCAAAGTCTGGATTCTGGCATTCGGCCGCCATATCGAAACCCGGGAACATCTGCCTGCATTTATCTGCTTCCATGTTCCAACGGTTATATATCTGCTCTCTCTGTCTGGCTTCGTTTTGTTCCCTCTGCTGTGCAAGCAGCTGCTGGTTCTGCATCTGAAGGCTCATCATAGTCCTGTACTGGTCAACCGACATTCCAGCTTTCAGGGCCGCCGCCTCGTAAAAGCTATCGTCCCTCTCAATAGCTGACAGCACATCTTCCACTTTTCCAGAATTCACACCATATCTGGCGCACAGCAGGCTAACAAGCGGGTCATATGCCTTCAACTGCTTTTGCAGTTTCTGGTTTTCCGTATCCCTACGGCTCACCGCTTTCTCGATATCCCTGCCAATCAAGTCCTGGAAATCTGCCCGTATCTTCTCGTATGCAGCTTCCCGGTTTTCTGGCCCGCTCTCCTCCTGGGCCTGCGATTCCTGTTCCGTTCCTGGTTCCTGTTCCGTTTCCGAGGTCTGCTGCGCCGTTTCCAACGCTTCGGCCGCCTCCCCTTCTGCGGCACCTTCTCCACCGCCTTCTCCTTCAAACATCCTCAGGTTTAATTTGAGTTTGTTCACGTCTTTCTCTCCTTTCCCGTCTATTGCAGGCGGCATCTTCCTGCCTCCTGTAATAACCATATCACTTTTCATTTTTTGTTTCCAACACCCCTAATTTTATGTAGTCTGGGTATTCATTTTCAAGCATTCTGTAACCCGTCCTAATGGTTTCCAGCGTGGCTTCCACCTCTTCTATGTGGCTTTGCTTTACGACTGCATGTACGTCTATGTTTCCAGCTTCATACCGGTTCAAACTGAGCAGTATCTTGTTTTCCTCTGCTAAGGTCAACAAGCATTGTACTAATGTCTGCCCCAAAATGGATATGGCTGCACATACAATATCATGCCCTTCTGGCAAATTATTTCTTGCTGCAAATCCGGCGTGTCCCCTTACCGATATCTTTACATAACCCTTTTCAAATAGCATGTTAACTTTTGTCATCACTTAACCTCCGTAGATGTGGCGGCCCTCTGCCGGGCTTTTCCTGCCACGCTGTTGTCCCCTCCGATGGCCTGTCCTATGCTATTGGTTATCACCGGCTCTCCGTTAGCGCTCCCAGGTTTTACTTCCTGCGGAAGTCCAACCCCGTCCATAACAGCAAGGATTTTCTGATTGCCTGTCATTTCATAGATTAGATTAGCCATTTGAGCCATGGTCGCCTGCATCTGCTGTAATTGCTGGAACATAGTGCCATTTTCCTGCACCTGCTTAATGACCTCTTCCCGCTTGTCAAAGTCCATCATTTTTATGACAGCAAGAGCCTGATCTGCATTCTGGGGTGCAAATACTCCCATGCTATACAGTTCTTTTGCCAGTTCATTATTTGCAATACGGCTGTACAGACTGGCCTTCTGAGCCGATACCTTGATATCAAATACTGGTTTACGTATGGACAGCTCCCCATTCATTAAGGTACCTTCCTGCGGTCTTAGGCTCTGATTATTCAAAGTAATATACTCAGACCCTCCATTTGGCCGCGTAATGCGGTAACACCTTGGTATATCGTAAAACTGCCGGATTAACTCTATCACGATGGTAACAACCTCAGAATAGGCGTTATAGCTGTCTTTCAGCATATCCCTGGACAGTTTGGATCCTGCCTCCTGCAAGGCTGCAATCGCGCTTGCCGCTGTTACTCCGGATGTAGTGGAGCCCTGAGAAAAATCACGATTCCCGGATGTCTCTTTCAGTTCATCAATTTTTGCCTGACGGATTGTTAGAACATCATTTGACATTTCAGGAGGTTTTATCTGCTGAATAGAGTTCTCGCTTACATCCCCACTACAATGCACTAGGTCTATTGACAGGTCTGTAAATTCCTCCTCATTTACCTGTGCGCTTCCAGAAACAAAATATCTGGGGCGGTTCAGGCTTGCATGCCTCAGAATCACCTGGTCCAGCTTATCTATGTATTCTTGTGGGTTAATCATTACATCAAGGTAGCCAAATCCAGCAGGAGAGCCTTTTTCCGGGAACATACAGTCAAAGACAAAGGGATACTTCCCATGCTCATACAGGCCTGTCACTTTATATTCCGGGTCGTTCTCCGTCGCAAAGAGGACATATCCTTCTACAAATTTGCAATAGTGGAGGACCGTGCGGTTTGTTCGAATTCCATCTACTTCCTGATACACCTTGCGTTTGTAGTACCAGTCAAACACATTCACTTTGTTTGAGGTGTCCAACTTGGACACATAAGCATATTCTGGCTTGTAAATGGCTCCTGATTGCAGCTTGCCTTTCAGCTGCGGATACTCTTCTTCCAGGACTTCGTGGTCCACCATATCAATCACAAACACATTTTCTGATTCCTGTATATTACTTATCCCTGGTTCCCAGAATATGTCCATCATATCTATGTGCCTGATTTCAATGTCCCCCAGGCCATTTTCTTTATCCTGATTCCAAAATATGCCATATACCGCAGTGCCTGTCTTTGGTTTATCCCAGGAGCACTCTGAGTATGTCTTTTCAAATCCATTCTGCTCCATGATAACCGGCACAACATCAGAAAGCATTTTAGCAATGGGTTCGTCACTCTCCTCCCTGGGCAGGATAGCCGGGGAAGGGTAATTGTCCTGAAAGTCAGCGTGTTTATTAATCACGCTGTTAAACAGCCATGCACTTGTAGGTCGCGGGTCATTGGGATTGCTGGACGGGCTTGTGAATCGTTCCCAGTGATTATTTTTCCACCATTCCTCTGCATTTGTGATTCGTTTTGTCAGGTCGTCCTTTGCCTCTTTATACTTTTGAAACATCTGCAAAGCATCTGCAACCGTTTTTTCATTCACTGGTTGCCAGGCTGTCCCCTGCACTTCCACAGGGGAGGCTTGCGTTTCTGGTGTTTTTTTTATTGTCGTATCGTTCTCCATGTGTCCTCCTTACACTCTTATAACACGGCTCCTACGCTCCCGCTCTTCTTTGTATAGGTCAAGTGGATCCTCCAATGGAAGCGGTTTCTCTCTGTTCTTACGGATTGCTATGATACGCGACATAAGCACATATCTGCATTCATCATAAATATGGTCCTCCTGCTTTGTGTTCACGTCCTCCACGTTCTTTTCATCATATACAAGATTTGGAACAGTACGTATAAATTCTTTGCAGTTCTTAAACACGTAAAACATGGATCGTCCATGTTCGTCAAAGGCCATGCGATAATGGTATTGCATCTTTCCCGCAATCCTGTGATTGTCTCCTGGCGACCAGTACACACCCATTTTTGCCATAGTATCTGCTATGGATGGCCCCCGGTCCTTTGCAAATATGGACGGGTCCGCAATCCCTGTGATTCTTCGTCCCTTTAAATTCGGGTCCGTATCCTCAATAGCCCGAATCTGGCTTGCTACAGCTGACGGCTCTATCTTAATTCCTACGTTGTAGCAGTCCTTTTTCATCCCATAAAGTTCACGTATACGGTAAATGCATCCCGTATAATCCACTGCATACCAACCAACTGAAAATGGTTTTGCATAACCATGGTCATAGCCCCGAATGATTTCCCATCCATCCGGGATATGGAATGGATTTATTACATGGCTCCACTGTTGTGTATCATATCCTTCTGGGTCGTTTTTCCACTCTTCAAACACCTGACCACTGAACGAATTCCAGTCACCATATAACAATGCGTTCCGCTCTGCCTCAGGCAGCATAGCTAACGACGCTAAATAATGTGGATTATTACGCATTAAGTCAGCATTATCAAATAAACTGCTAGGGATGAATATTCGATCGCTCTCTGTCTGGATTGCTTTTCCTGTTGGGTCCTTGATTTCTGTAATTTCCCTTATGGGCGTTCCTGGTTTCATTGCTGTTATGAATCGTGCCTTTACCCATCCGTGTCCCGGTCCACCTGGGTTTGCCGTTGAGCGGATGTACCCTCTTAACCCTGGTCCACTTGACCTTGTACGTGAAAACAGATAGACATATTCATCCCAAGAAAAATGTGTCAGTTCGTCAAACCCAACAAAATCGTAATGCCTTCCTTGATACTTCAATTTATCTTTTTCATACTGCATACTTCCAAAGTATATTTTTGCTCCACTGGGAAATGTCCACACATGCTCTGTTTTATTGTATTTAGCACGCGGAAAGGCACAACCGTACAACTCCTTTGACCGGCTAATTAAATCCTCCAATTCTGGAAACGTTTTTCGGATAATAACAGCTCTATAGTATCCAATATGGACCTGTCTAAGCACTTCCACCAGCAAATAATCTGACTTTCCTCCACCTGCGGAACCTCCGAACAGGGCTTCAAATTCCATTCTTTGCATCATGACCTGTTGTCTCGGTGATGGTGCCCATATAACATTATGGGTCTGGACAAATTCTTTAGCGTCAAACCGCTGTTTGTGCTTACCGCTCTTCTTCATGCTGTTGCTGTTCTTCCTCCATCATTTTTTTTATTTCCCTGGCCTGCTCTGTTTCCATCACAATCATGCCTAACCCCGCTCCATTTTCGTCCTCATCATTGCCGTTTTTCAGCTGTGCATACTTATTGCGCCATTCCGGCATCCGGTTCTCCAACCAGAATACAATGGCTTTTGTATCCCCATCTACATGCACAGTCTCCTCTGCGTATTCAATCACTTCATCCTCTTTTACTTTTTTGCCGTTCTCATACGTTATATGTCTTGTTTTGATGGGTTTTTTATTTGTCACCGTGTACCCAAGAGCCGCCCTATATAGGCTATTCTCCACAAGGCGGTCTGCATAATCCTTCCCCATTGACAGTGCTTCACCTATTTTTTCATGTTTCTTTTTCCACTCCCCCAGGGTGGATCGGCTTATCCCTACCAACTTGGCTATTTCATCGTCAGTTTTCCCAGCCCTGGCCCAGGCCGCCAGAATGGTAAGCTTATCCTTGTTCTCTGCCCATTCCTGCCATTTCTGTCTTGCCATTCCACACCTCCTTGAAGGCTATTATACACGTTGCATTTTTTTGAATCCAACACCCCAAACTCTGGCCGATTTTGTCCGGTATTCACCACGCAAAAAAGACGCTGGATGCGTCAGTTCTTTCCGATTTCCGCGCGCGTGCGCATACATATGTGCGCGTGCGCGCCTTCTGGTGTCCGGTTTTGTCTTAACTTCCATTCCTGGTCCTTTGATAGATTGCTTTATAATACGGGCAAGTGTCGTACATATCGGCGCAAAACAGTTCCTGGTAGTTTTTCTTTTCTTCATGACTTGTAAACTCCAACTTGTTCCTGACTTCAAACCCCAGATTATTTTCTATGTTCTCACAGGTAATGGTTGGAGACTTTTTATTATACCGGCTGACCGTTATACAATATGGGCATCGTACCTCTTTCTTTTGGCGCACCCTCTCACATCCCTTCTTTACGCATACCAAACAGCGGCCCTTACCTGGACCGCTTTTTCTTTCGTTGTCGCTTGGCAGCCTTGTCATGGGCGGCCATATGATAACCCGGCAGAAGAACAAGGGTATACTCTAAAAATTCGTATCCGTTATCCTGTACTCCAAACTCCACCGTATCCTTATCCAGATAATATCCATCCGGTATTGGTATAGCTCCCGGGTCAAAGTTCTTTTTCTTGACCTTGTCTTTATCCGGCACTGGGCGTATCAGATTCTGTGATGGATTGTATCTCTTCCCCTGTAACCGGCCTTCTGTTTTCATCGTTTTTTCGCTGTATTTTATAAAATATGCTGCAAGCTTATGATAGCTTCCGCTCTCATCCATGGGTCTCCCGGTAACCCATCCATACGGCCATATTTTTGCCAGTTCTTCCAGTGTAAAGCCTCCAGACTGCACCATATGAATATGTTCCGCACCACGTTCCCCGCGTTCTCCTACCCAAATATAGCGCAACGGGATTCCTGCCTTCCGGTATATTTTTCTTAATTGTTTCAAGAGCTGTCTTACTATGGCCCTGAACTTTTTCGTATCTCCTGGCCTCTTCTCTTTTGCAAAGTTATATGTAATATACAAATCTCTGCTGTTGAAATTTGCATCTAATGTCATTGTCAGATTCCTCAGCGTCATTTTCCTGTTAATCTTTTTCTGTTGCTCACTGGTTGGATTCTTTTTATCCCCTCTCTCCTCCTTCTTTGAGAGTTTTCCGTTATTGTACTTAGCTGTATAATAATTCCGTATTTTTTTCGTACGCCCTGCATAGCATACGCTCTCAACATGTGCCATATAATTATTACACTCCTGTTCATAGCCCTTCCCCCTAATCTAAGGGAAGGGCCTAATCTTAATAAGGTTATCAAGTCTACTCGCGGGGCCTCCCCCCGCTGGTTTCCATGTGTAAATACTGTAAATATATGTAAATTATGCCGCCTTGTTTCTTACCACCCTCAGCGTGTCTGGGGTCGACTGCGCATAATATAAGGAAGTCACTCTAGAATCTGCATGTCCCATAATCTCCTGTATTGTTCCTATGTCAACGCCTTTGTTCTTTAATTCCATTCCCAGAGTTTTCCGCATTTTGTGTGGATACACCCTGCTTGTTACACCGGCTCGCTTTGCTATGTCCTTAAGAATACCCCGTACGGCGCATGTAGATAATGCCTGATGCGGCTCCTTAGAGCTTACAAATATGGCCGGGTTATGATCTGTCCTGCTATTCAGATATTTCCTATAATGATAGATAGCATCCGGGTCCAGATACAGTGTGCGGTATCGGTTGCCCTTCTCGCCTAAAATCATTACGTCTCCTGTCTCCCAATTAACCATGTCAATTGTAATTGCAATCACCTCTCCTACTCTGGCTCCGGTACTACGTAATACCTCCAGTATGGCACGCTCCCTCAGGCTTTCACATCCATCTTTCAATCGCGCCATCTCTTCGGGTGTGAAATAGTCAATCGGCTTTTTGGTAACCTTCTGCGGCTCGATTGCTTCAACCGGATTTGCACTAATTAGCTTTTCTTTACGCATCCAGGTAAAAAATGCAGAAAGAAACCGGCGCTCATTATTGATAGTCTTTGGTTGGTTCTTTCGTCCTGTTTGCGAAACGTTCTTGTGTTCGTACCAGTCAAGGTAATAATAAATGTCTGGTTCTTCCATTTCGGTCAATGGTTTATATACCAAAGTGACCAAGCGCTTAATTGCACTTACATAGCCATACTTTGTCCCCTCTGCTAACTTCTTCTTTTTATATAAGAAGAGTTGCAATATGTATCCGTTCTGATTGTCTATGCTGTCTTTCATTTCCATGGGCAGCGTATTGATTCGTTCAATCACTACGTCTACCAGATTCTTTGTTAGCACTCTTTCCAGCATTTCCAGCACATCGCTGCTCAGATAGTACGTCATTGCCACAATTACGTTATTAATAATTTCTGCTTTTATACTCTGATTATCTGTATTACTCATAACCCTTCCTCCTTCGTATTGCTTAAGGATTCAGAATATGGTATACTGCCCTTAAGCGTAAGGGCGGTACAGATAACTTTGGTCGGTTGGTGTACCGCCCGTTTTATTTCCTTCCGGTTTAGCCTTCATGCTCTTATCATATAATCCCATTGGTATCCATCCCCTTTCCTTCTATAAGTTATTAATGAGCTGACACGGAATCGAACCGCATACAGTTGTATCAACAACTTTCCTTTCAGCCCTATGTTTCAATTACAAATCTCCCATACATCCAAATATCAGTTTTGTTGATTAACCGGTGGTTATCCGCTGTCCACAATCAGGACAATAATTGCTTCCCTTAAAAGCGTTTTCACCGCCACAAACTGGACATCTAAAAAATTCGGCATATGCTTCATC
>OLIH01000901.1_pt1 | contig 11896 bp, 10 predicted proteins | sample 1609721 | NCBI WGS metagenome assembly OLIH01 (sample SAMEA4350157, study PRJEB24818) | metagenome | biome: human; feature: gut; material: faeces | place: Denmark | collected 2013-09
GTCCCGGTTCTGGAACTGGCTGCGCTCCTGCTGGCACTCCACCACCGTGCCGGTGGGCTTGTGGATGAGCCGCACGGCGGAGGAGGTCTTGTTGATGTGCTGGCCGCCCGCGCCGGAGGAGCGGAAAACCTGCATCTCGATGTCCGCCGGGTTGAGCTCGAAGTCCACCTCGTCCACCTCGGGCAGCACCGCCACCGTGGCGGTGGAGGTGTGGATACGCCCGCCCGACTCGGTCTCAGGCACCCGCTGCACCCGGTGGACGCCGCTCTCGAATTTCAGACGGGACCAGGCCCCGTCTCCCTCGATTGTAAAGCAGATTTCCTTCACGCCGCCCAGCTCCGTCTCGTTGACCGAGTCCACCTCCACGTGCCAGCGGCGGGCGTCGGCGTACATGGAGTACATGCGGAACAGGGAGTGGGCAAACAGGGCCGCCTCCTCCCCGCCCACTCCGGCGCGGATCTCCACGATGACGCTCTTGTCGTCGTTGGGGTCCCGGGGCAGAAGCAGCACCTTGATCTCCTCCTCCAGCCGGGCCAGCTCCTCCCTGGCCTGCTGGTACTCCTCCTGGGCCAGCTCCTTCATATCCGGGTCGCCCATCAGGGCCTCGGCATCCTCCAGATCCTGCCGGCGGCGCTGGTAGGCCCGGTAGGCCATGACCACTGGCTCCAGCTCCCGCTGCTCCTTGTTGAGTCTGGCCACCAGTGCGGGATCTTCATAGGTCTCCGGCGCGCTCAGCCGGGCCTCCACATCGGCATAGTGGAGATCCAGGGCGCGCAGCTTTTCCATCATTTCCAAGTCATATCACCTGTCAAACAAAAAGGACTTTACCAGTGCAAAGGGTTCCCGAATATACATCTTCAGCCGGGACGGCACATGGGTGCAGGGGGCCGCCAGGGTGGACAGCTCTCCCGCTCCGCCGGAGGCGCGCTCCCACAGCATACGCGCCCGGGTGAGGTGGAAGCCGCTGGACACCAGCACCACGCCGGCACTCGTGTCCGCCCCCTTCTCCTCCAGCAGCGCCAGGGTATACCGGACGTTCTGCCAGGTGTTGTGGGACTGGTCCTCCTGCCAGATGCGCTCCGGCTCCACGCCGTGCTCCGTCAGGTAGTCGTACATAGCCTGCGCCTCAGTAGTGGGTTCGTCGGGGCCCTGGCCGCCGGAGACCACCACCTGGACGTCCGGGTGCTCCTCCAGGTAATCCAGCGCCTTGTCCAGCCGGTCCTGGAGCAGAATGGACGGCCCCCAGGGCTTCACCTGACAGCCCAGGATGACCATGAGCCTGGGCTCGCCCTGTATGTGGTCATAGGCACCATACATCACCGCGCCGAATAGGGCGCCGAAAGCCAGCGCCCCCGCCAGCAGCAGGGCCAGCACGGCCTTCCGCCACAAGGGCCACCGCTTCCCCTCATAGGGACGGTAGCAGCTCTTCCTTCTCCGGTTCACCCTCGGGCCTCCTCCAGCTCGGCCGCCAGCGTCTCCCACTTCGTGTAAAGCGCGGCGATCTCCTCCTCCAGGGCCTTCTGCTCGTCATAGACCTTCTGCAGCTCCAGATAGTTGGAGGCCACCTCCTCGGCCTTGAGGGTCAGCTCGTATTGCCGCTCCTCCGCCTTGGCCACCGCCCGCTCCGCCGCGGCCACCTGCTTCTCCAGCTCTTTGGTGCCGCCGGGACGGCGGGGCTTTTCCTTTTTCGGCTTCTCCGGTTCCGCCTTGACGGGGACCGCGGCCTGGAGCCGTTTCCGCTCCTGGGCGGCCCGGTACTCCTCAAAGGTCCCCCGGAAATCAATGATCTGTCCGTTCTCCAGCATCCAGATACGGGTGGCAAAGCGGTTGATGAAGTAGCGGTCGTGGGAGACAAAGAGCAGATTGCCCTCGTAGCTCTCCACCGCCTCCTCAATCCACTCCCGACTGGCCACGTCCAAGTGGTTGGTGGGCTCGTCCAGGATCAGCAGATTGATCTTCTCGTCCATGAGCATGCACAGGCGCAGGCGGCTCTGCTCCCCGCCGGAGAGGGCGGACACGGGCTTGAACACGTCCTCCCCCCGGAAGTTGAAGGCCGCCAGCCGATTGCGGGCCGTCTGGGTGGAGCAGTCCTGGTCGTAGATCATGGTGTCCACCAGATTGCGCTCCGGGTGAGAGAAGCGGATGATCTGGGGCAGGTACCCCACCTTTACAGTCGGTCCCATGCGCAGCTTTCCGGAATCCGGCTCCTCCTCCCCCAGCAAAATCTTCAGCAGGGTGGACTTGCCGGTGCCGTTGTCGCCCAGCAGGGCGATGCGCTCGCCGCCGATGACCTCCAGGTTCACGTGGTCAAAGAGCGTGCGCCCGTCAAAGGACTTCTTCAGCTCCTTGATGGTGAGCACCTCGTCCCCCCGGAACTCGCTCTCCCCGAATTTTATGTCTAAGCGCCGCTCCTTGGTGGGCTTGTCGGTGGTGCGGATGCGCTCCATGCGCTTTTCGATGGAAAAGGCCCGCTTGTGCAGCTTGTCGTTGCCCATGAACGCCCACAGGTGCAGCTTGTCCGCCGCCTCCTGGAGCTGCTCAAGCTTGGCCTGCTCCTTCTCGTACTGCTTGAGCTTCTCCTCGTAGCGCCGCTCCTTCTCCTCCACATAAAAGCTGTAGTTGCCCGCGTAAAACTCCGCCTTGCCATCGTGGATCTCGATGACCCGGCGCACAACCCGGTCCAGGAACCAGCGGTCGTGGGAGATGGCCAGCACAGTGCCCTTGTAACGGTCCAGATACTCCTCTAGCCATTCGGTGGCCCGGAGATCCAGGTGGTTGGTGGGCTCGTCCAGCAGGAGGATGTCGGTATCCTCCAGAATCAGGCGGGCCAGGTTGACCCGGGTCTTCTCCCCGCCGGAGAGCGAGGAAAAAAGCTGCCCCCGCATGTCCTGGGAAATCTCCAGGCCATTGCACACCTTATTTAGCTCCGTCTGGGTATCGTAGCCGCCCCCCGCCTCAAAAGCGGCGGTGAGGGCATCGTACCGCCTGAGCAGGGCGGGGTCTGCGTCGGCGCCCATCTGCTCGGCGAGGCGGGCCATCTCGGCCTCCATGGCGTGAAGCCGGTCAAAGGCCGTCTGAAGCACATCCTCCACGGTGTAGGCGGGCGGGTAAACCGGGATCTGTGAGATGAGGCCCACCCCTTTGCCGGGGGCCACATGCACTTCGCCCTCATCCCAGTCCAGCTCCCCAGTGAGGATTTTGAACAGGGTGGTCTTGCCAGCGCCGTTCTTGCCCAGCAGGCCCACCCGCTCCCCCTGGTCTACCTGAAAGGTCAGGCCGTCCAGTATCTTTTTGCCTACCTCGAACTCCTTGGACAGGTTCGAGACGGAGATATCAATCATTTGTTTACTCCTGTTGTCCGTTGTGATATAGTGAAAGACGAAATCAAGGAATGGAGGTTTTCCCTATGGACGCCATCCGATGGGAAGGAAATACCCTTTACCTGCTCGACCAGACCAAGCTCCCCGTGACCGAAGTGTGGCTCCCCTATACCGATTACCGGCCAGTGGCCGATGCCATCCGCACCATGGTGGTGCGGGGCGCCCCCGCCATCGGTGTGACCGCCGCCTATGCCTACTGCCTGGCCGCCCTGGCCGGTGAGGGGCTGGGCGAGGCCAAGGAGACGCTGGCCGCCAGCCGGCCCACAGCGGTCAACCTGTTCTGGGCCCTGGAGCGCATGGAACACAAGGCAAAGGAGTGCGGCGGCGCGGCAGAACCGCTGATCGCCGAGGCCAAGGCCATCCACGCCGAGGACGTGGCCATGTGCCGGGCCATGGGGGCCCACGGGGCGGCGGTGGTGCCGGAGCACGCCCGCATCCTCACCCACTGCAACGCCGGGGCCCTGGCCACCGGCGGCTACGGTACGGCACTGGGTGTCATCCGCGCGGCCCATGAAGCTGGTAAAGTAAATATGGTTTACTGTGATGAGACCCGACCGCTCCTCCAGGGAGCCCGCCTGACGGCCTACGAGCTGGTATCCGACCACATCCCCGCCACCCTGATTGCGGACAACATGGCCGCCAGCCTGATGGCCAAGGGGAAGATTGACCTGGCTGTAGTGGGGTGTGACCGCATGGCTGCCAACGGCGACTTTGCCAACAAGATCGGAACCTACTCCGTGGCAGTCAACGCCCATTACCACGGCATTCCTTTTTATGTGGCCCTCCCCTGCTCCACCATCGACCTGTCTCTGGCCGACGGGAGCGGCATCCCCATCGAGGAGCGGGACAGGGACGAGGTGCGCACCCTGTACGGCACCCGCACCGCCCCGGAGTCGGTGGAGGTCTGCAACCCCGCTTTCGACGTGACCCCTCACAGTCTGGTCACCGGCATCATCACCGAGAAGGGGGTCATCTACCCGCCCTTTCAGGAGAATCTGCAAAAGCTGTTTGGATAAAGACGGGCCGATGGGAGCACCGGCCCCTGCTGGCCGCCGGGCGGACACCCGGCGGCCCTTTTACGCCTCCCCTGTGATGGTGAGCAGGTAATCCACCAGCTCCTCCAGCGCCATGCCGCGGGAGGCCTTGACCAGAATGGTGGCATGGGGCCGCACCACGCCGTCCAGCACCGGCCTGGCCTCCGCCTTTGTGGGGCAGTAATAGCACTCTGGCACGCCGGCGGCCTGGGCTGCGTCATGGATGTGCCTTGCCAGCTCGCCCACCGCCACCAGGCAGTCGATGCCCGCCTTGCCCAGGTAGTCGCCCACGCCGGCGTGGAGGGCGGGGGCCAGGGGCCCCAGCTCGAACATGTCGCCCAGTACGGCTACCTTATACGCTCCCCGGGCACTGGAGAGCACCTCCACCGCCGCCCGCATGGACTGGGGATTGGCGTTGTAGGTGTCGTTTAGGATGGTGATGTCATCGCCCCGGTGGAGCAGGTTCATACGCATTTTGGTGGGGGCAAAGTGGAGCACGCCGTCGGCAATCTGCGTCTGCGTCAGGCCAAAGTGCTCCCCCACCGCCGCCGCCATCAGCGTGGGGTAGATCATGTGGTCGCCCAGGGCGGGGATCTCCACCGGAAAAGAGTTGTGAGGTGTTTTTACTTCACAGGTCATATGGCTCTTACCGTCGCTGACCAGCCTCTCCGCCCGGTAGTCCAGCCCCTCTCCGGCGCCCACGCGGGTGAACGCATAGGGGAGCTTCCCCGGCAGGGTGTTCAGCAAGGGATCGTCCCCATTGATGACCACGAAGGCGCTGGACTTGACATGGTGGAAGATCTCGCTCTTGGCCTCCAGGATCTTCTCCCGGGAGCCGAAGTGCTCGATGTGGGAGTCGCCGATGTTGGTCATCAGCACCACATCGGGCTCCACCAGGGCAGAGAGGTAGTCGATCTCCCCGGCGTGGTTCATGCCCAGCTCCAGCACGGCAATTTCGTGCTCCCCGCTGAGGCGCAGCAGGGTCATGGGCACGCCGATCTCGTTGTTCAGGTTGCCCTCGGTCTTGAGCACCCGGTACTTCTCCCCCAGCACCGCCGCCACCATGTCCTTGGTGGTGGTCTTACCCACCGAGCCCGTCAGGGCCACCACAGGTATGGGGAACTTTTTCTTGTAATACTTGGCCAGATCCCGCAGGGCCCGCTGGGTGGAGTCCACCTTGATATAGAACTTGCCCGGCAGATAGCTCTCCCGCTCCCGCTGGGTAAAGCAGCCCGCAGCGCCCCCCTCCAGGGCGGCGTTGATGTAGGCGTGGCCGTCGAACCGCTCCCCCACCAGGGGCACAAAGAGGGACCCGGCGTGGATGGTGCGGCTGTCCGTCTCCACCCGTCCCACCATCCGGTTGATATCCCCAAACTCTCCCAGCAGCTTACCGCCGACCGCGTCCATGATTTCACGTATGGTCATCGGCTCCATAATCCGTTTCCGCTCCTTATCTTCCCTGTTTTCGGGCCTCCAGAGAGGCGTGCACAATGCGCTGGCACAGCTCGTTGTAGTCAATGCCCGCCGCCGCGGCCTCCTGGGGCAGCAGGCTGGTGGGTGTCATGCCGGGCAGGGTGTTGATCTCCAGGAACCAGGGCTCCCCGTCCTCCGTGAGGATGAAGTCCGCGCGGGAGTACACCGACAGCCCCAGTGTCTCGTACACCCGCAGGGCCGCGGCCCGCACACGCGCCTCCTCCTCCGGAGTAATCTCCGCCGGGCAGACCTCCAGAGCGGCGCCGGGCTGGTACTTGTTGGCATAGTCGTAAAAGCCCTGCTTGGGGATGATCTCAATGGAGGGCAGGGCTTTATCCTCCAGGATGCCCACCTGGATCTCCCGGCCCCTGATGTACTCCTCCAGCACCGTGCGCCCCCCCAGGGCCAGTCCTTCGGTGAGGGACCGGCGCAGCTCCTCCGCCGTGTAGGCGATGGATACACCGATGGAGGAGCCGCTGGCCACCGGCTTGACCACCAGGGGCAAGCGGGCAGTCTCTACCAGTCGGTCGATATCTGCGGCGGTGTAGGTGACGGTCTTCCAGCCGGGGGTGGACACCACGTCGGCCACCATCCGCTTGGTCAGATCCTTGTCCATGGCGATGGCGCTGCCCAGATAGCCCGCGCCGGTGTAGGGAATTCCCATCAGATCAAAGGCGGCCTGCACCCGCCCATCCTCGCCGCAGGTGCCGTGGAGGGCCAGGAATACCATGTCGGCCATCCGGCACAACTCCAGCACCCCGGGGCCGAACATGCTGGGGCTGTCCCCCTTCCGGCCGCGCCGCACCTGATCCAGATCCGGAGCCTCGCGGCTGATTTTCTTGTAGGCCTCGGACACAGGCGCGTCAAAAAATGCCTCGTCCGCCCCGCCCGTCTCCAGGCCGAAATATAAGTCGATCAGGCCCGCCCGGTGGCCCAGCGCCCGCAGCGCCTCGGTCACCATGGTTCCAGTGGAGAGGGACACATTCCGCTCCGGAGACAGTCCCCCTGCCAGCACAACAATTTTCATAGCACACCTCGTTCGAGAGTTTGATACAATATGATACGCACTAGTGGTATATTATAGCACGGTTCCGGCCTATTCTCAACCTTCTTTCGAACCTTCCCCGTCCAATTCTTGCAAAAGCACCTCCTCTGTGGTAGAGTAGAGCGGAGATTGGGGGGTGCGCTGTGAAAATCGCGTGGTATGAGCCGCTGTTTTCCTCTTCTTTGGGGCGTTTCATCTGCACCGTGTCTGGGGGCTGGCGGACCGGGAGAGCTACGCCGCCTTCTGGCTGGGGGTTCTGACACAAAAGGGTCCCCTCTACTTCGGCCTGATGGGCCTTCTGGCCGTGCTGTGCCTGGCGGGCGTCGCCACCTTCTTTCGGAATTGGGGCCGCAATCCCTGGTGGCGGTGGATCTACCTCTTCGGCGGCAGCTATGTCCTGTTCGATCTCCTTGCCATTGCCGCCGGCCTGTCCTTTTGGCACTCCCTGCTGGCCTGGATGTTTGATGTGACCTCCCCCTGCTGGAATTTTCTCTGGGGCTTTTTCGTCCTGCTGGGCGGCGCCTCAGCCGCCCTGGGTCTCTCGCTTCTGGTGCGCCGCACATAGGCAATGGGCCGGTTCCCTACGGAACCGGCCCATTCTCTCTGTTCAGAGTTCAGAACCAGCCGCCATCCCGGCTGTCCTGCAACTCCAGCGCGCCGCACAGCAGCTCGGCCGCCTCGCCCCTGGTAAGTGGGGCACTCAGGCCTCCGTCCAGCGACAGTACGCCGCAGGTGGCAAGATTGGCGGCAGACTGGGCCGCCCAGGTGGGAATCCCCTCCTCCGCCAGCGTATCGGCGGACACGTCAGTCACCTGAAGGGCCCGGTCCAGGAGCACCGCCGCCTCTGCCGCGGTGATGGGCTCCTCCGCCTGGAACACTACCTGCCCATCGCTGGAGCGGCTGCCCTGCACCAGTCCCGCCTTCAGCGCGGAGGAGACGTAGGGCTTGGCCCAGGTGGGAATCGACACATCGTCGGCAAAGCCGGTGCGCTCTACGTCCTCCAGGGCTTCCATACCGGCGGCGTTCATGGCCATAGCCACAAATTCCCCGCGGGTCACGGCAGCGTCGGGCTGGAAGAAATAGGCCCCACCCATGCACTCGCCCACGAAGATCCCCTCCTCTGCCAGCCGGATGGCAGCCTTATGGGCCGGGTCGCCGTCCATGTCGGCGTAGGTGACCTTGGTATTCGGCTTTTCAATCTTGATCTTAACGGTAGCGGGGTCGGAGGAGTTGCCCACCGCATCCACCGCCACATAGGCGAAGGAGTCCTTGCCAGTCTTGTTTTCATAGGGAGTGTAGACAAATTCGCTGCTGCCGTCCTCCGGCATGGTCACCGCCCCGCGGGCGGGCTTGTTGAGGATATGATACGTGAGCAGATCCCCCTCGGGGTCTACGGCGGAAAACTGGGCAGTCACCGCCACATTTTTGTAGGTGGTGAGCTCCAGGTTTTCCGCCACCGGCGCGCCGTTTGCCTCGGCCAGCAGGTAGAGTTCAACGGTGACGGCATCGCCGCTCCGCCCGTCGGAAAAGACCGGGGTGAACTGGAACTGAGCCTCCAGGCCGGCCGGTGCGGCCAGAGGGGTGAAGCGCAGTCCGTCCACCGCCTCCATAGCAATCACGTCGCCCACCTGGATGCCCTGAGCGCCCAGGGTGAGACAGCCGACCGCGGCATCCGGCAGAGTGGTGATCACAATGCTGTCCAGCTTGCCGGAGCCTTCCACAACGAAGTCCTCCTCAGAAAAGGAGATGGGTTCCGCCGCCGGGCCATTTTTGGTCATGGCCGCCACGGTTGGGACCGCCTCATCTTTTTGGAAGAAAAAGGCAGATGCAGGCCAGCCAGCGGAGTACAGGACCGCCGCCAGCACTGCCAGCGGCAGAGCGCGGCGCAGAAGGACGCGGTGTTTCAAGACAATTACCTCCTTGTTTGGAAATCATCCGTAGTCTTTGCCAAATCAAGGAGAATATACGGCGGAGGCTATCCAAATCGGCCAGCCCCCGTCCACTGGTTCAAATACGGCTCCGATCCCGCAGCCAGCTCGGAAGGGAGCGCATTTTGATACTGGAGATAATGCCCATGGCCGCAAACATGGTGACGATGGAGGTGCCGCCATAGCTGATGAACGGCAGTGTCAGCCCCACAACGGGGAACACATAGAGACACATTCCCACGTTGACTCCAACCTGGGCCAACAGCATCCCTGCGTATCCCATGGCGATGAAAGCGCTTTGAGGCGAGCAGGCCCGCCGCGCCACCCAGATGCAGCGGGCAATGATCGCTCCCAGCAGGAGCAGCAGAACAATACACCCGATCAGGCCGAACTCCTCTCCGCAGACCGCAAAGATCTCATCGGTGTGCCGGGCGGGCAGGGCAGACTCAGAGAGGCTCTGGGTCTGAATCCCCTTGAGATACCCCATGCCGAACAACCCCCCGCTGCCGATAGCCAGGATGCTGCGGGTCTGCTGAAAGCCCTGTCCCTGAGTCTGTTCGCTGATGGTCTCCGTATTGCCCATAATATGATCAATGACCACGGTGATACGCCGGGCGAAGTACTTGTCGCTGATGTGGGGCCAAATGAGCACGGCCCCTATGACACAAACCACAATGGCCAGCAGGAACCACCGTTTTTTCACCCCGCCCGCCCAAGCCATGATGACAAAGATAAAGGCATAGGTCAGCGCCATACCGAAATCGCCGGAGGTCGCCACAATCAACCCGATCATGACCAGGGTGTGGCCCGCCAACTGGAATACGGAGGAGGGGCGGCTGAGTCCCCGCTCCCGCTGCCGGTTCATCTGCCAGGCCAGCAGCAGTACGAAGGTCAGCTTGGCCAGCTCCGCCGGCTGCAGATTGACCGGAAAGCCGGGAATACTCAGCCAACTGTTGTTGCCTGTCTCATCCGCGCCGATCCCCAGTGGGGTCAGGAGCAGCAAATTGATGAACAGTCCAAACAGAAAGAGCCATTTCCAGGATTTTTCCGTAAACAGCTCAATATCAACCGAGGACATGGCGATATAGACGAACACCCCCAGAACGATGCCCACCGCCTGGATCAGCATGCAGCGCAGCCCCGCCGAGTGGTTCATATAACGGGTGGCGCTGTAAATCAGCACCATGCCGAAGCCGCTGGCCAGCAGGCAGAGCGTCAGCAGCAGCCGGTCGCCCCGGTGTATAAATTCGCGGATCGAATCGGTCAGCCAGTTCAACCACATCCCTCCCTTCCAAAACCGTGCTTAAAATCAATTTAGTTTACCATCTTTTTTGCGTTTGGTAAACGGGTGTGGTATAATATTTAAGCGAATTTTCACATTCGAGGTGTCATATGGAATATATATCCAACTCCCCAGCAGAGACCGAGGCGCTGGGCGAGGCGCTGGCCGCCCGGCTGACAGCGGGGACGGTGGTCGCCTTTACCGGAGATCTCGGGGCGGGAAAGACCGCTTTCACACGGGGACTGGCCCGGGGATTGGGCGTTCCCGACCGGGTCACCAGCCCCACCTTTACCATTGTCAACGAATATGAGGGGGGCCGTCTGCCCTTGTTCCACTTTGACATGTATCGGCTGGGCTCCTCCGACGAGCTGTTCGACATCGGGTGGGAAGACTATCTGGCCCGGGGCGGCGTGTGCGCCGTGGAGTGGAGCGAGATTGTCAGCGACGCGCTGGAGGACGGCGTGCTCCGGGTGGACATACGGCGGGGAGCCGGTGAAGGAGAGCGCATCATTACCATCACGGGAGGGACGGACGCATGAAAATATTGGCCCTGGAGTCCTCCGCCACCGCCTGCTCGGTGGCGCTGTGTGAGGATGAGGCTCTGATTGCCCAGTCCTTCCAGAACAATGGCCTGACCCACTCCCGCACCCTCATGCCCATGGCCGTATCCCTGCTGGACAACTGCGGAACCGCCTTGGACGCGGTGGAGCTCATCGCCGTGGCGGCCGGGCCCGGCTCCTTCACCGGCCTGCGCATCGGCGTGGCCGCCGCCAAGGGGCTGGCCTGGCCGGGGAACAAGCCCTGCGCGGCCTGCTCTACCCTGGAGTCCATGGCCTGGTGTCTGGCCCACCTGGACGGGGAGATCTGTGCAGTCATGGATGCCCGCCGGAACCAGGTCTACAACGCCCGCTTCCGCGCGGCAGGCGGCCGCTTGGAGCGCCTGTGCCCCGACCGGGCCGTGGGCCTGGACGCCCTGGCCGACGAGCTAAAAAAGAGCGGGAATCCGCAATTTCTGGTTGGAGACGGCGCACTTTTATGCTATACTACCCTCAAGGAACTGGGGTTGGACATCCGGCTGGCGCCTCCCCACCTGCGGCACCAGAGTGCCTGGGGGGTTGCCCGGTGTGCACTGGAGCTGACCAGAGCGGGCAGGCTGACCGACGCGGCCGGACTGACGCCCAATTACCACCGGCTCTCCCAAGCGGAACGGGAGCGGCTGGAAAAAGAACAACACAAAGGGGAATCGTGCCATGGACATGGAAAAAGTACACATTTTGGACCACCCTCTGCTGCAGCACAAGCTGTCCATCCTGCGGGATGAGAACACCGGAGTTAAGGACTTCCGTGAGGTGGTCTCAGAGATCGCCACGCTGATGTGCTATGAGGCCACCCGCGACCTGCCCCTGGAGGAGGTGGAGATCAAAACTCCCATCACCACCGCCAAATTCAAAACCATCGCAGGCAAAAAGCTGGCCATTGTCCCCGTTCTGCGGGCCGGCCTGGGTATGGTGGACGGCATCCTGACCCTTATTCCCTCCGCCAAGGTGGGCCATATCGGCCTGTACCGGGACCCCGACACCCTGGAGCCGGTGGAGTACTACTGCAAGATGCCCAACGACATCGCCGAGCGGGAGGTCATCATTCTGGACCCCATGCTGGCAACCGGCGGCTCTGCCTCTGCGGCCATCCAGTTTATCAAAAATTATGAGGTCAAAAATATCAAGCTTATGAACATCATCGCCGCTCCCGAGGGC
>OLIH01000902.1_pt1 | contig 11893 bp, 20 predicted proteins | sample 1609721 | NCBI WGS metagenome assembly OLIH01 (sample SAMEA4350157, study PRJEB24818) | metagenome | biome: human; feature: gut; material: faeces | place: Denmark | collected 2013-09
TGACACAGCCGTCCGTCAGGAACGTGATCGGACACACAGGGATCAAGCGGGCGACAGTGATCCGGGACTATGCATTCACGATCACGACGCGGCAGGATCGAACGCCTGCACAGGTGATAGACTGCGGCGGCGGTCGGTACAGATATCTGACAGAGCGGGAATGTTGGCGGCTTCAGGGATACACAGACGAAGACTTCGAGAACGCGAAGGCAGTCCAGAAGAGGAAGGGGCGGTATTACACCGCGCTGTATCATCAGGCGGGAAACAGTATCGCCGTTCCGATATTTGAAAGCATATTCAGGAAGATCATCAAAGGGGAGACGGCATGAAGCGCATGTGTTCGATGTGCGGTCAGCCGAAAGAGGAAGAGGACTTCAGGAAGCCGGACGCAAGAGGGAAAAAGTATCACTATTGTAAAGAGTGTCAGCGGTTCTATATGCGGCACTACATGAGAATTTACAGAGAAAGGAGACGGGAACATGAAGAAAGAACTTGATGCAGCGAAAGTCTTCCGGGCGATCGCGCTGATCTTATCAAGCCGGGGAGACGGGATCAAAGTGCAGCTGTCCGGGATCAGCACAAGGACAGCGAAAGCATCATAAAAAGAAAAGCGCCTTCGGCATTGCTTGGCGGCTACCGAAGGCGTTGAGTTGACATCTCTGTTCAACACATAACTGTCAAGAAATATTATACAGGTTATGCACAGAGATGTCAACGGATCGGAGACGGTCAGATGGCTTCGCGCCCTTGTAATAGATACTAACATATCAACGAAACAGGAAGGGCGAATGTATGGCAAGGAGGAAGAAGAAGGCTGCCTATATAGATTATGACTATGAAGCAGCATATGAGAAGCAGCTGCATGACCTGGAAGAGTCCAACGCGGAGAGGATGTTGAAGGACGGGAAGGTCAGATCAGTATACGCCACGAAGGAGATCAGGGCGGGGGATCAGATGGATGTGGAGATATATCCAGAGTTCAGCAGGAAGGAAAGCGACCAGATCCCGGATGAAGGCAGGAGGAAGAAACAGAGACAGGCACAGAGAAACCTGAACGACAAGAACAGCCGGAAGTATTGCGAAAGGCTGATCAATGAGAACTTCACGGATCGGGACATATGGGCGACATTCACCTATACAGATGCGGACATGCCGTCTTCGATGGAGGAAGCGCAGAAGGACATGCAGAACTACATCAAGCGGATCAATTACCGCAGGAGGAAGATCGGTCTTGAAAATGCGCGGTACATATACGTGACGGAGTGCAGCGAGAAAGGACGGTGGCATCACCACATTGTCATGGACGGAGACATCGACATGGACACGGTAGAAGCCACATGGAACAAAGGGAAGAGGAACGAGGTCAGACGGCTTCAGAAGGACGAGAACGGGCTGTCGGGGATGGCAATGTACATCACAAAGCAGAAGGCGCAGAAGAAAGGCGACAGCGGGAAATACCAGAAAGCATGGAAGGCAAGCAAAGGACTGAGGAAGCCGGATGTCAGGAAGAACCACTATAAGTTCAAGCAGAAGGACGTGGACGAGATTGTGACCGGGAAGGCAGCGATCGAGGACAAACTGTCAAAGTGGTACGCAGGGGAAGGATACACGCTGACATCCTTTGAAGTCAGATATAACATTTTCAACGGGCGGTTCTACATATCGGCAAGGATGACAAGACCGACGGAAAGGGGAAAGAATGAGGGACAGAAGAGAAAGGGAAAGAAGAAGGGCAAGGAAAAGGCGGATCAGAAAGGCAAAGCGGATCATCCGCGCCGTGGTCGTCCTGTTCGCTGATCTGATCGGAGCGGTCATTGAAGCGGTGAAAAGAAGACCGTGGATCGCAGGGTTCGCACTTGCAGGAAGCGTCCTGCTGATCACATGCATGACGGCGGCGCAGGATCAGGAGAAGGAAACCATGATCGGGGAGAAAGTGCAGGCGGCGGATGCGGATATTTACGGATGCGACATGATCGGGGAATATGACTATCCGTTCAATACGATGTCGCAGGATTGGAGCGCGGGAGAAGTGGAAGGATTTTATTATCACGATATCACAGAAGAGTGCAGGGCAGCAGGCGGGACGTTCCCGGTCATTGCACAGGTATACACATATTGCATCTGTCAGGAATACGGCGTGGACTATGAAATGGTCTTCGCGATGATCGAGCGGGAAAGTAAATGCCGATGGGACGCTGTGGGAGACGACGGGGAGTCAAAGGGCTACATGCAGGTCATGGAGAAGTGGCACACGGACAGGATGGAGCGGATCGGGGCGCGGGACTTGCTCAATCCATTCCAGAATGTGCGTGTCGGCGTGGACTTTCTGGCGGAACTTCAGGAGAAACTGGCGGACGTGCCGGAAGAAGACCGGGACTATTACGTGTTAGCCGCCTACAATTACGGGATGCAGGGCGCAAAGACGCACCTGTGGAGTAAAGGGATCGTGAAATACGACTACAACGAAGAGATCATGAACCGGGCGGCACAGCTGAAGGAAGAAACAAGGAAAGCGAGGGAAGGACAATGAGACAGGAGACAGAAAGGATCAGGAAGCAGCTGACAGATGCAGACAATCCGATCACAGCGGCGGAAGTATATGCGGCGAAAGCGATCCGGGAAGAACTGGAAGCGTCGAGGATCAGGAAAGGATCGCGTGTGTGGAGGATGGTCACATTGCGGGCGGCGCGGGTCATGTCAGCACACAGACAGGAAGTCCGGGACATGTACCAGACATCAAAGGCACTTCTGCGGGAGTGGATCACGAAGGAGTCAGGACTGCGGGACTTCCGGGCATTGGCAAAGTTCAACGAGATCGGGCTGACCGGGAACGTGCTGAAGGACTTGGAGATACTGGAAGGGAGAGAAAGAAGATGAATTTGAGAAATGCGGTCAGGTCAGAGGACACAGAGCAGATCAACGTCATGGAGTGGGCGCGGTGGAACGTGAACAAGTATCCTGAATTGAAGTGGCTTCACCATATCCCGAACGGGGGCAGCAGGAACAAGCGGGAAGCGGTGAAGTTGAAACAGATGGGCGTGAAGGCGGGAGTCTCCGACATCTGCCTTCCGTATCCGAAGGGGATATATTGCGGGCTGTACATAGAAATGAAGTTCGGGAATAACAGGAAGACGGAAGAACAGAAAGCATTTCTTCAGGACATGGAGGAAGCCGGACACTTCGTCGTGACGTGCTATTCTGCCGAAGACGCGGTCAGGGTGATCGAGGAATATCTGAACATCGGGAAGTGGGTTCTGGATGACGGGAAAACGCTATATATGGCGATCCCGAACAACAGCACGATCAAAGACGGAGTGATAAAGGACAAGGAGGGTAGGAAGTGGGAAGTGAAATCACATTCAAAGACCTGATCGCACTCTTCCGCAATCCTGACAGAATACGGATCGTAAAAGAGGGGCGCGATCTGTACGTTGGATTTTTGGGGATGATGGAAGAAGAGGATCGGGAGCGGTTCGCAGGCGAGGTCGTGGAGAGAGTCACAGGATCGCCGGAACTGAAACACAGGAAATGGAAAGAGTGGGGGCTGATGTCGCCGCTGCTGCCGGATCAGGTGGCAGACTTTAGCTTCAGCGACTTACAGCTGACCATGTACAACGTGATCGTATTGAAAGCGTAGAGGAAGGAGGAACGCACATCATGAAGATTATAGCAGTCATGAATGAAAAAGGCGGGATCGGGAAGACGATGACGGCGGCTTCGGTCGCGTATATTTTGGGGGAGGAAGAAGAAAAGAACGTGCTGATCGTGGACGCGGATCAGCAGGGGAACATCTCACGGCTGTATGAAAGGTTTGAGCCGGAAGGACGGGGGATGTCGGAACTGTTGGAGGATCACAGGGCAGCAGGCGGACACTACAAGACGAACGATCTGATCTATCCCACACCATACGGACACATTGACATCATTCCGGCGAACGGGTATCTGATGAGGACGAACATGAAACTGCTGCTGTTGGAGCAGGGGGATCAGGTGCTTCGCTTCCGGGCGGCGATGGAAGAAGTGAAGGACGCATATGATTATTGTATTGTGGACTGCGGGCTGATCTTGGACATGGCAGTGACAAACGTACTTGCAGCCGCTGATCTGGTGATCGTGCCTGTCAAGATCGGAGGGTTTGAGATCGAAGCCGTCGACAATCTGGCGGAGCAGTTGGACGGGATCGGGCAGATCAACGACAGGATCGAGATGAAGCTGCTCATGACTATGCGGCAGAAGAATAAGACTTCGCTTCAGGTGCAAGAGTGGCTCGAAACAGGATCGGGATATGAATGCTTCCAGACAGCCGTCAGGCGGTCAATTACGGCGGAGAAGTCCACAATGGCACATGTACCGCTTCCCGTATTTTCAAAGCGCGGAGGGGCGACGCAGGACTATCGGACGGTCACTCATGAACTGATGAAAGAATGGAGGGATCGGGATGTACATTGACGGGAAAGTACAGATCAGCATTGAAGACTTCGAGAGCCTGAAGGCGGCAGCAGACGCAAAGGAGCAGGCAGAGAAGCGGGCGGCGGACATGGCGAAGGAGATTGCGGACATCGTCATGGTAAAGGATGCGGACTTTGCGGAAGAGATGGACCGGATCGACAGTGAAAAGGGTATAACAGACAAACAGATCAAGAAAAGATTAAGTGAAGCGTATAGACTTCTAAAGATCGAAGTGGATCAGGAAGGATTGAAGAAGCTGATCAGAAAAGCATTCAAGGAGCAGAAGAGAAAAGAAGACGGATACATGGAAATCAGACTCGCGACGGACGAAGAATTGAACAGAGTGCAGATCGGAATGGACGGTGGCGTATAATGGCAAGCCCGAAAGGATTTATTTTATACCGGATTTACTACGGAGACTGTCTTGTGTACTTAGGAAGAACAAAACAGCCGCTTCAGGCAAGAATAAGAGGACACATGTTCGCGCATCCGATGCATCGAGCAATAGATATCAGCAACGTGACAAAAATCGAATACACGGAACTGGAAACGGAAGCGGACATGAATTTGTATGAAATATACTTTATCAACCTGTGGAAGCCGCCGCTGAACATAGACGACAAAGCAAGAGATCACTTAACGATTGCGCTTCCGCTTCTGAAATGGACAGAATTTAAACCGAAGAACTGGGAGAAGTGGAAGAGAGAACTGGAAGATCAGGAACTATATGCATGGCATAAGAGAAGAAACGAGAAAATTTTTGAATAAAAGGAGGGCAAAACATGGCGACAGGGTGGAATGTAATTGACGCACTGAACAAGAGGACGACGGAAGCGATGGACAACAAGCCGAAGGCGCGTTTCCGCACGAAGGACATCAGCATAAACAGGATATACAGCAATGACATGAACTTCTATTCGATGGACGGCATTGAGAAACTGGCGCAGGAGATATTCGCGATCGGGCTGATGGACAATCTGGTCGTTGTCAATGATCCATGTGACAGGGGAGAATATAGGATCATCGCGGGTGAAAGGCGGTGGCGTGCGCTGAAGATGCTTGTGGAGCAGGGGCACGAAGAATTTGAGATTGTATCATGCCAGATCAAGACACCGACAGAAGAGCATGAAGAGCGTGTCCAATTGATCCTTGCGAACGGATACCGGGACAAGACGGTGATGGATGTCCTGACAGAAGAGAAGCAGCTGAAAGAGACGCTTCAGTACATGAAGGACAACGGACTGACGCTTCAGGGCTATAAACTGGACAGTGGTCGCCTGCGGGACGTGATCGCCGATATCATGAACATGTCTCCGACAAAGATCGCGCAGATCGAGAGCATCAACAAGAGACTGATCCCGGAGTTCACGGAGGAACTGAAAGAAGGGCGGCTGACATTGAGTGCAGCTTATGAGATCAGCGGAATGTCAGAGGAAGCACAGAAGGAAATTCTGGAAAAGCATCAGGATCACGGAGTCACGCTGAAAGAGGTCAGGGAGATCAAAGAGCGGCAGCAGGAGAAAGAACAGATAGACGGACAAATAACGATCGAGGACATGGAAGAGGAAAAAGAAGGCTGTCAGACGCAGCGGGACGCGTCAGAAAGCGACGAAACGGAAGAGGGCGAAGAATGGCAGCAGGCACATCCTGAAAGCGTCACATCGCTCTGTTATAGCTGTCAGAGGTATTCTGACTGCAATGTGAAGACATCGACGTGTACAAGCTGCGATCGGTATGTAAATAAGGCAGAAGCAGAGAAGACGGAAGAACAGAGGTACAACGAAGAGCAGGACGCGATCGACAGACAGACGGCGAAGAAGCTGCGGGAACGGGAAGAAGAAAAGAAGGCGGAGACACTGCCGTCAGACTCGGAGAAGAAGAAAGAAGAAAAGTTCCTGCGGGTAAGCGGAAACAAGATGAAGGAGATCATCGACGGGAAGCCGTACATGATCGTAAAAGGGGAATATAAGCCGGGGGACACTGTCGTCCTGCAAGTATTCCACGAAGGGAAGCACACAGGAGAGCAGATCAAGGCAGAAGTCACGTACACAGACAACGAAAACACATGCGCCGGGATCGGGGAAGGATACACGGTCATGGCGATCAAACAGATCATAGAAGACATGTCAGGATTTATGAACGCGCCGGATGGTTTAGAATATGCGGATCAGCCGACAATGCAGCCGGGAGCATAAGGAGGGACAAGGATGTACAAAGCAGAGGGAACAAGAGAAGAATTTGAAGACGCGATGAAGTGGGCGGCAGGAAAACGCTTCGGATATTACGAATTGATGGAATGGTTAAGCATGACGGACTTTTACACTGCGCCCGCATCGACGAAGTACCACGGAGCATTCAAAGGCGGTCTTCTGGCACATACGATGAAAGTGTTTAACAGGATGATGGCGAGAGCGGAAGCGGAAGAATACAAGTTCAGGGAACATCGGAAGTCAATGGCGATCGCCGCCCTGCTTCATGACGTGTGCAAGGTCGGGAGATATATCGAGCAGGAAGACGGATCATACACATATAACAGCAAAGTCGCCCTTCCTGTCGGTCACGGGGAAAGAAGCGTGATCCTCATTCAGCAGAACGGGTTCGTGCTGACATTGCAGGAGATCGCGGCGATCCGGTGGCATATGGGAGCGTTTGACGATGCAGTACGTGGAGGAAGCCGGGAAATGTCGGAAGCCTTCCGCATGTATCCGATCGCCGCCGCCCTGCATATCGCAGACATGGAAGCGACGTATTTCGACGAAAGAGAGGGCGAGACATGCGGGAACTGATATGTGACACATGCAGACAGGAGTTCGCCCTGGACGAGATTGAACTGAAGAACCGGGTGATCGCACAAGATGAAAACGGGGACGACGTGATCGAACAGTATTTCACCTGTCCGTTATGTGGCGAAGATTACAGCGTGATCATTCTGGATCGGCAGCAGGAGGAACTGATTAAGAAAAGAAGACAGATCAGGGCGAGGGTCAACAGGGCAATCCAGAACAAGCGGGCAGACCGGGCGCGGAAGTATGCGGAGCAGGAGCAGGAGCTGAAGAATGACATCCGCTGCCGGGAAGAGATGCTGAAAGAAAAGTATGGAGGAAGACGATGACAGGAGAAGACAGACCGAAGGTAAAAAGAGGACAGATATACTACATCAGCAACGACAAGGGGCGGATCGGAAGCGAGATCAGGAAGACGCGTCCCGCAGTCATTGTGTCAAAGGATTTTCTGAACAAGCACAGCGGTGATCTGATCGTCGTATTCCTGACAACAAGACCGAAGAAGGAAATGGAAACACATGTCACGATCCGAAACATAAAGAGGGAGTCGGTCGCGCTATGCGAACAGGTGACGACAGTCAGCATAAACAGAATACAGAGATACATCGGAAAAGTGACGGAAAGCGAGATGCAGCAGATCGAGAAGGCTCTGTTGTGCGCATTGGATATCAAAGAAGGAGGAAGGAAGAAATGTTTTCAGAGTGGATACAAGAAGTAAATGCAGGACTTGGCGGAGTAATCATCGCGATCCTTCAGATCGGGTTTATCGTGATACTGGTTGCACTGGTCGTTCTGGTAGTAACGGAGATAATAAAGGCGGCAATCGGAAAGATCAGGAAGAAGGGAGGAGAGAAGGGTGAATAAAGCGATTATTTCCGGCAGGCTAACGCGTGATGCTGTCGTCAGATATTCACAAGGGAACGATCCGACGGCGGTCGCCCGGTTCACTCTGGCGGTGGATCGGAAAGTGAAGCGGGATCAGAACACACAGAGCGCGGACTTCATTTCGTGCGTGGCATTCGGGAAACAGGGCGAGTTCATGGAGAAGTTCGGGAAGCAGGGCGTGAAATTCGAGATATCCGGGAGGATACAAACGGGAAGCTACACGAACCGGGATGGCGCGAAGGTGTATACAACAGAAGTCATCTGTGAAGACATCGAGTTCGGGGAAAGCAAGGCAAGCAGTGAGCGGAACGCGGCAGCAGGCGGGCAGCAGGCGGCGAGACAGCCGGAAACAGATGCAGACGGCTTCATGAACATCCCGGACGGGATCGAAGATGAATTACCTTTTTCATAAACGGAAAGAAGGGAAGTGACGAGATGAAATTGAAAGAGGTCGCAAAAGATGCGATGAAGAAAGTCAGGACGATCTTCAGGAAGGAAAAGAAGACGATCACGGAAGAGACAGCCGGATCAGCGGCGGCGGAAATGATCCATGAAGCCGGGAAACTGGAACATGCGGTCATCGGGTACGATCCGGCGGCAGGGGAAGACGGGACGGCGATAATCACGCCGGAAGAAGCAATAAAGACACTTGTACAGGCGGGCGATCCGTGGGAAGCGGCGGGAAAGGCTCTGAAAGATTTCGCGGACGCGATCGTGGAAGGCCTTCGTCCGTTTGTGGAAAAAATGAACCAGATAGGACTGGACAAGTGGGAAATTGCGAAGATGGAAATGCCGAACAATGAAAGAAGGCGGAAAGGGCTGCCGATGATAAGAAGGCGCGGGCATATCCGGGCGGAACAACTTCAAAGGAGACGAAAAAAGTGACAGAGAAGGAAAGACAGGAAAAAGAGGTTGAAAAAGAGTCACCGCCGGACAAGCTGACGGAAGTGGTCGAAGAAGCCGTCAGAAATGCCTTCAGGGACATCCGGGAAGAAGAAAGGCGGGCAGAAAGGCAGAAGACGCTTTACAATACGCGGAAACTGATGGAGTCCTACACAGACCTGAAGAAATACATCGAAAGCGCGATATCCGAAGAAGAAGAGATCGAGGATGACAGATACATGATCTTCGCAGGAGAGAAAGCACGTCTTCGGTCTGTACGGGAATCGAAAATGGTCACGGCAATGATGGTCATGAACATAGACAGGGCATTGAAGGAGACGGAAGAAGAGAGCATCGCGAAAGGCACACACTACAAGTATCAGGCGTTCAGAATGCGCTATATAGAGGGCATGACATACGAAGAGATCACGGAGCGGATGAACTGCGGAAAGAACAGTCCGGCGGCATGGTCAAAGCAGATCATGAAGCAGATATCTGTCAAATTATTCGGAATACACGGAATATAACACAATGCGGATGTTTGTGTACACTTTTTCGGGGAAATGGTAGCAGTCACGCGGGAAAAGTGAGGGAAAAGTCGGGGTTTTTTACCGGGAATTAAAGAGATAAAATGATAGTGTGGAATGTTGCACAGAGAAGACCGAACAGCACAGAAGTGTTGGATCGGTCTTTTTCATTGCACTTCTGCCCTTCTGTATGCAGGGCGGCGGAAGCTGTGGAGCGGTCGCTGTCCTGTCAGAGAAAGAGGAAGGAGGAAAGCAGAGTGTTATTCCATAAATGCAGATGTGGCGCACTCATACCGCAGGGAATACCTATGTGTCCGGCGTGTGCAGAAGGACAGGGCGGGCAGCAGTCCCGGCACATGGAATATAACAGATATCGGAGGGACAGGAAGACAGCCGCCTTCTATGTGTCTGATCCGTGGAGAAGCCGAAGGATGCTGATGATCCGGCTCTATGATGGGATGGATATATATGCCTACTACATACAGCACAGGATCGAGACGGCGGACATGGTGCATCACATTGAACCATTGAATGAAGCATGGGACAGGCGGCTTGATCCGCTGAACCTGATCCCGTTAAGCAATCAAAATCATGGAGTGATCGAAGCATTGTACAAGAAGGACGACGCGACGAAAAAAAGGACACAGAAGGAACTTTTCGGGCTGATCGAAGCGCACTGGAAAAGTGCGGGGGGCATCGAAAAAGTTTTGATCGGGCTTCCTTAGTCGCGCCCACCATCAATCGTGGAGAAAAATCCCCACGGGAATTTTTCATAAAAGCGGGCAGACCGCAAGTGTCAAAATCTGACACACTGCAAGGAAATCCGGGGCAGAAAGGAGGTCGGGAGAAGTTGGCAGGGCAGAGACAGCCGATCGAATTACTTGTAGCAAAAGGGAAAAAACACCTGACAAAAGCAGAGATCGAAGAACGTCAAAGGACAGAGGTCAAAGCCCCCGCGGACAAAGTAACCGCACCGAAGTATTTGACGGCATCGCAGAAGAAGACCTTCAAGGCGATCGTGAAAAACCTTCGGGCGATCGATCTCATATCAAACTTGGATGTGGATGCACTGGCAAGACTGGTCATCGCACAGGAAAAGTACATCGCAGTCACGGAAGAGATGGCAAAACAGCCGATCATGCTGACCGTAAAAGTTCCGACAGGAATGAAGGACGAAGACGGTGAGCCGATCATGATAGAAAAAGAAGTCGTGAATGCGGAAGTCGAAAGGCTTGCGCTTCTTCAGGACAGATATTTCAAGCAATGCCGTCAGGGTGCTGCGGACTTCGGGCTGACTGTATCGTCGCGCTGCCGTCTGGTAGTGCCGAAAGCGGACAAGGAGGTCACGAAAGAAAACAAATTTGCAAAATTCGCGTAAGGCGGAAATGCAGAAAGACAGAACAACACAGTACGCTCTGGATGTCCTTGCAGGAAAAATCAATGTCGGGGAACTTGTCAGACTGGCATGCGAACGGCATGTCAGCGACATGGAGAAGTCAAAAGCCGCACCATACAAATATTATTTCGACGCGGAGAAAGCGGAAAGGATCATTGACTTCGCGGAGACATTGACGATCGCCGAAGGCGAAGAAGAACAGAGCGTCAGCGCGTATCCGTTCCAGTGTTTCATACTCGGAAACCTGAACGGGTGGAGGACGAAAGAAGGCGGACACAGACGCTTCAGAAACAGCTATATCCAGTTAGGGAGACAGAACGGAAAGTCCTTCCTGAACGGAATACTGGCGACATATTACGGCAATTTTGACGGGTACAGATACGGTCAGCTGTATTGTACGGCGACGAAGAAGGATCAGGCTCTGATCGTCTTCAATGAGATCGTGAAATTCATCAATTCGGACGATGACCTGTCAGAGTGCTTTAAGATACATGAACACAATTCAACGATAGACTGCAAGATCACGAGAAGCAAGATCAAGGCTCTGTCAGGCGACACGAAGTCGATCGACGGCTTCCGCCCGTACCTGGGCATCGTGGACGAATACCACGCGCACAAGGACGATCAGATGTACAAGCTGCTCGAAGGCGGCATCAAGAAGATGAAGTCAGCCCTGATCAGCGTGATCACGACGGCAGGGTTTGACCTGAAATCGCCCTGCTATGCGCTGTATGAATATTGCGTGAAGGTGCTGAAAGGAGTCGCAGAGAACGACGCACAGTTCATCTATATCGCACAGATGGACGAGTCAGATGACATGTGGACTCCTGAAAACTGGATCAAGGCGAATCCAATACTGGAATTTGACCGGGATGCACTGGAAAACATGATCCCGATAGCGGCAGCAGCTAAAGAGATGGGAGGTTCGACGCTGCGGGACTTCATCGTCAAACAGCTGAACATGTGGATAC
>OLIH01000909.1_pt1 | contig 11808 bp, 7 predicted proteins | sample 1609721 | NCBI WGS metagenome assembly OLIH01 (sample SAMEA4350157, study PRJEB24818) | metagenome | biome: human; feature: gut; material: faeces | place: Denmark | collected 2013-09
GCTATAGGCTGCATAGATCAACTCGGCATTGAGTTTGACACCTTCTGTTTTCCGGTTGATCGGAGCGATGTACTCATTAAAATCATGCGAAATCTGCTCGTCTACATAGGTCTGCAGGTTATGTGCGGTGCATCCGGCGCCAATCCCAACCGCGATGACTACAACGGCGACCAGCGCGCTTCCAACTGCTTTCCAAAACCGCTTATCTGTTACCAGACTAAGCAGAATACGTGCTGCACCCGGACTCATTATTTACCACCTACCGTGCCGAACAATGCACTCTTATAGTCGGGCGCCTTGACATGAAGATGAAACCGTTCGTCCCCGCTGCGGAACAGGCAATGCCCGCGGCGGGGATTTTTTATCAGCTCATATTCGCAATCTGGCAGGGAAAGTGCCTGCTGAAATGCTGCTCTATCGCAGCGCCCGGGGTTGAACAGAAAGGCGTGGGTAGGAATGGAAAACAGCGGTTTTGTATACTCTACCACACCAGGAAGCAACAGATCCTCCACATTTTGACTGGCGATAATGACATCAGAGTTGCGCTTGCGGCCTCGCTTCATAAAGCTGCGAAGATATTCGATTGCGATTTTATTGCTCACAAACATGTGCAGCTCATCAACGGCAATATTGGTATCTCCTTCTGTCAGGAACTTGTGGCTCATCCAGGAGAAGATGTTGAAGAACATCGCATTTTTCAGGTTTTCGTTCGTATCCATCATGTCGGCTACGGAAAAATCAATGAAGTCGGCATTCGGGATATTGGTAAATCCATTGAAGAACCGGCTCTCTGCGCCCACTGAAATAGAGCGCAGGCCAAGCGTCAGAGAGCGCAGCGTATCTTTTGTGTACAGTTGATTCTGAGTGTCATCATAGCTTTCCAGTTCGCGTTCGGCCAATTTGAAGAGGTCGGAGAGAATCGGATAATCCTCCGGCTTCAGCTTGGAAAAATCAGTTTGATCTGTGATATGAAATTGCAGGTACAGCTTTTCGAGAAGCATTTCGAGCGTATCCAGCTGCTCTGTCGAAAAGTCCTTATAGCAGCGAAAAAAATCGCGTAGGAAAGCAATATGCTGGCTGCGGCGCGTCTGCTGACGAAACGCCAGAGGAACATCCTCCGTTGAGTCCATCACCGGTGCATCAGTCCAGAGTCGGGGTTCCAACACATTGATGAAGAACTTACCGGCCATCATGTCAATATAAGTTCCACCTATACGACTGGTAACTTCTCGGTATTCATTTTCTACATCAATGATATAGAATTTTTTCCCCTGCTGGCGAGCATTGATAATTAGCAATTTGAGAAGGTAGGATTTCCCCTCACCACTGTTGCCTAGGATAATAATATGTCCGTTTGTTTTGCTGTCGGAGCGCTGGTCGAAATCTATGATGATATTGGAGCCATTGACGTCAACACCGATATACATTCCATTTTTATCGGTTTTGCCGGAATAGGAAAATGGGTATAGATTAGCAACGCTACTGCCGGGCAGTACGCGCTCAAACTCGGATTTAAAATGGTTGCTGCCTCCCGGCATGACTGTTTGAAATCCGAGTTGTTGCCGCAGCCAGAGCCTATCATACACAAATTTGGCGCGGTTGCAGATGGAAACGATGGTACTTTGCAATTTGTGAAGTTCTTCAAGAGAGGGCGCAATCAGCTCTAAAAACACAGCGCAATGCATAAGTATTCCCTTGTCTTTCAGTTGATTTTTAATTACGGTATCTACATCCTCCATGTTAACTTCTGCACTGAGTTCTTGTTTTCTGTCAGGCGCATTTTTACGTTTGTGTCGATTACGCTGCACTACTTCTTTTAAAATCTTATTCTCCTCGTATGGAGTTACTGGACGGATGTAGACATGTAGGGTGACGCCGCTGTGTTCACCCAGCTCACGAAGGATGGCCATTTCCTCTGTTTCAGTGGTATATTCTCGAATCGCCCAAACGCAGCGGAAGGTATTGCCGCAGACAAAATAGTCATCATGTTTGAAATCCATCACAGAGGGAGCAATCATATCCAGAAAGTCTAAACATTCAATATCCGGTTTGCTGTGGGACGAATTTTTCTTACTCTTCTTCTCCTTTTTCGCAGACTTTGCTTTTACACGTTTCTGTTTGCCAAAATCGGAAGCACTTCCGGTTTTTATTGCCGGTGGAGGAGCAGTCATTTCAGTAGGAGAAGAAATTAATACAGCATCCACTGCTGGTGAGTCGGAGAGTATGGCATTAGTTGCTTTCTGCGGTGGTGCTGCGGAAACAGGTGTAGTTATGGAAAGAGGGCGGGGAGAAATAAGTTCCCCGTCCTCTAGCATCGCTTCCTCTTCCGGCTCAACACCGGTTTCTGCGCGGTTGCGCCATTGTTTTGCCAAATCCATGTCTTTATTGACACCCAGTCCATACTCATAAATGGCAGCTAGAATATATTGTGCATACGGGTTGGGCAAAAACTTTTCTTGCTGCTGTAAGGTTTGTGTTGCCATTTTAAAGAGCGAATCAGCGTATTCCTCATCGGCGTCAAGACCGTTACCATCTCTGCACATCTTGGCCAGTTCATAGTGAGCGTAGGAAATCCCAGCAGCAGATGCCTTGCTGAACCAAGTAGCAGATCTGGTCGCATTCTGTTCCACGCCGACCCCTTTCAAGTACATTTTTCCGAGTGTATACATGGCATAGGCGTCGCCGTTTCTTGCAGCTCCAAAAAGCCAATCACTTCCTTGACTGCGTAGATACATTTTGCACAGTTCCGCCTGATCGGGGTTTCTGTCGCTGACAGCAGCCAGAGAATACCATGCTTGCTGCTGTTCAACAGTGGGTATAGTGGTTTGTGGCGGTTCATCCTGTAAAATAATCCTATCTCTTTGCCGTATCATTGTTTAACCTCCAGCATCGGCGCGAAATACTCGCCGTCAAAGTTTTGCATGTTACCATCGTAGATGTTTTGTTCCAAGTAGATGGCCAGTATTTTTTTGATATCTTCCTTTCCTGCTGCCTGAACATTAAATCCGTTTTCAGCCATGATTTTACGGGCCTTCTCCAGTATGGTCATCACCTGCTGAACCGATTCTCGTGCTTGAAAGCGGAGCACAATCAAAAACTCCCTACTGGTCGCCATTTGCACCTGAATATCATCCAGAAATTCAATATCCATTTGATCAATTTCTCTGAGGGTGTCATTCTGTTCCAGTGCCATGCGCCGGTGAAAAAAGCGCTTATTTGTTTCATAGTCCTGTGCAGAATTGACACACAGAAATTCCAAGGTTCCAATCTGTCCTATAGCTTTTTCTAAATTACCAACCAGAGTTTCTATTACACCTTTTGAAACGACATTCAGGTTCACCGGCGCGATAATAAGAAATGCACTTTTGGTATCGGAGTAGGAAACTAAGCAACAATTTTCAATGGAGTGCAAGTCCAGCTTCTCCCGGGAACTCATTTTTTTAGTTTGCTTGATTCGATCATATAAACTCAATTGTCTATACCTCCCGACCGCCAAAAATAGATTTGTTGTTGCGTGATGACAAATCTCCCAAGTTTGATGATGTAGTCAAAAATAGTGCCGTCTGGAAAGGTGATGGTCAGAATTCCGTAAAGTACAGGGAAAATCATAGGGATAATTGATTTGACTGTAGCTGACATAATAGCAAGCAAAATGAAAGAAAAGAAAAGAATAACAGCATCTCGCATCTTCCAAAGCATCAGCATAGCCGGTGCTTGCATATTATCTGGATAATAAAATTTCATTATTTGACCCCCTTCATTAAAAGTCGTCCAAGACTCATCGCGGAGTTTACTCCCATCATCATTCCGGTGACATTCATTTTAAAGCTGGTATCTAAACCGAAGGCTTGTGCTATGCGTGGAACTTCCGACGCGGTCATCATGATTGCCAGCCCCATGATGATGTTATTTTGTGCAAATGCTCCCATACCCACAATCAAAAATATGTTTTGAATGAATGAGGTAAAGCATAGGCCTACTACCTGTTTGCACCATCCATAAAAACCATCTGTAATCCCTCTGGGAACGGAAACCATGTAAAGAGAAGCGACGCAAATTTGCACCAGCAAAATTGCGCCGCGTTTGATATTGTCAAAAATGACCCGAATAAATGAGATAAGGAACACGACCAGAAATATAATTGTTGTAATCGCCGGAATATGCTGTTCCGCACTGGCCGAAGACTGAGAACCGGATACGAAACCGGAAACAAAAAGCAACGGCTGACTGGATACCATGCTGGTGAACAACGAAATAGCCCCCGCTAAGATATTCGTCATAACCGAACCTGATTGGTCTGCCGCTGCATCCGCTGCAGCTTGTGTGGCCGGGTTGAGTAGATCTCCCATCACGGTCTGTATTTGCACGGTTAGTGCATACAGCTTAACAGGGATAATGGTAAATAACTCTGTGGCCGCCATTCCTTTTAGAATACTCAGCCCGGTGTCGGTCAGATTTCCTCCACCAGACTGCGCGGAGATGGCATATTCAAACAGCGCCAATATAATTCCGATTACCAGCAAAGCCCGTGCCAGCAAAAGAAAAAAAGTAAGTAATGCAATAGAATAGTCATTATCAAACAATTCCAGCCCCATCTGACCGATATAGGTTTCAAACTCTGTCATCAATTTCATAGCTCCATAATAAAACCAAGTGATGAGCTGGTTCATAACGCTTTCGATTGTAAACATTTCATCACCAACCGATCACTGTCCACATCCAGAGCGGCGCAGAAAGAGCCACAACCAGGCAGCCTCCTAAAACAGCAAGAGAATGCCAGTCGTATTCTCCACCATTTTTCTTGTAACTTTGCCAAAGCATAATAGCTTTTACAATGATAACAACAAGCAGAATCCCATCAATACAGGGAATAATAACGCCGTTTGCGATTCCCTTAATCTGCGGTTTCATGTAGGTGTCAAATGCGCTGGTAGCGGAACCAGCAACGTCTGCTCCGGCAGCATAAGCAGTCGGGCAAAGGAGTATTGCAAATAAAGAAACGATGCAGAGCCACTTTCCAAGTATCCGTAAATTTGATTTTTTCATATGTTACCTCCGTATGTTATCTATCCTCCGGCATAGAAGCGGCCGGGCGCGCCTAAAGCAGAGAAAAATATTACAGTGACATATTCATCTCACAATCTGCTTCAAAATCCTGAGCATCGGCTTCTTCCTGTTCGGCAACTAAGTTCGGATCTGACTGGTGCTGCCACTCGCTTTGCTTTGAAATCAGCTCAACGGCTTCTTTTTTCTCTTCTGGACTCAGATAATCGTCCACTTCGACCGGAAGGCTGACCAACGGTTTTTCCCCCGCAGTGAACAGGAAAGGGCGCGCACCGGTTTCCTGCTGCATGCGGTTCAGCTTTTCTAAAACAATAGAGTATTGAGATCCAGACTCCACTGTTAAAGAGTTTAGCCGAAATTCCGGAAGTGCTTTAAAACCAATGCTGTCTACATAGTAAGCACTGTCTTTGCCGTTCAGGTGCAATACAACAACATCGCTGACCGATAAAGATCGGCCAGTAAAGTCCTTCGGATGGTTTAGGTTGAATTCTTCATAGATGTCTTCCAGAGTTGCTGACTCGGCCAGCGGAGCAGTGTAGATAAACTCATAATTTGCAGGATTAACGGAGCTGCTGCCGGCAGGGAGTTGATTCAGCGACTGAAAGCGAAAGTCTTTCATGTCAGGACTGTTTTTCAGTTGATAAATAGAAAAAGTGCTTTCAGAAGCTTCAGCTCGCAGCAATTGAATCAGAAAATGATTATCCGGTACGTCGAAGAGTGGATCTGCACGAATTGCATTCTGAATCGTATTTTGCATCGCGCACAAATTGTAGGCGTCGAGGCGCTCTACGGCTTTCCACTTGCTCATGTATTCTTCACTTGGTGTACTGTAAAGCAGACCGGTCGTGAGCTGATGATTTCCATTGGGGTATTGCAGCATAACCGCGGGGATTACTTTTACCACACCGGCCGATTTTGTAGTAATGGTCTGTTTGTAATAGCCAACGATGTGAGGATGTTTCATCAGATTTACGTTCATCATGTTTCCTTCTTTCTGATTTTCAAATTCAGCATTTTTTAATGGAATCTCATCCATAATCAAAGCTTTATGCCGGATAATCTCTGCTATATTTGACGCAAGTTCCTCGGGCCTTTTATCAAAGCTCAGTCGGCTATACATCCACGTACCATGTGTGTGGTTAATGCCATTGAGCAATTTGATTCCATTTCCCGGCTGCCAGTTCAAAAGGTTTTGAGTATAATCGTCGAGCAGAAAGTCGCTGGATCGTATACCGCCCGGGATGAAATCTTTCTTATTAGAACCACAGGGAAGAAAAATCCGATGTGTCTGGTCGATTTCGGGCAGGTATTGATTGAGCCAGGCGTTCTTCTCGGTCAGAGCGTGCGGACTGTCTGTAAGATAAGCCGAAAGAATGCTTACCTCGATTTCAGGATAATTCTGGATCACATGTTTAATGGCCCGAACCACTGTCTCGATCGGTTTTGCGTTGCCAAAAAAGCCGGGTTCGTATAGACGCTCAAGCCTATTGACGGGTGTGAACACGGCAAGCGTTCCATCCATATCTACAAACAGTCGGTACGGTTTGCTTCCCAAAGTAGTTGTCACAGCATACACATCCTTTCTGCAAGAAGCGGAAGCGCTTCCGAATTTTAGAACGGCAGGTCATCATCGGATACCGGAGGTGGTGCATCGTAACCGGAGGGCGAAGTAGCAGGATTTTGTTGTTCTTTTTTTCTTTCCGCAAAATGCACCTCATCGGCCACGATTTCAAATGCTTTGCGCTTATTGCCCTCTTTGTCTTGATAACTGCGTGTTTGAATCGAACCCTGAACCGCAACAAGCTGTCCCTTTGAAAAATATTTGCACACAAACTCTGCCGTAGAGCGCCAGACGACAATGTCTATGAAGTCAGCCTGCCTGTCTGCACCGGGCTTTTGGTACGAACGATCAATTGCGATTGTAAAGCTGGTTACGGCAATATCACTCTGGGTATGCCGTAATTCCGGGTCCGCTACTAACCGCCCCATTAATACAGCAACGTTTAACATGACATCAGCTCCTCTTTGATAAATAAAGGCAGCCGAATTGACGGCTGCCTTATACATTAATTAGGTTATTTCCATTTCGGGTTCTTCTATTTCATAGTTATCCACCTCTAGAGTTTCTTCATAGGCATTACCCCCTTTATTCATGTCCTGTGATAGCTCAATATCCAGTTTTTCAAGCTGTGCCGCCTTTTCTGTAAGCTCCAGTTCATGTTCCCACGGCGCATCAAGCTGCGCTTTCAGCTCAGTTAGCTGTTGTTGGGCATATTCCGCAGATTTCCGGTTGTTTTCAATTACCTTTTCCATGTCATTGAGAATATTATCCATACGGGCAATGCAACCCAAAGGATCTTCGCCTAAATCGATGTTGTGACGTGCGGCGCCTTTGATAGAAAGGATATGTGTACGATTCAGCAAGCTGTAAGTAAGCTCCAGATCAAAGCCCCGGTAATGACCAATAGGAAAATATTCGCCGTCAGCAAAATATGACTTTGCCTTCTGCAGGATAATTTCACCGGCGATTTTCCGCTTATCGTACTGCTTGCCGAAGAGTTCAATTACAAAATCGGGCTTTGTTTCAGCGTTTCTGCTCTGAAGGTCTCTCTCAAAATTTCTTATCGTTTGTTTGCAGAGCAAGACTTTTTGAGGAAGATATTTCACAAAATCATCCTCCATCGCGTAACGCTCCGAATTATATTGTGCTTTTAGCGTATATAGCTCAGATACCCTGACTCGCAGTTCTTCGCGCTGCTTGATACGAGGATCGTTGGTGGACAGCATTTTTACGGTAGCATAGTCCAGCACGGTTTCATCTATATCCTTTGCGTGACGCTCGATGCACTGACCGGTAGAAACTTGACCAATAAACTTCTGCTTTTGTTCAAGGATCTGCCAGGAATAGGCGTCAAATGTCCCTTCTGTTACATACCGATATTCTGCCACCTCATCATTTTCATTTCCTTGCCGGAATGCCCTGCCATTGCGCTGCTCCAAATCTCCCGGCCGCCACGGACAATCAAGATGATGGATCGCTACAATTTTGCGCTGCGCATTGGTACCGGCTCCCATTTTTGTTGTGGAGCCCAGCAAAATCCGTACCCGGCCAGCTCGCATATCTGCAAATAGCGATTCTTTCTGCTTATCTGTTTTGGCCTGATGGATGAAAGCAATCTCATGTTTTGGAATTCCCTTCTGCTCCAGTTTGGTCTTAATGTCATCATAGACGCTGAAAGGAGCTTCCGCCATTTCTGCTACACCGTCTTTCACTTCCATTTTTATCATTTTGGGAGTGGATAGATCGCAGAAAATCATCTGAGTGCTTTTCTTAGCCGAGGATTGCTGCCATATGTCGAAAATGTTTTTTACGGCAAGGTTAATCTTACTGCCCTCAAAATCTTCATAACTTGGGTCAAGAACGCGCATATCCAGAGCGCCGCAGCGCCCCCGGTGGGTTTCTTTTAGAGCGTTGTCTTCCCAAGGTTCCACAGCACCGTTATGGATTTTTTCAAAGCACTCGATAATATCGTCAACCAAATCTAATTGATCTGTGCTGGGCTTGGCAACGATAATCTGTGCTTTCCCGCCCTTAAGAGCCGGAACCGGCAGCTTAAGCATTTCTGCTGTCTGAATATCCGCTACCAGAGAATACAGGTTCATCAGCTCGGGCAGGTTTACAAATTCAGCAAACCGTGTCTTATACCGGTACTGCGTTCCATCCGGTGTCAGCTCCAGAGATGCTACTTTACGTCCAAACTGTGCAGCCCATGCGTCGAAGTGTTGGAGACCAAGTTCTACAAGCTTGTCATATTCTAGGTACCTCATCATGACAAACAGTTCGGCCATACTGTTAGACACCGGAGTGCCGGTAGCAAAGACCACGCCCATCTGCTTATGATGCAGCTCCGAGAGGTAGTCAATTTTGATTAGCAGGTCTGTTGACTTAATCGCGTGGCTGGAGGAAATGCCGGCTACATTTGTCATTTTGGTCGGGATAAAAAGGTTTTTGTAATAATGAGCTTCATCAACAAACAGTTGGTCAACACCAAGTTCTTCAAAGGTTAGTAGGTCATCTTTGCGGGATTGATCGGAAAGTCGTTCCAAGCGTTCCTGCAAAGTTTTCTTGGTGCGCTCCATTTGCTTGATTGTCCAGTCTTCATCATTTTCATCTAGTGCCAGATCCATCGCATCTTCAAGGGATGCAATCTGTTCCTGTATGATGCGTTCCTGACGCTCTGGACTCACGGGTATTTTTTCAAAGCTGGTATTAGCAATGATAACAGCATCAATATCGCTCAGTGCAATACGCGAAATAAGTCGTTGGCGTTTGATGCGTTCAAAATCCTGTTTTGTTGCAATCAGAATTTTTGCACCCGGATACAAGGTAAGAAAATCATTTGCCCACTGTTCGAGAAGATGGCCGGGTACGACAAACATGCTCTTATTCCAAAGACCAAGCCGTTTGCCCTCCATTGCTGCCGTCACCATAGTGTAAGTTTTTCCCGCACCGACACAATGGGCCAGCAGTGCATTTCCGCTGTTCAGTATTCTTGCAACGGCATTCCGCTGGTGAGGTCTGAGGTTGATTTCGGGTGTCATTCCCGGAAATGTCAGGTAGCTTCCATCATATTGCCGCAGCCGGATGTTATTATAAATATCGTTATATTTACGAGTCAGCCTTTCGCGGCGTTCGGGATCTCTGAATATCCAATCTTCAAATTTCCGTTCCAGTGCCTTTTGCTTTTCTCGCGCGGCAGCCGTTTCTTTCGGATTGACTACATAGGTGTTATCCTCCTTCCGGTCACGGATAGTGGGGGATTTTTGGTTCAGCGATTGCTCCAGCAGCTCATAGGCATTCATTCGATGCGTACCAAAGTTTTTCGTTGCTTTAACATTATTACCTACCAAGGAATGTGGGACGCCATTCACTTTCCAGAGTGCTTCTGATGGAACGTAAATGACCTTGAATTTCTGCAGTGAGACCGGTGGTTCCAGCGTATCCAAAACAAACTGACGAATTTCGTCTGTATCAAGCAACGGGGAGCCTAACCGAATATCGATCTGAGAAGCGTCAATATCTTTGGGCTGCACCTTTGTCAGGGCCTCTACATTGATTTGATATTGAGCATCTTCGGCGGCTGCAGCCTGAGCAATAGAAAGCTTCTGACGAACATTACCGGAAAGGTAATCATCAGCAGTAACATAATTCCCCTCGATAGGGTCTTTATAAATTGTCCCTCCCAGTTCTTCAACAACCTGCTCTTTGGTTTTGCCTGTCAGCTTGGAGATGTAGGATAGATCAAGTTTTCCTTTTTCGTTCAGGCAGAGCGGAAGAGCTTCTAAAGCAGTATCTACATGGGTGATATTGTGTGGCTGACGTATTGTGCGCTTGGTAAAAATAGCGGCCTTCTGAACAGCACCATCCTCGTTAATGCTCTCCAAACTGCAAAGCAGTGGATAATCTGAATCTTCGGAAAAAGCAATTCGATTGCCCTTGTCCGTCAGATAGCCATACTTTTTCACGTAATCATCATATAGATGGTTCAGTTCTGCTTGCGTGTCCTGAATCGCCTTTTCGGGGAAATCGTTGCTCTGAACTCGAATGACTTCGCGCATTGCTTTGCGAATTTCGATCATACCTCGTACCCGCTGCTCTCGAATGCCGGTGAAATCCCGCTTGATCATTTGGCTGTTTTCGCGAAAGTAGATTCTATCATCAACAATTGTAAAGCTAAAATTCTTCACTTCTGGTGTTGCAGGGATCACTTCTTCCGGTGAACCGGCATTTGTTTGCATAATCGGTTCGGAGTATGTGGCCTGCAGCTTGGTAATGGCATCCATGATTTCATTGCGCCAGTCCGAATCCTTGCGAGATATCAGCGCAGTATCCTTGGCGTTCCCGTACATATTGCTGGAATACACCATCTTGCCCAGCATCATTTCTGGGTGATCGGCAAAATAGGAGTTGACCGGTACTCCATCTTCTGTCTGAGCAAGGTGGATCCATTCCGGTTCTGCATCAATCAGCTTCTCGCGTTTTTGCAGGAAAATAATATCGGTAGTTACTTCCGTGTTGGCTTCTGCTTTCATCATGGTGTTGGGCAATCGAATCGCGCCGATCAGTTCTGCCCGCTGGGCGATATACCGGCGCACCGTATCATTGGCTTTATCCATCGTACCTTTTGAAGTAACAAAGGTAAGCAGACCACCGGGGCGGGTTTTGTCCAATGCTTTGATAAAAAAGTAGTCATGGATCAGGAGATTCATTTTGTCATATCGGGTATCTGAAACTTTAAATTCACCAAAAGGAACATTGCCGATAGACACATCAAAGAAATTATCCGGATATACCGCTTTTTCGTAGCCTTTGATTTGAATATCAGCATTTTGGTATAGCTGCTGCGCGATCCGCCCGGTTATGCTGTCAAGCTCAACTCCGTACAGTTTGCTGTTTTTCTCTATGTCTGCTGGTAAATGTCCGAAAAATCGCCCGATTCCGCAAGCTGGCTCAGAGATATTTCCACCAGTAAAACCGAAATTTACAAGACCGGCGTGAATCGCCTGAATGACTGCCGGTGGTGTATAAAAAGCGGTCAGGGTAGATGCCCTGGCCGCCGTATATTCTTCCGGAGTAAGCAGTTGCTTTAGCTCCTGATATTCTTTTGTCCACGAATCATTTCGGCCGTCAAACGCCTGTGAAATCCCGCCCCAACCAACATAGCGTGATAAAATGCACTGTTC
>OLIH01000910.1_pt1 | contig 11795 bp, 10 predicted proteins | sample 1609721 | NCBI WGS metagenome assembly OLIH01 (sample SAMEA4350157, study PRJEB24818) | metagenome | biome: human; feature: gut; material: faeces | place: Denmark | collected 2013-09
TTCTCCCTCGATGACTTCGCCAAGCAGCTCGCTGTCCATAACCGCCGCTCTAACGACTTCCCTATGAGACCGCTTGGCTGGCTTTCTCCTTGCGAATTCGCCGTCCAATTTGTTTGACAAACCTACACCGCTTGGAAATGCGTATGGCGTTACCAATTCGCACGATTTTGAAGTGCCCTTCTTTTACAAGGATATATGCGGAAGTTCTTCCAATGCCCAGGATTTGAGCAATATCGTCAACCGTATATGTCCTTCTTTCAGGGGTTTCTTTCTTCGTGCCGTTCCATGTTTGAGACATGAGAACCCCCTTTCAGTTATGAAAAGGAACAGCACGAATATGTGTGGGTAATATAACTTCCACCATCATTTTACCGTGCTGCTCCGTGTTTGTCTGCTGCTAATTGAAAAGTTTACGATCTATCCATAAACTTTCAAAAAAGAAAAGTAGGCTTACGGACGGCTGTTGGCACAGCTCCACGGGAGTTTCACCCCGGCCCATGCTGATGGGTGCGGCGCACAATGCTTTGTGGGCGTTCAATGCGCGAGTATCTTTAACCCTGCCCGTGTGTCATCGCCCGCAAGCTGCCACGCTTGCTTTGCGGTCTGGTGCTGTTCGCTCGCCCGTTACAGTGGTCCCGTCCTGCGGACTTGAAACGAGGTCATGGCACACCGGCCGTATGGCTCGGCACAAACAGGAATGTATCCGTTTGCCTTATACTGCGGCGTTGGCCTCCCAACGGGCTTTCTTTGTCAAGGTACGGAGCACAGCGCGGAAAGGGGAACACGCAGCGCCCCATTTCTGGATCAGTTCAGGTCAAAATCCAGGATGGCGATAATCAGCTTCGTTTCCAGCCTGCGGCGCAATTCTTCATCCACATAGGAATAAGGGCAGCCATGGACGTCATAGCTTGTCCTGGTGGAAAGCGCTGCTATGTAGCCGGAATAGTGGCGGATCACCGTGTTTACCGCGTCCGGCTCTCCCCGGACAGCAGCGGCGATGATAGGGTAAGGAAGCAGGGCCGCCCGTGTGCTTGAAGATTTAACCATTTACATCACCTCCCATCAGCTCCTTCAGCAGCCGATAGGCTTTCTGCCTGCGGGCGTTGACCGTCCGGCGTGCCATGTGCATACGCTCGGCGATCTCACGGTCTGCCATGTCCAGAAAGAAATACATCAGGAGGATGTCCCTTCCATCCTGGGGCAGCGCGTTCAGCGCCTCGGCCAGCCGGTCATCCTCGATCAGGATCACATCTCCCCCGACAGGGAAGGAAGTGTATTCCCAGGGATACCGGTCATAGGACGCAAGCTGCTCCATCGAATCCTCCGGCAGCTCGCTGAAAGCGACTTCGCGCGACTGCCTGCGGCTGATCTCCCGATAACCGTTGTAGGCCTCGCACTTCAACACTTTCTTGCAGAAGCTGTCAAAGGCGTGCTGCTTGTGTTCGTAGTGGCGGTCAGGTGTCATTGTCTCACCTCCCTTCTTGCCGGGAGGCAGGTCATTACTTCCCCTTTCGCCCACTACTCGTCTGCCGGAGGCAGCTTTTGGCTGGTTCCCCTGGAAAAATTTCAAAAAAATATTTTTGCTGCTCATGATATGTGCTCCTTTCGTTTCGTTCGGGTTGACAGGACCGGATCAAAACGGAAGGGGCGGGGAGCGGCACCGGGGTAACAAAAAAGCACCCGGACAGCACAAAGCTATTCGAGCGCAAAAAGTACGATATTCAGTTAAAAAGCAACGGTTTTCGCATCCATCGTTAGACTGTACCCACTGGACAGCCTGGATTTTTTTGACGGTTGCGAAAATACAGTCAGAATTTGTCGGCGGTCAGATCGCATCATGGCAGCTCCCTCCTGTAAGCCGCCGTATCTGCCAGCGCCAGCGCGTCATCTCTTTTGAGGGCAAAAAGAACGGCGGCCTTGAAATGTCCTTCAAAACCGCCGATGGGGAATCAAACCTTAAAATAGGCGCACGAAATTATCTGCCCCGGTCAACGGTTTTTTTCTTTCCCCGGACGGGGCAGATAACTTATTATGCAGAGCGGAGCCGGTGTGCGCTAATCGGTTCCATGTACTTTTTCTTTCAACTTCTGAAAGGAATCTTCACTGATGGCGTGCTCCATCCGGCAAGCCTCCTGTTCTGCCGTTTCCAGATCAACGCCAGAGGCCACAAGCTGCTCTGTAAAAAATCGATGCCGCTCATAGATTTTCTCGGCAACCTCACGTCCCACTTCGGTTAAATGCAGGCAATAATCCTCGTCCATTGTGAGAAATCCGCCCTCACGCAAGGTTTTGACCGCATGACTAACGCTGGGTTTAGAAACCTCCATGTGCCGGGCAAGGTCAATAGAACGTACCATACCATTTTTCTTTTGCAGCATCAGTATAGCTTCTAAATAGTCCTCGCCCGACGCATAAATTTTCATCTTCAATCACCCTCAAAGGCAAAGAACCTTTGCAACCGTTCCCGGCTTATCCTGTTCCAGCCATCACTCCATAACACTTTTCCGTTTTCAATAAAGACAAAGTAATTGCAGCACTCCGCAATCAGTTCTGGATCATGGGTAACAATAAATAATGTTTTCCCCAACGAACTCAATTCCCGCAAATTTTCTGCCACCTTTTTCATGTGCCGATAATCCAATCCACTTGTAGGCTCGTCAAAGACAATGACCTGTTTATCAGATGCAATCGCACTGGCAATCGCTACCCGTTGTTTCTGTCCGCCGGACAATGACATTGGATGTGCGTCCCTAAATTCCGAAATATGCAGACTGTCCATAATGTTTTCTGCCTCATGTGCCGCTTTTTCTTCATCCGAATTATCCAGACTCAGCAGGATTTCATCCATTACGCTTTCCGTAAAAAGTTGATGGTTTACATCCTGCATAACCATATAGCAGGTCTTGATTCTCTGATTTGCCATATAAGTTTTTCCGCCCATGCTCATACAGCCTTTTGCGGTTTGGATCAATCCGCATAGATTATGAGCAAAAGTCGTTTTCCCGGCTCCATTATTGCCGACTACTCCAACCACCGAACCTTGCGGAATCATCAAATCTGATATATCCAGCACCTTTCGCTTTTTCTTCTTCCCGCCGGAAGCATTTTTATAAGAGGCTTCAAAGTCTCGGATATATAGCTGCTTTGTCGCACACACCGCGCCCTGCATTTTACTAAAATCTTCTGACTGTAAAGCCCTGAGCCCCAGCGCGTGCAATTCATCCGTAGATTTCTTTTTGAAGTCAGAAATGGAAAGATTTTCTTTTATTTGCCCGTCCTGCATATACAGAACCCGATCTGCAATATCCATCAGGTAATACAGGCGGTGTTCCGCAATCACAATCGTTTTCCCTTGTGCTTTCCATTCTCGCAATACGTTTTTTAATTCTCTGATTGATTTAATATCCAAATTGGAAGATGGCTCGTCCAGTACGAATATATCCGGCTCCATTGCAGAAACGGACGCACAGGCAATTTTCTGCTTTTCGCCGCCGGATAGTGCAAACAGGCTCCGATTCAGTAAATCTTCAATTTTTAATGCGCCTACCGTTTTTTCTATTCGCAAATTGATTTCGTCTGCGTCGATTGCTAAATTCTCACATCCAAACGCAATTTCACTGGTAGTATCTACCGTAAAAAATTGTGTTCTTGGATTCTGAAAGACGGAACCAACAACGCCGGACAAAGCATAAAGGGATACATTTTTTACATCTATCCCTTCCACAATCGTCTGCCCGGTAAGCGTCCCCTCATAATAATGCGGAATAAGCCCATTGATTAAACGGGTGAATGTTGTCTTTCCGCAGCCTGATTCTCCGCAGATCAAAACAACCTCGCCGTCATGGATTGTCAAATTTATATTTTCGATCCTTCCTTTGGAACCGCCTTGCTCATATTGAAAGGACACATCCTTACCAAAGGCAACTCCCAACACAGCAAGAACAACAGAAACGATGTAGCCAGTCTTATGCGGCCTGGCAAACTCAATAAGTCTGCCAAATGGATTTCCGCCTTGCGACTGATCCATATAAATCCCTCCTTTAGTTAGATTTTGCTAACTCTTATTCAAAAGAATAAGCCGATAATCTGTCATGTGATTTACACAAACAAATTATCGGCTCTGCGTCTTTGCGTCTGGCACTACTGATAATCGTATTTTCATATTGTCAACATCTATCAAACATTCCTGTTTGCATTTCGGACAAAATATTGGAAAGTTTTTCAACGAAGTGTCTGCGCGTATCTTTGTCCGCGTTCTGCATTTACAAAAAGGACAGTGTATCCATCCGCTTTCGTCCACACAAAATCTTCTGTTTTTTGCATTTCCTTTGCACCTTCTTTCCTATTTTCGGTAATATTCTTTCCAGCCATTCCCATAAAAAGTGCGCAGCTCATTGATATAATTTTTTGCTTCCTCCATCGGCATATCGTGAATGACTACTTCAAATATACCAGAATAAAAAGCACTGGAAACAACGTGTAAGAATCCATCTGTAACTCGTCCTTCCGCCAGGGCTTTACTTCCCACTTGAATCAAGAATTTCTTTGTACAGTCCGTATCCAGTTGTACCAGCCCTTCTAAAAATTCCTGATAGTAGTTTCCCGGCGCTCCGGTAATCAGCAGCTTAAATTCAGAAAAATACTCATAGATATATGCAATCACGGCTTCAAAACCACGATCTGAGTATTCCATAAATTTTTCGTTCTGCTCATGCCCCGTCAAAGAAGAAAAATCACTGAATGATTGCCGCAATAACTCTTTCAGACCTTTAGCCACCGGTTCCACAAGAAAGCGGAACAATCCCTCTTTATCTGAATACCGCGTATATATTGTGCTGGTGCTGACACCGGCATTTTGAGCAATCGTCCGTATCGAAGCATCCGTATAGCCTTTTTCTAAAAATTCTTCTTTCGCGCAGGCAAGAATTTTTTCGTCAAATCCTTCAACCCTGCTTGCCATCGCTCATCCACCTTTCTCATTAAAACAGCGTTTTCGAAACGGCGTATTAAAAACGATGTTTTAATTATAGCAGGAAAATCTCCTTTGTCAAGAGGCTATTTCTCACTTGCCTGTGGTACATTGAAGTGGATATATAAATCATTGCCAACCAGCCAAAATCTACGCTTCAAATTGTAGTATTAGTAGAGGGAAAAGTAGAAGGTAGGGTTTCGATAGCAAGCACAGCAAGCGAGTACCCGCTTGCGAATTTTGAGATTTTCAGGTCCCTTACCCGAAAATTCAAAATTGCTTGTTGGGATAGTCCCAAACCCTTATGAGGAACGGAGGCGGCGCATGGCAAACCGAAAGCGAAATATTCAAATAAAATTCTATGTCACGGAGGACGAAAAACGGCTCATAGACGAAAAAATGAGCCAGTTACCCACACGCAGATATGGCGCTTACCTCCGCAAGATGGCGATTGACGGATATATCATCTATACGGACACCGCAGATATCAAGGCATTTATCTTCAAATCCGCCTGCATGAAGAACGGAGAGCTTGACTATGTATGGCTCTGGATAGCCTCGCCCCCTTTGCCCGTCCCCGTACATATCGTGCTGCACCAGGGAAGAATAATAGCTGTTGATGGTGGTCGGAGCGTTATACAGCGCCGCCAGAAGGTATTTCTTGATATTGCGGACATAGGTGGTGTTGTCCTTCATGCAGTCCATGACATACTGCACATGGGAACTGTCCAGCTTCATAAACCGGGACTTTACCACCTGCGCCGGATAATCGTCTCCGGCGATGCGGATGACTTTGCGGGCAGAACACACGGTATCCACGATCAGGTCAACGATCTCGTCAAGCTGCTCACGGTCGATATGATTGTCCTGCACCAGATAGCTGTACTCGATGTTATCCAAAATCACTTCACGATAACATTCTCTGGCTCCCATCCGATCCGTTCCCATCCTTGCCCCTGTGGGGGTAGGGGGATTTGATTGGATAGGATTTGATTGGATAGGATTTGATTGGATAGGATTTGATAGTTCCGTACTTGATAAATCAGTCTTTGTTTGATTAGTATTTAATTGTGCGGGGTTTTCCGTACACGGTTCCGCCGTATCCGGGATACCCATATCCGGGTTTTCCGTATATGGCTTTGCCGTACCCGGTAAAGGCGTACCTGGGCTTGACGGCGGCTCGCACTGAGGCATTTCGTAAATGACATACTCGGTATCCGTGATCTTGCCTTTTTCATCCCGAAGCTGGGTGCGCCGGATATACCCGTGGGTTTCCAGCTCCTTCAATGCCGCACCGATGCTGTCCACACCTTCCCGGCAGATCGCCGCAAGACCTCTGGTGGTGTAATTCCACTCGTCAGGGAGCGACAACATCATGGACAGCAGCCCTTTGGATTTCAGGGTCAGCGTCCGATCTTTCAAGTGATGGTTCGACATGACCGTATAATCACGGGTCTTTTCAATACGAAAAACAGCCATCTTCGCACCTCCTTCCTGTGAAAATAAAAAGTGTTGATTTTGAGCGGTTTACCCGTCTGTACGCCTCCATAACCTCCCACATGGGAAAACATCCACGCCCTGTTCAGAACGCAAGCCACAGAGGAAGAAACAGAAGATATCCCACTGATTTTGATACATTTTTGGAGCGGCTACCTCTCACGGTCTTTATGGTCATAGTGGAGGTCGCCGGAAAGCACCTTCGCATGGTTGCGGATTTTGATATGCCCCTTTTCCTGATTTTCCAAAGCCTTGCTGTATCCGGCGTCGGTCAGGAACAGGCGCATTTTCTCACCCTTCCAGCCAACAGGCGAGTCATGGGTAAGAACATCAAAGACAATCATGTGTCTGGTCGCCGGGTCGAAACGCTCCAAAGCCATAATGTCATGGCCGGATAACTTCTGCGCCCCGGATCGTTGCCTGGCTTCTGCCAGCATTTCCCCGATGGTGCGGGCCTTCTCCGGCAGACGATATTCGGTCTGCACCTTGCGGATCGAATCCATACACTCCTGATCCGACAGAGGACGGAGCTTGTCCAGAAGGCTTTCCGCCGTTTCTTTCGTTGCCGGGTTCGGCGCGTAGCGCCATGTCATGTAAATTTCATTCAGGGCGGCGTTCTGATTGGTACTTTCAATCTGAAACACCATCCTCATTTCTGCTTCTGTCAGTTTCATTGCCAGCCTCCTTCAAAAATGGGTATAAAAAAACGCCATAGGTTTTTTGAGCCTACGGCGTTTCTTGCGATATTCACAATTCCAAACTTTCCAGCCACTCGTCAAAAGATTTCTTGGAAACGCGGATCGCATTTCCTATGCGGACGATTCTGAACTTCTCCTGCTTGACGAGCTGATATGCGGTTGTGCGGCCAATGTTGAGCATGGCCGCAATCTGTTCCACGGTATATGTGCGCGGTTCCGGCAGTGACTTTTTCTCTTTCTTGTCCATAGTAACCTCCATGTATTTGCCTTGTCATTTTAACTAAGGGAGTGAAGAATGGCAGTAGCAATCGGTTTTGGCTGGGTGTCCTCTTGCTAAGAATTTGCTAATAGGACCACCCAACGGACACATAAAACTGCGTCAGAATGGGTGTTTTGCACCATAAAGTTCGTTTACTACAAGTCATTCTGCGTAAGGGATGATATTGGAAGTTACATCCGAACCGTGTATCACATGGTAAGCCATACTCCTAAGCGGTAGGTCGGAGGTTCGAATCCCCTCAGGCGTGCCAAAGGAAAGGGACATCCGCAAGGATGTCCCTTTCCTTTGGCCTCCGGCTGCCGGGAATGGGTGTCTCCCAGGCAATTTCAAATATCCGCGGGCAGATGCGGTCTGCGCTTCCATTCGTGTTATTTCTGGGCGGCGCCGGTAAGCAGGGGGCGGGTCATAGTATTCTTTTTCAAATAAAGTTAATGGCCTATTTTTACTGTTACTATAGCCTGTCCAGGTGGCTCTTTCAAGTCCTCTGAATAGGATTCTTTACAACCTTTCCCAAAGAAGGTATATCTGCTCGGGCAAGTGTTCTTCCCACATGTCCAAGGCATCCTCCGTCACCGCTATATGACTCTTTAACTGTCTATTTTCTTGTGTTTACAGTCTTTCTATCAACGCTGAAGCGAAAAATGGGTAATGGATGCAGTAAATGGCATGGTACAGGCTCAGGAGCAGGCAGAGGCTTTAACAAAGCACGCACAGGCTAAAGATAGACTCACTCCTGCTTGCCTTGTTGGATATGCCTAAAGCAGTCTGGTATCTGGAGCGGCCAGATGTTGTAGTTTCCGTTGCCCCTCGTTCTGATTCCCCATGGAATGACACCGCAACTCTATCACGTTTTTGGAATTCTCAGTAATTAACAGCTACAAAAAATTTCCCCATATCAGAAGCAAAGAGCAATGAGTGCGTTAGTTTAAGCTTCCTCAGTTCTTCTGAAAGAAGTCCTGCAATGATAAAGCTATTCGACTTCATAGTCATCATAGTATTACTACCAGCAAAGTGCTGTCCTATTGATCTCCAGAAGTTTGCAGCAAACAACTGTAGACTAGATAGTATCAAGTCCATCTCATTCTTCACTTCTGTCCCATAGATCATTTCGGCAACGCGAAGTAGAAATGAGCTCTCTATACCTGAAACAATTGTAATCTCGCGTGAATCCAAACCATATACCATTTTTTGATATACAGCCTTTCCCAAAAATTCTCCTTGATAGCTCCTGCCTATAATTTTCGCATTTGCCGCAATATTTAAAGAAGCGGTCAACAGCGTATTGATCTTTTCTTCCAGTCGCGCTTCAAAGTCACTCTTCTTTGCAGGCGCGGCTAGAATACCCTTTCCTATGATCGCCATATCTGCTGTTGCTATATGCTCCAATAGCCATCCAATTCCGCTTCCGATAAAATCTTGTATCTCTTCTTTACTGCACTCACCACGCTTCACAATATCTTGATATTTTTTTAGCTGGATATTGCAAAATTCATCGTGCAACATCTTATGCAATGTATAGCCAGTGTAGCCGATTTTGCGCATGTATTCCTCTTCCGCCTTAGCATGACGCTCAAAATAGCTGGTTATATAAGTCAAAGTTTCCCGGACGAGGAATATACGATAATTTGCCTCATCTCCTCGTTCCCGTAACTTATTCAAAACCTGATCGGCCATTTGGAATAGCTGCTGATGTTCCTTGTCTAATTTTTCTATACCCGTAATATAATTGTCATTCCACCTAATCATACCTGTTCTCCTTCAATCTATTTTAGTTACAAAATAAGTGAGTCAGCATATCCTCCTTTAATGTTTCAGCAGAGCAATCTTTGGGAGCTGTTTTCCTGTTTGACTGCATAACGCCCGGGCGGAGGGATTTATTGCACAATGAAGAGAAACTTAAAAATCCAATAGAGTTTATGGGAAAATGCGGTGGACTGCCAGGAAAAATGGACAGGGCACTGGAAAAAAGCGGCGAAAGAGGGCGGGATTTTCTCTGTTGCTTTTTCCCTGAGGAACCATTATACTATATATTATATACTATGGAAACCATTTATGCAAATGGAGGATTACATATGAAAGGAAAGCGAGTTCTCTCTCTGGCGCTGGCCGCGCTGATGACGCTCTCCCTGCTGGTGGTGCCCGCAGCGGCCGTCAGCTTTACCGACATGACCAATCACTGGGCCAAGGACGATGTGGAGTACTTGGCCACCCAGGGGGTGGTCAAGGGGACCAGCGCCACCACCTTTGCTCCAGACCAGAAGATGACCGCCTGTGAAGCGCTGCTGTTTTGCTCCCGTGCCACCGGCGTGGACGCCATTGACAAGGAGGCCATCGCCGAGGACTGGGAGGACGAGCTGAAGGAGATCCTGCCCAAGGAGATGTACGCCTGGGCGGCCCAGGAGATGGCCGTCTGCCTGGAGACCGGCATCATCTCGGAGACCGAGCTGCGGGCCCTGAGCAGCGCGGGCGGGCTGGTGAAGTCCATCACCCGTGAGACGCTGGCCATGTATCTGGTGCGGGCCATGCAGCTCGCCCCCCTGGCCCAGAGCCTGACCTCCTACCCCATGAGCTTTGCGGACACTACCTCTATTTCCGCCTCCCTGCAGCCCTATGTATACCTGCTGAACATGTACGGCATCGTCAAGGGCAACGAGCTCAACCGCTTTCTGCCACAGAACTCCCTGACCCGGGCCGAGATGGCCACCATGCTCCGCCGGGCCATCGACTTTATGGACGAGCGGGGCATCTATGCCGAGCTGCCCGGCTACACCGACTATGACTGGGTGGGCGGCACCATCGCCGCCGTGTCTACCGGCAGCAGCGGCGTTACCCTGCTGACCCTGACCAGCGTGGTCAGCGGCACCCGCAGCATCTCCCTGCCCGCCGACGCGGAGATCTACGAGAATAACATGCTCTCCTCCGCCGATGCCCTGAAGGTGGGCAGTTACGCCCGGGTGAACCTGGACAGGAAGGGTACTGCCGAGTCCGTGCGCCTGGGCGGCGCGGTCACCTCCTATACCGGCTCCGTCACCGGCGTGGAGCAGGACAGCCTGACCGTGACGGTCAACGGCGCTTCCAAACGGCTGGATATCGACCGCTTTACCGAGGTGCAGGTGGGCAAGACCGCCGGCGACTACACCCTGCTGGATCCCCAGGCCGGATACACCACGGCCACCTGCTATGTGGACGCCATGGGCCATCTGGACGCGGTGCAGCTCTCCGGCGGAACCCGCGCCGAGGAGGGCATACTGGTGAAGGTGGAAAACGGCACCGGCGGCCAGCGGCTCCAGGTGTCGGCCTTTAACGGCGAAACCAGGCGCTACACCCTGCCCGCCGGGGCGGGCGTCACCGTCAACGGCGTGGTGGGCACCGTGTCCGACCGCTATGAGGGCGACTACGTGAGCCTGCGGGTATCCAACGACGAGGCCAACGAGCTGGTCAGCATGGCGGTGGACACCGTAACCGATTACGTCCAGGGCTCCGTCAAGAGCTTTACCTACGCCAAGGATCAAAACGACATCACCCTGACCAACCTGAGTACCGGCAAATCCACCACCTACGACATCTCCTCCAAGGCAGCCATCCGCTTCAATGGCGAGGACATCGCACTCAAGGAGCTGGAGCGGAACTCCTTCGCCACCCTTCAGCTCTCCGGCGGGGATGTGGTGACGCTGCTGGACGCCTATCCTGGCTCCACCACCACCGAGGGCGTCATTGAGAGCATCACCTACGGTACCCCCACTACCCTGGCGGTCAAGACCGCCAATGACAGCGTAATGACCTTTGAACTGGATCTCACCGACCTGCCCGCCATCTACCGGGACGGTAAGAGCAGCTCTCTGGACAAGATCAAGAGCGGCGACACCGTGGTGGTCACCGTGCGCTACAACAAGGTCACCACCCTGGAGACCACGCCTCAAAGCGCAAACGTCACCGGCACTATCACCCGGGTGGTGCAGGATGCCGCCGGGATCACGTTTGATGTGAAGCTCACCGACGGCTCCACCGCCTCCTATACCGTGTCCGAGGGCGTTTCCGTCACCCAGGACGGCACTGCCGTCTCCCTCTACACCCTCAAGCCCAACGATGCAGTGGCCATGGTGGTCAGCGGCGGAGATGTGGTGTCCATCGAGGTGGACAGGGGCTCCGGCTCCAGCAGCCAGCTTGAGGGCACGGTCCTGGTGCCCAACACCAAGGACAAGACCCTGATGGTACAGCTCACCGACGGCAACGTGCTCACGGCGGACGTGTCCGACGCCAGCTTTATGTCCGCCAGCGGCTCCTCCACCAGCCTGCGCCAGTTGGAGGCGGGGGACCGGGTGCAGCTCTTCGGCGATTACAAGGGGGCCCG
>OLIH01000911.1_pt1 | contig 11787 bp, 9 predicted proteins | sample 1609721 | NCBI WGS metagenome assembly OLIH01 (sample SAMEA4350157, study PRJEB24818) | metagenome | biome: human; feature: gut; material: faeces | place: Denmark | collected 2013-09
GGACGCTATGGTCCTTGGAGGAACACATCAGGCCAAGACTCTCTCATTCTAACAGCTTTGGCAACGATGCGGAAAAAGACACGGCTGGCTGCCGTGCCTTAGACCGTAAATACATTGTAATAGGAGGTAAAAATGTCAGTAACAAAAGACGGCGACACCGGTCGCTGGATGTCTCAGATCCGCGTGACGGACTGGACGGGCAAGACCATCCACAAAAAGAAGCGGGGATTCACCACCAAGAAGGAAGCCCTGCAATGGGAACGGGACTTTATCAGCCAATCCACAGGCAGCCTCGGCATGACCTTCGGTGACTTCATCACCCTGTATGTCAAGGATATGGAGCACCGCCTCAAGCCCTCCACCGTTGCCAGCAAGAAATGGCTGATTGACCTGAAGGTAACGCCTTTCTTCAAGAAAATCCCGCTGAACGAGATCAAGCCCACTCATGTGCGCCAATGGCAGAACTCCCTGACCAGCTATCGGGATGAAAACGGCAAGCCTTACGCCCAGACCTATCTCAAGTGCATCAACAACCAGCTCACGGCGATTTTCAACTACGCAGTCAAATACTATGGCTTGAAAGAAAACCCCTGCCACAAGGCGGGGAGCATGGGCAAGAAGAAAGCCGACGAGATGCTGTTCTGGACAAAGGACGAGTTTCAGACCTTTATCGAGAGCATGAAAGACCGTCCCGCCAGCTACACGGTATTTATGACCATGTACTACACGGGGATTCGGGAGGGAGAGCTGCTGGCGCTCACGCCGTCGGACATCGACTTCGAGAAGAAGACCCTGACGGTGAACAAGAGCTATCAGCGCCTCGGCAGAGAGGATATTATCACCACTCCGAAAACACCGAAAAGCATCCTCACTATCCCCATTCCCGACGGTCTTTGCACCTGTTTGCAGGAGTATATGTCCCATTGCTACGGACTGCAAAATGATGATCGGCTGTTTCCCTACACCAAGAGCTTTCTGTACCACGAAATGGAGTATGGCTGCAAGGCATCGGGGGTAAAGCGCATCCGGGTGCATGACATTCGACACAGCCACGCCAGCCTGTTGGTGGAGATGGGCTTCTCCCCGCTGCTGATCGCGGAGCGTCTCGGACACGAGAAGGTGCAGACCACGATGGACACGTACAGCCACCTGTACCCCAACAAGCAGGTGGAGGTAGCCAGACAGCTTGACGGCATTATGCCGTGAGCCTCTGGCTACAAAAATCGCTGCAAATGTAGCCAATTTGTAGCCACTAAAAAAGAAAAATCCTGAAAAACGCTGTATTACCAACGCTTTTCAGGATTCAGGAAACACTGATTATTTATTCCCACTCGTTGTTGGGCATCGTGTTTAACGGATTTTGCTTCATAAATTTGATACCTCATTTTTTTGATTATTTGATGTGTCCATATTATCCAGCCTATACGATGGGCTGTTATCAAATTGTTATCGGTGGTGATAACGGGGGGTAGCAGGGTTGTTGTTTTCTCTGGTGGTTTACAACTACATTTTACCACGAAAGGCAGGGAAATGCAATAACCATCCTTGCTGTGGCGTATCAAGGAATCTTACTGAACATATGGCGCACCTTATCCAAACGGCTGTTTGGACGACGGGGCTGGATGACTGGCTCGCCGACAGTGGCCTGATACCCTTTCAGTTCCGTCAGGCACACGCTCCGCCCGTTGGTGTAAAAGGCCAGATCAGTACGGTATGCCTGTATGCAACGGGCGGGAATCTCGCCAGTAAAGACAACTTCATCCTTTTTTATCTGGGCCGTTTCGATGGTGGCACAGTATTTCGGCGCATCATGATAAGCCCTGGAAAGGTATTCCTGGGGCGCATAGAGGGTGAAGGAGAGATAAGGTTCCAGCAACTGCGTCCCAGATTTCTTCAATGCCTGTTCCAATACAATCGGGGCCAATGAGCGGAAGTCCGCCGGCGTACTGACCGGGCTATAGTAAAGTCCGTATTCAAAGCAAATCTTACAGTCCGTTACGTTCCAGCCACACAAGCCTTGCCCCAAACCGTAACGGATACCATCCATGACAGCGTTTTGAAAACTCTGGTTCAGGTATCCCAGGGAAACCCGGCTCTCGTATTTTACACCGGAGCCAAGCGGGAGCGGTGTAACAGACAGTCCGATAGATGCCCAAAACGGGTTAGGCGGCACCTCGATATGGATGGTGTGACTGGCCACTTTGAGCGGCCGCTCTAAATAAATGACGGTGGGTTCCTTCACTGCTGTTTCAATCTTGTATTTTTCCGTCAGCAAAGCGGAAACAACCTCCAACTGCATCCGACCCAAAAAAGAAAGAATGATCTCATGGGTGGTGGAATCCACCTCGTAGTGCAAAAGCGGGTCAGTATCCGCAAGTTGCGTAAGAGCGTCCAGCAACCGGTCTCTTTGCTCTGCCGTTTTTGGCGTAATCGTCGTCCGCAGCATAGGGAAGGGAACATCACTCCACATTTCACGAGGAAGTTGGGTTTTGTCCCCCAATATATCGTTTAATCTCAAGCTGTCGCTGGGAAGGATGACAATTTCGCCCTTATGGGCGGTATCTGTCCGAACAATCTCCCCTTTGGATGGAATACGCATCTCTGTGATTTTCAGCTTTTCTCTCCCGGCCAGGGCCACCGTATCCCGCAGACGCAGCGTTCCGCTGTATAGCCGCAGATAGACAAGCCTCTGGCCGCAATCTGTATACTCCACCTTAAAAACTCTACCGCACAGGGCGGCGCTCCCCTGTTCCTTGGTCGATTGGAACAGCCCTATCACCGCATCCATCAACTGTTGAATGCCAAGGCCGTTTTTGGCGCTACCATGATAGACCGGGAGCAGGGAGGCGTCTTGAACTCGCCGCTGTTCTTCTTGCGCAAGTTCTTTCTGACTGATTGATTCTCCTGCGATATACTTTGCCAATAACTCATCGTTATTTTCGATGACCGAATCCCACACCTCTGCACTAGTGTTTTCTGTCAGAGTTATTTTCGAGGACAGCGACACTGTCTGCTTGATGATAATATCAGCGGAGAGCTTATCCCGAACAGACTGATATACGCTCTCCAAATCAATGCCAACCTGGTCGATCTTGTTGATAAAGATAATGGTGGGGATGTTCAATTTCCGTAGGGCATGGAACAGAACACGGGTCTGGGCCTGCACGCCATCTTTAGCGGAGAGCACCAAGATGGCCCCGTCCAAAACAGCCAGAGAGCGGTATACCTCTGCCAAGAAATCCATGTGGCCGGGAGTATCCACAATATTGACTTTACAACTGTGCCACTGGAAAGAAGTGACTGCCGTTTGAATGGTAATTCCACGCTGCCGCTCCAAAAACATAGTGTCCGTTCTCGTTGTCCCTTTTTCGACGCTCCCCGGCTCTGAAATGGTTCCGCTGGCATACAGCAGGCTTTCTGTCAGTGTCGTCTTGCCCGCATCTACATGGGCAAGAATCCCGATATTGATAATGTTCATGTCTATCCTCCATACAAGGCCCAAAAGGGCGCAAAAATCCCCAGCGGCAAATACTTTTACCGCTGGGGATCATGACTTCGGATACATAGAAACGCATTCAGCTAACATGAGCCGTTATCCGTCACGATATTTGATAAAAAGGCAAAAGCATTCTTAAATTGGGTACAAAAACCAAGCCCCTGCAAGGGGCAATTATTTTTGTGCCCATTATCAAATTTTATTTAAGAATACCTTGCCGCATGTTGAATAGACTCCTCAAATCAGGATGACAGCAGTATAGCATAGCACACTCTAAAATGCAAGAAGTTTTTACCCGCTGTCCCAAATAAATCAGGAGGGCATTCACCGGGACACCCTCCGATTTGGGGCCTCATGCGCAAATAATTTCTGTGTCCACGATTTCCGCCGCACACGCCCGAATATTGTTAGTCCCTCTGCAACTCATACCACAGACCGTTGCCCTCGTCAAAGATGTACTTTTCCATGAAATTACCTCCATCTTTTGTGATTATCGTGCGCCTACCCTCATTTTTGACCTTGCACCCCATTTCCGCTCCTTTTCGACCTGTTCCTGCTGGTAAGCTGCCTCCAGTATCCTGTCCGCCTGTTCCGGGCCAATGGCCCGTCTGACCCGCTCATAGTCCCTGACTTGCCCTTTCAAGCCGTCCCTCTCGGCACAAACCTCATAAATCCTGGCTGACAGGGAGCCGTTCTTACTGACCTCACGATCATAGGCGCTCTGCAACCGCTCAAACTTGCTCTTGAGGTCGAAGTAGGCCCGGTAGACGGAGCGCAGCACCTTGACGATCTTCTCCCAAAGGGGCTTGGCCTTTTTCTCCCGGTAGGACTTGGCCGATTCCAGCGGCCCCGCCTCCGGCAGCGTCCGCTCCGGGTCGTCGGAGAAGTCCGCCGCCAGTTTCTCCATGCCCTTGAGCAAGGGCGCTACATCGTCCAGCTTAGCCCTGGCCTGGGCCGCTTTCTTCTCAGCTGATGCTGCCTCCTTATTCTTTTTGTCGGCCTCAACCTGGGCCAGCGCCGACACCTCTTGAAGCTGTGCAAGCCGTTCCTGCTCACGCTCCGTCTTGAACTGCGTAACAGTCAAATGTTCTTCGGAACTACCACGTTCCCCACGCTCTACATCGTCATAGCCAGCGGAGCGCATATGCTCAAAGAAATCATCTTGCAGGACACTGTACGACTTTCGTAGAACGGGTTTGCCCTTAGCTGTGCGTAACGGCTCCCCGGTGGTTTCGTCCAGAATGGGCTTGGACGCCCACTTCTTGCTCATGCTCACCTGCATGATCGTTTCCTTGACCTTGCCCACCAGGGACTTGTCCTTGCACCGCTTTGTCCAGCGTATCTCCTTCTCCACTACCGGGATATAAACCACATGGAGGTGGTAGTGGTACACGTCCTCCCCCAGCGCCTCGGACATGGCCCGGTTGCGCTCGTCAGCGTGCATGACCGCCGACAAAATATACTGCTCTCCGCCCACGATTTTGATTGCGGCTTTGTATGCTTCGGTGTAAAATTGTTTTGCAAAGTCATAGCCGCCGTGGTTGTAGAAGTAAGCGGAGTTTACGTCAAAGACCAGCTCACCATATCGAAAGGCATCCTCCTTGATACCACGAGTGGAAATCACGCCATCAGCCTCCATTCGAGCAAACATCTCTCGATACCCGGCAGACGGGGTTTTGAAATGGACATTGAGCGGCGTCCGCTCCAGTACAATGTCCTGATTGACATAGGAATCCTTCTCACGCTCGTTGTGCTGCTGGGTGTTACCGATCTTGGTTTCGGTCAGTCTCATATTTCTTGCGTTGGTACGGTCAATACCGTCGCCTCTCGCCATAGGCAAAAATCCTCCTGTTTCAGATGTTGGGTTGTTGAAAGAGGACGGGGGTTCGGGGGAGGCACTTCCTGCGGGAAGTGTAATAACCCACTATGACACTTTCATCCCTTCGGTCTGCAAAGTGTCGTGGGCTCTCCGAGGGGGTATGGGGGCTTTGCCCCCGGCAACTGCGGTTGCCTCCCCCAGCAGGGCCGCCCTTTGAAAAGGGCACCCTGCACCCCGCCTAAACTTTGCTGCTCCCCGTGACAGCCGTGACGACCGTGACGATGTTTCAGACACCGCCGCCACTCTCAAAAAAGCCGTCACAGCCGTCACGGTCGTCACGCCTGGGACGGTTCCAGCGTCAGGCTGATACTTCTCCCGGCGTGGCTCCTGCTGTTCTCATAGCGGATGTGGTAGTCTGTCAGCAGCTTCCCGGCCCGGACGTTTAGCCGCATCGCCAGGGCGTTGGGCTTCATGTCGGTCTGGAGCGCCGCTACCAGCTCGGTGGCCGTACCACCCCAGGTCGGCTTCTCCACCGTCACAAGGGCGGCTATGGCCTCCAGCACCGGGTCGGGCGGCTCTGTCCATGCCTCCGTTTCCGTACGCTCCAGCGTCCATATCAGCCGTTCCTTGTCCTTGGTAAGATAGAATCGCTGGTCTTGCTGGTCACGCCCGGCCACGTCCAGAACGGCGCTGCCGTCTGTCCGCTTCTCCTTTTGAAGAAGAAAGGCCCCGTCCGCCGCTCCGAGCAGGCCGTTGGTGCCGGAAATCATATCGAACTTACGCTTGACCCCTGCCGATTTCGCCCCTCTGTCCATCTCATGGTGGAGATAGCTTTTCGTGATGGTGAAAATGCGCTCCTTCTTCTTGATGCCGTAGAGCATCCCCAGGTAGTCCTTCATCTCGTCACAGAGGAAGTTGGGCATTTTAATGGTGCGGTTGCTTTTCTTCGTCTTTGGCGTGGTAATGACGTCCTTGCCGTGGAGCCGCTGATAGGACTTGCTGATTTTCACCGTCCCGGCCTCAAAGTCAAAGTCTGCCGGGGTCAGGGCCAGCAGTTCCCCCTCCCGAATACCACACCAGTAGAGCATTTCAAAGGCGTAGTAGGAAACGGGCTTGTCCATCATGGCGTCCGCAAACTTCTGGTACTCCGCTTTCGTCCAGAACAGCATTTCCTTCCGTTCCTCTGACCCCATGTTTCCAGCCTTGGCGGCGGGATTGGAGCGCAGCTCATAGAAGCGGACGGCGTGATTGAAGATGGCGCTAAGCTGGTTGTGCAGGGTTTTGAGATAGGTAGCCGAATAGGGCTTGCGCTTCTCGTCCCGGTAGGCCAGCAACTCGTTCTGCCATGCTATCACGTCCTTGGTGGTGATCTCGCTAATCTTCCGCTTGCCAAAGTAGGGCAGAATTTTCTTCTGGATGATGTTCTCCTTGGTCAGCCAGGTGTTCTCCTTGAGCCGGGGTTTCACATCCTTGGTGTAAAGCTCGGTAAAGGCTTCAAAGGTCATATCCAGGTCGCCGGAGGTCTGCATCTGGAAACTGCGCTCCCACTCCTGGGCCTCCCGTTTGGTGGCAAAGCCACGCTTGCACTTCTGCTTGCGCTCCCCCGTCCAGTCCTGATACCGCACCATGACGTACCATGTTCCTCTTGCTTCGTCCTTAAAGACTGGCATTTAGTTCCCTTCCTTTCTGGCCCCGTAGAGCCGTTCGTTGAAATACTGGCGGTTGACCCGCCCTGCGATGGTGATGAAGCCCTTGTCCTTCAATTCTTCGTTGAGCTGCCGGATGAGTTTATAGGCGTAGGGCTTCGATACACCCAGCTCGTCCGCAACTTCTTCCGCCCGGATGAATCTGTTCTCCATATGGATTCCTCCTCGTATAATAAGTTTCAAAGTTAATAGTTTCAGGTATCAGCAGGCTTTGAGGTGCCCGTGATACAATAGCTGTAGGACAGCAGGGTCAAGTTCTGAGTCCTCCGGTTGAGCCGTAAGGCTACTTCACTGAAAGTCTGTTCCCCTGAACCGGAAGTTAGCTGCAAACTCATTGGCTGTTTGCCTGGGACAAGACCGCCCTTTCAGCAGTGAGGGCTATCGCATTGGTCTGCCCAGGAATGATTCTGATAAGCGAGGGTGCCAGATGCTCCGGTTATCATGGGTATCTCAAAGCCTGCTGGCCTGAAATCTCCATGCGGGGAGGTGAAAATTGTGAATCCACTATTCGTTGGCATTGATGTGAGCAGCAAGAACAATGTGGCCTACCTGATGAAACCGGACGGCAGCAAACACTCCAGCTTCTCCGTGCAGAATAACCTTGGCGGTGCTAAACTGTTATCAGAGAGAATCGTATCGGCACTTGGCTCCATGCAGCTTGAGCGTGTGGTGATTGGCCTGGAGGCCACCTCCATCTACGGGGACAGCCTAGTCTATGCTCTTCGTGAGGATGGCCGCTTGGGGCGGTTTCAGAGGAAAATCCATGTTCTAAATCCAAAGCAGGTGCGGAAATTCAAGGAAGCCTATTCTGACCTGCCAAAGAACGACTGGGTGGACGCCTTTGTGATTGCCGACCATCTCCGTTTCGGCAGAATCAACAGGGAGGTCTACATGGACGATTACCGCTACAAAGCCCTGCAAACCCTTACCAGAGCCAGATTTGATGTCATCCAAAACTTGACCCGGGAGAAGCAGCGGTTCGCCAACTACTTATTCCTCAAATGCTCCGGCATGGCCCAGGACAAAGACATTCAGAACACCAGCGCCACCACCATCGCACTCATGGAACACTTTGAAACCGTGGATGACTTGGCGAATGCCGACCTGGAGGAACTGACTGCCTTTATTACTGAAACAGGCCGTGGCAAATTTGCTGACCCGGATGCTACCGCCAAGGCAGTTCGGGCTGCAGCCAAAGGCTCCTATCGGCTGCCCAAAACAGTAAACGACACTGTAAACCAAGCAATGGCTGTTTCTATTGCCTCCATGCGCGCCTTGAAAGGGCAGGTCAAAGTATTAGATAAGGCCATTGAACAGCAGTTTGAAATCATTCCGAACACTTTGACCTCCATCCCCGGTATTGGCAAGGTCTACTCCGCCGGTATCATTGCTGAGATTGGTGATATCCACCGTTTTGATTCCCAAGCCTCGGTTGCCAAATACGCCGGCCTTGTCTGGAACAGGAGCCAGTCTGGCGACTTCGAGGCCGAACACTCCAGAATGATTAAATCCGGCAACCGCTATCTCCGCTACTACCTGCTGGAAGCCGCCAACTCCGTGAGAAGATGCGACTCCGAGTTCCGGCGTTACTATGACCTCAAATTCAAAGAGGTCAACAAGTACCAGCATAAACGCGCACTCGCTTTAACTGCCAGAAAACTGGTCCGGTTGGTCTTTCGGCTGCTAAAGGACAACCGCCTGTATATCCCGCCGGAGGGCTGAGAGCGCAGCTTGCCACTCTGACTCATAGGCCCTGTTTCAAAATTTCTCAGGGACAGGGCTTTGGTTGGTGTTGCCTTTTTGCTGTCTACACAGTGCTTTTTACTCTGTTTCGCTTAAAATTTTCTTGCATCACCTACTTGACTTCATACCATTGGACTTTCTTTTGATTTAACGCTATTTGCTTAACGTAGTCCTATTATACTAACTCTATTCCGTTATGTCAAGACCTTCCAACGAGAAAATATAAACAAATTTATTTATTTTTCTCTTGACTGGTCTAAACATATCTGTTATACTTCAAGTGTCCCCATTACATAGATTGGAGTTGGCAGTTATGGCGATTGGTGAACGTATTCGTTTCTTCCGCAACATGAAGGGCATCACACAGAAGTATCTTGGCATGGTGGTGGGTTTCCCGGAACGCTCCGCCGATGTGCGTATGGCACAGTATGAAACCGGGAGCCGCACCCCCAAGGCCGACCTGACAAAGACCCTGGCTGACTTCTTTGATATTTCCCCTGATGCCCTGACCGTCCCTGACATAGATACCGACATCGGCCTGATGCACACCCTCTTTGCTTTGGAGGATATTCGGGGGCTGACTATTGGGGAGATTGACGGCGAGGTTTGTCTGCGTCTGGACAAATCCAAAGGCAAGACCTATGCCAATATGCTTGATATGCTGTCCGCCTGGGCGGAGCAGGCCAAGAAGCTGGAGGCCGGGGAGATCACCAGGGAAGACTATGACCGCTGGCGGTACAACTACCCCAAGTACGACACCACTCACCGCTGGGCCAAAGTCCCCTCCAAAGAGTTGAGCGATTTTCTGGTAGAAGCGTTCCGGGACAGGCTTGACATAGACGAATAGACAGCAAAAGCCCTTACCGACGTTGCCATCGGTAAGGGCTTTCTAATATGGTTGTCCTCACTTATAAGCCGTAAAAGAACATTCTTTACCCGCAATCCAGTGGGAATATAGAATGATACGGTATATGGGGAGCGTTATCAAATCGTTATCAAAAGAGAGATATAAAACCGTAAAATCGTTGTGCCACAACGGGTTCGGAGTTTCAAAAAATCACTCCCACTCGATGGTGGCGGGGGGCTTGGAGGTGATATCGTAGACGATACGATTGATGCCCTTCACCTCGTTGACGATGCGGGTGGAGATCTTGTCCAGCACATCGTAGGGGATACGGGCCCAGTCGGCAGTCATGAAGTCGCTGGTGGTGACGGCGCGGAGCGCCAGGGTGTAATCGTAGGTGCGGCCGTCGCCCATGACGCCCACGGAGCGGGTATTGGTGAGGACGGCAAAGTACTGGTTGATGTTCTTGTCCTCGCCGGCGGCGGTGATCTCCTCCCGGTAGATGGCGTCGGCATCCCGGAGGGTGTCCAGCTTCTCCTTGGTCAGATCGCCGATGACCCGGATGGCCAGGCCGGGACCGGGGAAGGGCTGGCGCATGACCAGGTATTCAGGCAGGCCCAGCTCGCGGCCTAACTGCCGCACCTCGTCCTTGAAGAGCAGGCGCAGGGGCTCGATGATCTCCTTGAAGTCCACATAGTCGGGCAGGCCGCCCACGTTGTGGTGGCTCTTGATCACGGCGGCGTCGCCGGCGCCGGACTCGATCACGTCGGGGTAGATGGTGCCCTGCACCAGATAGTCCACCCGGCCGATCTTCTTGGCCTCCTCCTCAAAGACGCGGATGAACTCCTCGCCGATGATTTTGCGCTTGCGCTCCGGCTCGCTGACGCCGGAGAGCTTCTCCAGGAAGCGGGCCTCAGCGTCCACCCGGACGAAGTGGATGTCCCACTTGGAGAAGGCGGTCTCCACCTCGTCGCCCTCGTTCTTGCGCATCAGGCCGTGGTCCACGAACACACAGGTGAGCTGGCTGCCCACCGCCTCGGCCAGCAGTGCGGCGGCCACGGAGGAATCCACGCCGCCGGACAGAGCCAGCAACACCTTGCCGCCGCCCACCTTCTCCCGGATGGCCTTGATGGAGCTCTCCTTGTAGTCGCCCATGGTCCAGTCGCCCTTGGCGCCGCAGACCTCATAGAGGAAGTTGCGGATCATGTCCACGCCGTGCTCGGTGTGATTGACCTCCGGGTGGTACTGCACCCCGTAGAGGCCCCGCTTCTCGTCGGCAATGGCCACGTTGGGGCAGGCGTCAGAGTGGGCGGTGAGGGCGAAGCCCTCGGGCACCTTGGCCATGTAGTCCCCGTGGCTCATCCAGGAGATGCCCTGCTCCGGCAGGCCTTTGAAGAGCTTGCAGGCGGTGTCGTAATAGGTCTCGGTCTTGCCGTACTCCCGGGCGGTGTCCTCGTGGGCCTCGGTGACCTGGCCGCCCAGGGCGTGGGCCATGAACTGGCAGCCATAGCAGATGCCCAGCACCGGCACACCCAGCTCAAAGATGGCCGGATCAGCCTTGGGCGCGCCCGCCTCATAGACGGAGTTGGGGCCGCCAGTGAAGATGAAGCCGATGGGCTCCATAGCGCGGAGTTGCTCCAGCGGGGTCGTGTAGGGCTTGACCTCGCAATAGACGCCGCACTCGCGCACCCGGCGGGCGATGAGCTGGTTGTACTGGCCGCCGAAATCCAGGACAATCACGGTCTGATGGGACATCATCTTGCCTTCTTTCTCTCGTTTTCTCTCACGCCATGCCCATAGGCCCGGCGATATTTTTACAGTTTAGGATACCATATTCCGGCCTAAAGCGCAAGCATTCCGTAAAAAAGCCGCCGGACCCGGTCAGGTCCGGCGGCTTTTCAGCGCAGTCTTCAATCCACTTCCGCGCCGCCCCACTCCACGGCGGTGAAGTCGGCGCGCTCCGGCGCGGTTAACGTCTGGGGCTCCACCTCCACCGGCGCGTCCAGGCCCTTCCACGCCAGGAACACCCGGATCAGGGTGTCGGGGGCCGGGTCGATGGTCAGCCCGGCGGAGTCGGTGTAGGCCTCGGTCCGGCAGGGGGGCAGATTGGAGGGGTGGGCCTCGACCTTTGGCAGCCAGTAGATCTGTCTCTTATCCACATCCGTCGCTGCCGCCCAAG
>OLIH01000921.1_pt1 | contig 11712 bp, 21 predicted proteins | sample 1609721 | NCBI WGS metagenome assembly OLIH01 (sample SAMEA4350157, study PRJEB24818) | metagenome | biome: human; feature: gut; material: faeces | place: Denmark | collected 2013-09
GAATGGAGATTCCTACCGGTTATCCCAAGCAATTCGTGAAAACGGAGGGGGTGGTAAACTTTCAAGCGAGCGTTAGTGGTAAAGAATCAAGTTAGCGCGTGGTAAACTTTCTAGTTGACGAACATAATCCGGACAACGAACGAAAAAGAAGACCCACTTTTGTGTTATGCTTGATTCATCACAAAAAAGCCATCAAAAGGGGTCTTATTCATGAACAGCATATCACAGACACACGTTGCCGTCTATCTCTTCTTTTTTATCCAAAACATTTTGGCGTTTCTAAAGCTCCCAGAAAATATCATGGAAATCTCCAGTTTGACCCAGAGCAAAAATCATTCTTTACAGATATATTCTGTTTCAGTATCCGTTCAGATCGTTTGTGAACCTGAAAACAGATCCGGTCATGTTTTCTGAAACAGCCTCCCTGTCTTCCCACTAAAAAACAGGCGCTCCGTAATTTACGGAGTGCCTGTTTTTAGCTTTTCCAGTCACATCAATTCAATAATGACCAGCGGTGCCGCATCCCCTTTACGGGGTTCAAGTTTCATAATGCGTGTATAACCGCCGTTGCGGTCAGTATACTTTTCAGCCAGTTCACTGAATAATTTTCTTGTGACATTTTCGTCCATAATGTATGAAAGTGCCTGGCGGCGTGCATGAAGGTCACCGCGCTTTGCCAAAGAAATCATTTTATCAGCCACGCGGCGGAGTTCCTTTGCCTTGGCTTCTGTGGTCTGGATACGCCCATGCTGAAAGAGGGATGTGACCAAACTGCGGAGCACGGCTTTACGGGCTGAGCTGTCACGTCTCAATTTACTGTGAGTCATGTCTTTCCTCCTAAATTAATCAATCTTTCGGATTTCTCAGCTGGAGATTCAATCCTCTGAAGGTAGTCAGTTTTTCTTTGATTTCATCAACTGATTTTTTACCCAGATTACGAACTCTTGTCAATTCATCCTCTGTTTTGTCTACCAGCTGGTCAATCGAATTAATTCCGGCCCTTTTCAGGCAGTTAAATGCACGGACTGACAATTCCAGTTCTTCAATCGGAATCTGGGATAAATCTACCTGTTCCTGGGGAATTTCTGATGAATCTTCGTCCTGCACAGCATTTCCCGGGACTTCAATCATCTTTTCTTCCGTGGCCAGATCCTGAAATTTTTCAAAATACGTGATCAAAATGGTAGCTGCTTTCGCAACAGCATCCGGCGCCGTAATGGATCCGTCAGTTTCTACGGACAGGCTCAGTTTATCATAGTTCATCTCGTTGCCTACCCGGGTATCGCTGACTTCAAAATTACACTTGATCACAGGGGAATAGATGGAATCAATCGGGATAACACCGATTGCATCATCTTCCTGTTTGTTCTTGGTACAGGGAACATAGCCATGCCCCGTATCCACAGTCAGTTCCATGCCCAAATGGGCATCAGGAGCCAGCGTGCAGAGCGGCAGATCCTGATTCAAAATTTCTATTTCAGAGGGCAGTTCAAGATCGCCGGCATGAACAATCCCCTCTTTTGAAATATCAACTCTTATCTGAATCGGGAACTGGGCTTCTCCATGTGCCATAAACCGAATTTTCTTCAAATTCAGAATCATGTCGGTGACGTCTTCACGGACACCGTCAATGGTTGAAAATTCATGAAGAACTCCGTCAACTTTAATGGATGTAATAGCCACACCATCCAGGGAAGACAGCAGTACACGGCGGAGACTGTTTCCCAGTGTAATGCCGTATCCTCTTTCCAGCGGTTCACATTCGAACTTGCCATGACGATTGTCATCATCCAATTCAACAGTTTTAATGGTGAAACTTCTGTTCTCAATCATCAGAAAGTCCTCCTTCTGCACCCAGCGGCGCTAATATCGTCCATTCGTCCATTAAACTCTTCTGCGTTTAGGTGGACGGCAGCCGTTATGCGGAATCGGAGTTACATCTTTAATGCTGCTGACTTCAATACCCGTCGCCTGGAGTGCACGGATCGCCGCCTCACGGCCGGATCCCGGACCCTTTACAAATACTTCAACCTGTCTCATACCCTGGTCAATAGCTGCCTTTGCGGCTTGTTCTGCAGCCATCTGCGCTGCAAAAGGAGTGCTCTTTCTGGAGCCCTTAAATCCCAGTCCGCCTGCAGATGCCCATGATAATGTATTGCCCTTTGTATCCGTAATCGTGACAATCGTATTGTTGAATGTGGAACGGATATGAGCGGCTCCTGTTTCAATATGTTTCTTTTCTCTTTTTTTCGTCTTGTTCTTTACTGTGGCCATATTATCCCTCCTTCAACATTATTTCTTGGTAGCAGTTTTTTTGCCTGCAATCGTCTTTTTGGGTCCCTTACGTGTACGGGCATTGGTTTTGGTCCTCTGTCCTCGTACGGGCAGTCCTTCGCGGTGACGCTTCCCGCGGTAAGAATTGATTTCAATCAGACGCTTAATGTTGAGAGACTCTTCCCTGCGAAGATCGCCTTCTACTTTGTAATGATCCAGTACTTCACGGATTTTGGCGACTTGATCTTCTGTAAGATCCCGAACCCGGATATCCGGATTAATTTCGGCATCTCCCAGAATCTTCTTTGAAAGAGTGAGGCCGATTCCATAAATATAAGTTAAGCCAATCTCAACGCGCTTATCCCGTGGTAAGTCTACACCGGCTATACGTGCCATCTACTCCATACCTCCTTTAAATTAACCCTGTCTCTGTTTATGTTTAGGATTTTCGCAAATGACCATGACACGGCCCTTGCGCTTAATAATTTTGCATTTGTCACACATCTTCTTGACGGACGGTCTGACTTTCATTTTGCTGCCTCCTTTGCATGCTTCATTTAAAACGATAGGTAATCCTGCCGTGATCAAGATCATAGGCTGTCAGTTCCAGGGTAACCCGGTCACCGGGCAGTATACGGATAAAATTCATGCGCATTTTACCTGAAATATGTGCCAGCACAATATGTCCGTTTTCCAGCTTGACCCGAAACATAGCATTAGGAAGTTTTTCCACCACTTTACCTTCAACTTCAATGACATCTTCCTTGCTCATGAGAGCCTCCTTTTGCCTTTTGATTATGAGTTTCCCTCATTTTTGATAACCTTCTGCTGCAGGTATATCCCGCAGCATGGATCTGATCACTGCGGCACTTTCACCCGAGAATAAGGCATGCCAATCCCTTGTATTCCCCTGTTTTCTCAAAGGAGAAGGGTGCTTTTCTGTGTGGACGCATCTTCGGCCTTCCACATTTCCTGCTATTCCCGCCATGTGAGAATTTTCGGACCTTCTTTGGTAATGGCAATGGTATGTTCAAAATGGGCTGACGGCAGTCCGTCTGCTGTCACTACACCCCATCCGTCATCCATAGTCCACGTGTCGGCAGAGCCCATGGTGATCATTGGTTCTATGCATATGACCATGCCCTCTTCCAGACGGGCGCCATGACCCGGCATTCCATAGTTCGGCACTTCCGGATCTTCATGCATATCCGTACCGATGCCATGTCCCACATAATCATGCAGCACCCCATAGTGATACGGCTTCACATAGCTTTCCACCGCATGCCCTATATCCCCTATATGATTCCCGGGAACTGCCTGCCGGATGCCGGCAAACAGGGATTCTTCTGTGATTTTCAAAAGCTGTGCTGCTTTTTTGCTAACATGACCAACCGGTACAGTAATGCAGGAATCGCCTAAATAGCCATCCAGTTCTGCTACCAGATCCAGGGAAATGACATCTCCTTTACGGAGCACTATATGGTCCGAAGGAATCCCATGAACCACAACCTCATTGACCGACGCACAAATAGTGCCCGGAAATCCCTCATAGCCTTTGCAGCTGGGAATTCCGCCGTGACTTCGAATATAATCTTCAGCCATCTGGTCCAGTTCCAGGGTAGTCACACCCGGTTTGACATGTTTCTGAAGAAGCGTCAGCGTTTCTGCTACCAGTTTGCCCGCCTCTGCAATTTTCTGAATTTCTTCAGGTGTTCGTATCGTAATCATTTCGAAGCCTTCTTCAATGAATCCGTAATCTGCTCATGAACTTCTTTCATCGAACGGCTTCCGTCTATCTCGTAATAGCAGTCAAGCACTTTGTAGTAGTCGATCAGCGGCTTTGTCTGCTTATCATATACGTTCAGACGGGCCCGTACGGTTTCTGCCTTGTCATCATCCCTCTGATAGAGTTCTCCTCCGCAGAGATCGCATACACCGCTTTCCTTTGGAGCTTTAAACTCTTTATGGTAGGTGGCCCCGCAGGAACGGCATATAAGGCGTCCGCTTGTACGCTGAATCAATTTTTCAAAGTCTGCCGTAATATTAAGGACTGCTGTAAGACGTATTCCCATATCATGCAGAATCGCATCCAGCGATGCGGCCTGCGCTGTTGTCCTGGGAAAGCCGTCAAGAATCCATCCATGATGGCAGTCTTCTTCAGCAAGACGTTCCCTGACAATTCCCACAGTGACACTATCCGGCACCAACGCACCGCGGTCCATATAGCTCTGGGCTTCTTTACCAAGGGGCGTTCCTGTTTTAACAGCCGCACGGAACATGTCGCCGGTTGAGATCTGGGGAATGTGATATTCCGCTGTAAGCAGTTCGGACTGGGTTCCCTTCCCGGCTCCGGGAGGCCCCATTAACAAGATATACATCTCTTGCTCCCTCCTTACTTCATAAAGCCTTCATAGTGACGGGTCATCATCAACGATTCTGCCTGACGCATGGTATCGAGTGCCACGCCGACTACAATGAGCAGTGCTGTCCCGCCAAAATAAACGCCCTGAATTCCTGTCAGATTGCCGATCATATTCGGCAAAATGGCAATAAAGGCCAAAAACAGAGAACCCGCCAGGGTAATCCTCGTCAGCACCTTATCCACGTATACCATGGTCGGCTGTCCAGGACGGATTCCCGGAATAAATCCACCATACTTTTTCATATTGTCGGCTAATTCCTTGATGTTCACAGTAATCGCCGTATAGAAATAAGTAAAAAATACAATCAATATCGCATAGCAGACAGTATTAGGCCAGGATCCCCATGTAAAGAAATTCGCCACATCTTTGATCCACTGTACATTGATAAACTGCGCCAGTGTAACCGGCATCATCAATATAGAGGATGCAAAAATAATGGGAATCACACCCGCCTGATTCACTTTCAGCGGCAGAAATGTGGAATGTCCTCCATACATCTTCCGTCCGATAACGCGTTTGGCATATTGGATGGGAATCCGGCGCTGTCCTTCATTGACAGCAACAACCATCAGAATCATCGCAACCGCAATGACTACAAACAGAAGTGCCTGGAAGGGATTAATGGTCCCTACCTGCAGGTACTCGATAACGGTGTTGACCGCTTCGGGAAAACGGGCTACAATTCCTGCAAAAATAATCAGAGAAATTCCATTCCCAATCCCTTTTTCTGTAATCTTCTCGCCAATCCACATGAGAAGACACGTACCTGCCGTCAGCACAATGGAAATAAATAAAACGTAAAGCCAGCTGTTGTCAATCAGCGCATTGTTAATCCGGAGCCCGTAGGACATGCCGAATGCCTGGATAAATCCAAGCATCACGGTTCCATACCGGGTGACTTTCTGGATTTTCTTGTATCCTTCCGGTCCTTCTTTTTTCCATTCTTCAAATGTCGGAATAACCGCGGTCAGCAGCTGCATAATAATAGACGCATTGATGTATGGCGTGATGCTCATTGCAAAAATCGAAAATTTACTCAGAGCCCCGCCGGCAAATAAATCCAGAAATCCAAACAGGTTGCCTGCAGAAAAAAGATTTTCAATAACCGATGCATCCACTCCCGGAACAGGGATATGAACTCCCAGCCTGAATATGACAAACATCACAAAAGTAAAAAACACACGGTCTTTTAACTCTTTATTCGCAAGGAAGCTGGCGATGAAATCCCGCACTTAAATCACCTCGGCTTTTCCACCCGCTGCTTCGATTTTGGCCAAAGCGGTCTTCGTGAATCCCTGTGCCTGAACTGTGAGAGACTTCTTCAATTCACCGTCTCCCAGAATACGGACGCCGTTGTCTTCTATAGATTTCAGGATTCCCTTATCCAGCAGAGTCAACGGAGTAACCGTTTCTCCATCATCGAAAAGATTCAGCTGGCTCACATTTACTACTGTGAATTCTTTGGCAAATATATTTTTAAAACCACGTTTCGGAAGTCTGCGGTATAACGGAAGCTGACCGCCTTCAAATCCCGGCCGCACACCGCCGCCTGAACGGGCATTCTGTCCTTTTGCTCCGCGTCCTGACTGTTTGCCCAGCCCTGACCCAAGTCCGCGTCCTACGCGGCGTTCTGTCGTTTTGGATCCTGCCGCAGGTTTTAATTCATGCAGTTTCATTCAGTGCACCTCCTTTTCTATTACTGTTCTTTGACTTCTACCAGATGGCGCACTTTATGAATCATGCCCTGAATCTGGGGTGTTAATTCCTGTTGGACGGAAGAATTTGTCTTCTTCAATCCCAATGCCTTTACGGTTGCGACCTGTTCAGGACGTGAGCCGATGACACTTTTCTTTAACGTAATGATCACTGTACTCATGGTCGTTCTCCTGTCAGTTATAAATTTCATCCAGGGTCTTCCCACGCAGAGCAGCTACTGTTTCCGCTCTCTGCAGCTTGGAAAGGCCGTCCAGAGTGGCCCGCACCATATTAATCGGATTCGAGGACCCAAGTGACTTTGTCAGAATATTACGGACACCTGCCAGTTCCAAAACGGAACGGCTGGGGCCTCCGGCAATAATTCCGCAGCCTTCTGCCGCCGGTTTCATGAAAACACGTCCGGCTCCATAGATCCCAAGCACTTCATGAGGAATCGTCCCATTTTTTGTAGCAATGGTAATCATATTCTTCTTGGCATCTTCAACGCCTTTACGGATTGCTTCCGGTACTTCAGTCGCTTTGCCGAGACCGGCTCCGATTCTGCCTTTCCCGTCACCAACCACCACAACTGCAGCAAAGGAAAAACGCCGTCCGCCTTTGACTACTTTCGCCACACGGTTGATGAAAACCACGTTTTCCTTTAAATCGGATTCCTGCTTTTCAAATCTTGGCATGTACTTCTCTCCTTTACTTTAAAATTTCAGGCCGCCTTCACGAGCTCCTTCAGCCAGTGCTTTGACGCGTCCGTGATAAATGTATCCGCCTCTGTCAAAATACGACAGTGTCAATTCCCTTGGCAAGTGCTCTCTGAGCGATGAGTTTACCCACTTCGGCTGCTGTTTCCGCATTGCCGCCATGGGCATATTTTTCCGTAATTTCTTTGTCGAGAGAGTTCGCTGATACCAGTGTGGTCTGTGCTTCATCATCAATAACCTGCACATAGATATTCTGCAGACTGCGGAATACATTCAGCCGGGGCCGCTGTGCTGTGCCGGAAATGTTTTTCCGCAGACGCGCATGACGGCGAATGACAGCCCCTCTTCTCATATTTTTATGCAACATGTCTGTTACCTCCTGCGTTACGCTTACTTCGTAGCTCCGGTTTTTCCTGCCTTGCGGCGGACATATTCTCCGGAATAACGGATTCCCTTGCCTTTGTAAGGCTCTGGTTCACGCCATGCGCGAATTTCCGCTGCCACCATGCCGACCTTTTCTTTATCAGCTCCGGAAACCACAATAACAACAGACGACGGCGTGGAAATAGTAATTCCTTCCGGCGGTGTGACAATGACCGGATGCGAGAATCCAAGTGATAATTTGAGATTGCTCCCCTGCATGGAAGCATTATATCCAACTCCCTGGATTTCCAGTTTCTTTTCAAATCCCTCTGTAACGCCCACGACCATATTATGAATCAATGTGCGGGTCAGGCCATGCAGAGAACGGTGCTTAATGTCATCAGACGGTCTTTTTACAAGAATCTGTCCGTCTTCCATCACAATATCCATTTCTTCATGCAGCGTACGGTTTAATGTTCCCTTCGGACCTTTCACGGTTACCGTGTGGCCGTCGATTTTGACTTCCACGCCTGCCGGTACCGCAATCGGTTTTCTGCCTATTCTTGACATATTATACCTCCCAATTGCTTACCAGACATACGCAAGGACTTCTCCACCAAGGCCTTCACGGCGGGCTGCTTTATCCGTCATGATACCCTTCGGTGTAGAAATAATCGCAATACCAAGACCTCCCAACACCCGGGGCAGTTCATCCTTTTTCGCATAAACGCGAAGTCCCGGTTTGGAAATCTTTTTTAATCCTTTTATGACCTTCTGACGGTCACTGCCATATTTCAGAACTGCACGCAGTGTAGCATGACTTTCCACTTCCACCTGCTCGTAGCTCCTGATAAAACCTTCATTCTTCAAAATTTCCAGCACGGCTGCCTTCATTTTAGAAGCGGGCATATCTACCTTTTCATGATATGCATCGTTCGCGTTGCGAATACGTGTCAGCATATCCGCAATCGGATCGGTTGTTACCATTATCTCAAAACCTCCTCCCAAAATTCTGCTTTACCAGCTGGCTTTTCTAATTCCCGGAATTTCTCCCCGGTAGGCCAAATCACGGAACTGATTGCGGCATATGCCGAATTTACGCATATATCCGTGGGGACGGCCTGTCAGCTGGCAGCGGTTATGTAAACGTGTGGGCGATGCATCTTTTGGAAGCTTGCTCAATCCTTCATAGTCTTTGGCTTCTTTTAAAGCCTCACGCTTTGCTGCATATTTCTGCACCATCTGTTCGCGCTTTTTTTCACGTTCCAACATAGACTTCTTTGCCATATTTTCCTCCTGTTACTTCTTAAACGGCATTCCGAACTTAGTCAGCAGCTCCCGTGCTTCTTCATCAGTCTGGGCTGTGGTGACCACGATAATATCCATGCCGCGGAGTTTATCAATTTTTTCATAATCAATTTCCGGGAAAATCAGCTGTTCCTTTACGCCGACTGCATAGTTTCCTCTTCCATCAAAGCTGGATGTGCTGACGCCTCTGAAATCGCGTACACGGGGAAAAGCAATATTAATCAGTCTGTCAAGGAATTCGTACATGCGTTCACCGCGGAGTGTAACCTTGCAGCCCAGAGGCATGCCCTCACGGATATGCCATGCTGCCAGGGATTTTTTCGCCTTGCAGACAATCGGCTGCTGCCCGCTGATAGCTGCCAGGTCTGACATGGCGGCATCTACAGCCTTTGCATTTGTTGTCGCTTCACCGACACCGATATTAATGATGATTTTTTCCAGTTTCGGAATTTCCATCTTGTTTTTATATCCGAATTTGTCACACATCTCATTTTTGATCTGTGTTTCGTACATTTCTCTTAATCTGGACAACTTGTATTCCTCCTTCCCCGTTTATTTGCTTTCATCCAGCAATGCGCCGCTTTTGACTGCTGCACGGACGTAGCTTCCGTCCTTCTGCTGTACTTTTTTAATGCGGCTTGGTTTCTTTGTTTCCGGATCCAGGATCATGACCTTGGATACATGGATTGCCGCTTCTTTTGTGATAATACCGCCTTTGGGATTCGCCTGTGTCGGTTTAGTATGTCTCTTAACCAAGTTGATTCCCTCTACAATGACCCGGTCTTTTTTCGGCTGGGCTTCTGTAACCTTGCCCTGCTTGCCTTTATCTTTACCGGAAATCACGACTACGGTATCACCGTGCTTTACATGCAGTTTATGACTCATCGTGTACCTCCCCTTAGAGTACTTCCGGTGCGAGGGAAATAATCTTCATAAAATTTCTGTCGCGCAGTTCTCTTGCCACCGGTCCGAAAATACGGGTGCCTACCGGGCTCTTATCATCTTTAATAAGGACGGCTGCATTTTCATCAAAACGGATGTGCGATCCGTCAGCACGGTTGATTCCGCTTACTGTACGGACAACAACCGCTTTTACGACCTGCCCTTTCTTTACAACGCCTCCGGGTGATGCATCTTTGACCGTCGCCACAATGACATCTCCGATATTACCGCTTTTGCGGAATGAACCGCCAAGAACCTTGATAACAAGGATATTTTTCGCACCGGTATTATCCGCAACGTTGAGTCTGCTTTCCTGCTGAATCATCGTGCCAATCCTCCTATTATCTGTTTATCAATTCTGACGGGCAACGATTTTTTCTACACGCCACCGCTTGTCGCGGGAAAGCGGCCTGGTTTCGACAATCCGTACGGTATCGCCGATATGGCATTCGTTGTTTTCGTCATGTGCTTTAAATCTTTTAGTTGTATTAATTGATTTTTTGTACAGTTTGTGGGGAACTTTCCGTTCAATAGCTACAACGACGGTTTTATCCATCTTATCGCTGACGACAATTCCCTGACGCACTTTGCGTACATTTCTTTCTTCTGCCACGTTAGATGCCTCCTTTTGAACGTAAAACTGTTACGCCTTTTTTTCCGTTTTTAATTCTTCTTCCCGCTGCACTGTTTTAATCCGTGCAATTGTCTTTCTGACTTCACGGATGCGCATTGGATTTTCCAGCTGACCTGTAGCGAGCTGAAAACGGAGGTTAAACAGTTCTTCCTTCAATCCGGCAACTTTCTGATCCATTTCGGCAGTGCTGAGGTTGCGAATTTCTTTGACCTTCATTTTATTCACCTGCCACTTCTTGTCCCTTAACTACAAACTTGGTTTTGATAGGAAGTTTATTACCAGCCAAACGCATGGCTTCTTTTGCCGTTGCTTCGGGGATGCCTGCCATTTCGAACATGACACGGCCCGGTCTTACAACTGACACCCAATATTCTACAGAGCCCTTGCCGCTGCCCATACGGGTCTCTGCCGGCTTGGCTGTAATCGGTTTATCCGGGAAAATCTTAATCCAGACTTTTCCGCCTCTCTTGGTGTAACGCGTCATGGCAATACGGGCTGCTTCAATCTGCCTGTTTGTAATCCATGCCGGTTCCATAGCCACCAGGCCGTACTGCCCGTAGGTGACTGTGTTGCCGCGGCGGTCTCTCCCTTTCATACGTCCGCGGAACTGCTTGCGGTACTTGGTACGCTTCGGAATTAACATCAGGCGTCACTCCTTTCCTGATTTCTGAATTTATGATCTCTCCGTTCCCCGTCTCTGCGGCCTCCGCGTTTCGGTGCGCGGTGATCCCCTCCGCGGTTCTTGCTGTCGCGGATATTCTCATTTTCATCTACCATCTGGCCCGGCATAACCTGACCTTTGTAGATCCATACTTTAACGCCGATCGCGCCATAGGTTGTATGGGCAGCGGTCACACCGTAATCAATGTTCGCACGCAGTGTGTGAAGCGGAATCGATCCTTCATGATAACTCTCGGAACGGGCAATTTCTGCACCGCCCAGGCGGCCTGATACAGACACTTTGATTCCCTTTGCTCCAGCACGCATCGTTCTTCCTACAGACTGCTTCATCGCTCTGCGGAATGCAATTCGTCTTTCCAGCTGGGAAGCAATATTTTCTGCCACCAGCAGGGCACTCATATCTGCAGATCTGATCTCGCGGATGTTAATATCCACTTCTTTATCCGTCTGCGTTTTTAATGCCTTTTTAATATCTTCAATTCCTGTACCGCCGCGTCCGATCACCATTCCTGGTTTTGCTGTGTAAATTGTCAGCTTGACCCGGTTGCTGGACCGCTGAATTTCAATTTTGGAAATTCCGGCGACAAACAAATGCTTTTTCAGGAAGCTGCGGATTTTAGCGTCTTCAATAAGCAGCGCAGCAAAATCTTTTTCTGCAAACCATTTGGAATCCCAG
>OLIH01000928.1_pt1 | contig 11636 bp, 9 predicted proteins | sample 1609721 | NCBI WGS metagenome assembly OLIH01 (sample SAMEA4350157, study PRJEB24818) | metagenome | biome: human; feature: gut; material: faeces | place: Denmark | collected 2013-09
GAGTACGGCACAGGCGCAGTTATGGGAGTCCCGGCTCATGATGAAAGAGACTGGGAATTTGCAGCCAAATATCATTTGCCGGTGAAGGTTGTCGTGCAGAATGAATCGGGGACACTCAGGCTGGATACAATGGACGGCGCTTTTACTGAGTATGGAGTTTTGGCGGATTCGGGAGAATTTACAGGTCTTTCTACAGAAGCCGCCAAAAAAGCCATCACGGGAGAAATGGAAAAGAGAAAGATCGGGAAAGAAAAAATCCATTACCGGCTCAGAGACTGGCTGATTTCACGGCAGCGATATTGGGGCTGTCCCATTCCCATTATCAACTGCCCATCCTGCGGTCCGGTTCTGGTTCCGGAGAAAGATCTTCCTGTTATTCTGCCTGAAGATGTCAATTTTGTGGCAGGAGCCATGTCACCGCTTCAGACGAGTGAAGCTTTCCTTCACTGCAAATGTCCGCACTGCGGACGTGATGCAGTCCGGGAAACAGATACCATGGATACATTTATTGACTCATCGTGGTATTTTATCCGATATACAGATCCCCATAATGCAGCATCGCCTTTTGATAAAAAGAAGGCCGATTATTGGATGCCGGTCGACCAGTATATCGGAGGTATTGAGCATGCAATTCTTCATTTGCTTTATTCCCGCTTTTTTATGAAATTTTTGCAGGATGAGGGAATGGTAGAGGCAGGAGAACCTTTTACGAATCTTCTTTGTCAGGGTATGGTGCTGAAAGACGGCGGAAAGATGAGCAAATCCGTTGGAAACGTAGTGAGTCCTGAAGAAATTGTGGGAAAATACGGGGCAGATACAGCACGTTTGTTTATTTTATTTGCTTCTCCTCCGGAGAAAGATCTGTCATGGAGTGATCAGGGCGTAGAAGGGTCCTACCGCTTCTTAAAGCGGGTCTGGGCCATCACGGGGGACTTCCTTCAGATGGAAACATGTACGGGAGAAGAACTGTGCAGTGCGGAAAAAGATCTCCGCCGCCGTCTGCATCAGTCCATCGAGAAGGTGACATCCGATCTGGAGGGAAAATACAGTTTCAATACGGCTATCAGTTCAATTATGGAATTAGTCAATGCGATGTATTTATATAAGGAAAAGAACGCATCAGTTCATGCGGCTTTCCGTAAAGAGATACTAAGGGATCTCCTGATTCTGCTGGCGCCGTTCGTGCCCCATATTACAGAGGAACTGTGGCAGGATTTGGGCGAACCGGAAAAAAGTGTTCACGAGGCACATTGGCCGGAAACTGACAGATCTGCGCTGGAGGTCAGTGAAAAAGAACTGGCTGTCCAGGTGAACGGACGTGTCCGTGCTTCTGTGACAGTGCCTGTAGATATATCAAAAGAAGAAACAGAGAAGATCTGCAGGGAACTTCCCCAGGTTCAGAAATTTACAGAAGGAAAGACAATTGTTAAGTGTATTGTAATTCCGGGGAAAATTGTTAATATTGTAGCTCGATAAAACAAGAAAGTCTGCCGGTTTTATACCGGCGGGCTTTCTATGCTTATGCAGATATATTCAGCTTGCTTCTGAATATTATAGGAGGGAATGAAATGTACTGCATTTCATGTGAGGGGAAGCTTTGGACAATGCCTGAAGGCAGCTCTGTGGGGCAGCTGTGGGAGAAGGCGGGAAAGGGCAGGAGCAGAACAGAAGCTGTATTGGCGTTTTATGAAGGAGCTGTTGTGGATTTACAGACACAGTTTTCAAGAAATGGGACTGTACAGTGGATTCCAATGAATCATCCTTATGCAGAGATGGCGGCCCAGCGGACGCTGATCATGCTTTTAATTATGACGGTAAAGGAGATTTATGGAGAAACAGCTGATGTAGAAGTGGAGCATTCTCTGGGGAAGGCTCTTTATTGTGAATTCAGAATAGACCATCCGATTCTGCAGAAGGATTTGAAGCAGATTGAAAAATTCATGCATTTTACCGTCAAAGAAGGACGGCCAATTTACCGGCGCATTTTATCAAAAGAGAGGGCGCTTCACCTCCTCCGCAGGAAAAATCAAAAAGATGCACTGCTTTTGGAAAAATTGCCTATTGAAAAACTAACCGTCTATCAGTGCGGAAATTTCATGGACTCCTATCTGGGGCCCATGCTTCCGGACATGAATTATCTTGGATGTTTTAAACTGGAGCCGTATGCTCCCGGATTTCTTCTTCGATTTCCGGCCCATGGACGGCCTCATGAACTGCCGCCGTATCATGAGGAGCCCCTGTTTGCCCGTGTTTTTCTGGAAGCAGAGAAATGGGGACAGCTGATTGGATGCCGGAATGTAGCGGAACTTAATCATGCAATTCATCATAATAAAGCAAAAAATCTTATTCTTATTTCCGAGGCGCTTCATGAGAAGAAAATAGCTCATATAGCAGATATTGTACAAGAAAGAGATCCTGCCGTAAGAATGATCTGTATCTCCGGCCCTTCTTCTGCGGGTAAAACTCCCTTTATGAAAAGACTTATTGTGCAGCTCCGGGTTAACGGAATCCGTCCTGTTACGATTTCCCTGGATGATTACTATAGAGAAAGAGGAGAGATACAGGCGGGAGAAACTATAAACTTTGAGGATTTATCGGCATTGGATGTCAATTTATTTCAAGAGACCATGTCGGATCTTCTGGAAGGAAAATCTGTAAAACTTCCCGTGTTTGAGTTTTCAACAGGGACCAGGCATTGGAAAGAGGAGCCTATTTCGCTGGAACCGGATCAGCCGGTGATCATTGAGGGACTGCATGCCTTTCATCCGGAGCTGACACGCTTTGTTCCGGGATATCAGTGCATTCATGTTTACCTGGGCGCCTTGACGCAGCTGGCTCTGAACCGCCATAATCGAATTTCTACGACTGATACGAGACTTCTCCGCCGGTTGGTCAGGGATTCTATTTTCCGTGCCAATACAGCAGAAATGACATTATCCCAATGGGACCGGGTGCGCGATGGGGAAGAGCGGAATATTTTCCATTTTCAAAATCGGGCGGATGTTGTATTTAACACGGCACTTATTTATGAACTTCCCGTGTTAAAAATGAGAGCGCTTCCTCTGCTTGAATCCATAAGAGAGGAAAGCCCAGCTTTTTCAGAAGCCTGGCGGCTGCGTCAGTTTTTGGAACCATTTGAGGAACTGGACGATGAAAATGTACCGGCTAATTCTATTCTCAGAGAGTTTATTGGACCGTGAATTTGCAAAAAGACCGATAGTTTTGTAAAATAAAGAAAACGAATATTTTCGATGTAGAGGTGCTGAAATGAAAGATGCAGATATAGTGATTATAGGCGGGGGGCCTGCGGGATTGGCGGCAGCGCTCTATGCAGCAAGAAAAGAATTAAAAACGGTAGTTATTTCGGGAGATATCGGCGGCCAGATGCTGTTGACAAACGATATTGAAAATTATTTAGGTTTTCCTTCCATATCAGGGTTCGAACTGTCGGATCATTTTGAAAACCACGTAAAACAGTATCCTGTTCAGTTTGAAACAGCGATGGTGCAGTCTGTTGAAAAAGAAGATCAAGATGGATTCCGTTTTCTCCTCGATGATGGAAGAACGATTACAGGACGGGCTTGTATTATGACATCAGGAAGGCGCAGCCGTCTTCTCAATATACCGGGTGAAAAAGAATATACAGGCAGGGGCGTGAGCTATTGTGCAACTTGCGATGCTCCCTTTTACCGGGGGAAAACAGTGGCCGTGGTAGGGGGCGGAGACAGCGGTGTGCAGGCAGCTATTGAACTGTCCCAGTTATGTCCCAAAGTATACCTGCTGGTGCGCAGCCGGCTGAGGGCTCAGGAAATTCTTGTGGAACGCATGAAATCCAAAGAGAATATTCAGATTATGATGGAAACAGTGCCGACTGAAATTACGGGAGATAAAAAAGTGACTGGAGTTGTACTAAAGGGACCGGAGGCAGGACAGAATAGGATTTCTGTAGACGGTGTCTTTGTAGAAGCGGGAGGCATTCCCAATACGGGGTGCCTTCCAAAAGGAATCCAAACAAACAGTCTGGGAGAGATTATCACAGACAAAGAAGGGCATACAAATTTGCCGGGATTTTTTGCAGCCGGGGATGTTACAGACCGTCAGGACAAGCAGATTATTATTTCAGCAGGAGAAGGGGCGGCAGCAGCATTGACAGCACATGGTTACCTGCTGCGTCAATAATATGAAGGTTACGGCAAAAATAAAAAAAGATCAGCTTTCCCGGCTTTCCAGAATTTATGGAAATGAAAAGACAGCTCTTCATTATTCAAATCCATTTACTTTTCTGGTGGCGGTTATGCTTTCTGCACAATGCACCGATGTGCGTGTGAATCTGATTACGGCTCGTATTTTCCCCCGCCTCGACAGCCCTGAAAAAATGGCAGCTCTTACACAGGAACAATTGGAACAGGAGATTCGTGACTGCGGACTGTATCATGCCAAGGCCCGGCATATATTGGAAACCAGCCGTATGATACTGGATGAGTACAGGGGCGAGGTACCCCATGCCTTTGCTGATTTACTCCGGCTTCCGGGAGTGGGAAGAAAAACAGCCAACGTAGTGCAGAGTGTTTTATGGAATGTACCTGCCATTGCAGTTGATACTCATGTATTCCGGGTGGCCAACAGACTGGGGCTGGCCTGCGGAAAAACACCGCTGGAAGTGGAGGAACAGCTGCAGAAAGTGATTCCCCGCAGTGACTGGTCTGCGGCGCACCATTGGCTGATCTGGCACGGACGGAAAATCTGCCATGCCAGAAATCCGGAATGTTCTATCTGCCCTATGTGTGACATTTGTCCGTCATCTGCGGCAGGCGTAGGAAAGAATCAGAAAAAAATTTAGTATCCATGAGACACGGACAGTCAAAGAATAGGACTCCGTGTCTTTTTATTATGGATTTTATTTATGACTGATTTCAATTTTGGGAATTTTATTAATGTTGTCCACGGGAGAGGGAAAAGAGCAGATAAATCTCTTTACAGTGTTCCAGCTAAAATTCATAAAAAAGAAAAAAATTGACAGAGTGGAGAACAGAATCCTTATTTTATCGAATTTTTTACTATGCAGTGGAATTTAGTATCTCTGTTTTTGACGAAAATGGAGAGCGGTGGTAAAATACTACTGTATGTATCAGGAGGTGGATTTCTTTATGCGTTCTCTTACCAAGTGTATTTGTGTAATGCTGCTGTGGGGCTTAAGTTTTACAGGGACATCGGCACAGAATTTATCAAGAGGAATGAGCGGAGATGCGGTAACAGCGCTGCAGACGGCACTCGCCGGTGCCGGTTATTTTGCTTTGACGGCTGACGGTGCTTATGGATCCGCCACTGTCAAAGCCGTATCTCTTTTTCAGTCGGATAAAGGACTTTCTGTTACGGGTGTGGCAGATGATGATACACAGGAGGCCATACGCCGATCTGTAGGGAAAGGATACCGTCCGGGAGGCGGTGTTGTCATGGCAGAAGGAAATCAGGGAGACCTGGTTGCTGAATATCAGAGAAAACTGCAGAATGCCGGATATTTAAGCGGAGCGGCTGACGGCATTTACGGACCGGATATGGCAGAAGCGGTGAAGCGTTTACAGAGAGAGCAGGGGATTCCTGTATCCGGAGTTATTGACGAAGAGACACTGGCATGGCTGAGCAGTGTGGGACAAAACAATAATCGTACTCCAGTTCCGCGCGGGGATATCATGATGCCGGGAAGTTCGGGCGGTCAGGTGGCGAAGCTGCAGAACCTGCTTCTGCTTCATGGATACAATCCAGGAACAGCAGACGGTATATATGGCGCAGCCACGGCAGACGCGGTACGCATGCTTCAGGAGCGTTACGGGCTCAGGGAAACAGGAAATGCAGATGCACAGGTATGGAATGTACTCCGCGGAGCTCCTGAGTTTTCGGGAAATTACAGAAAGTCTCTGGTGATGAGAGCTACGGCTTATACACCCTATGATCCGGGGAATACAGGCTATACAGCAGGCGGAAGTCTTGCAGGGAAAGGGCATGTGGCAGTAGATCCTTCGGTTATTCCTCTGGGAAGCATGGTATTTATTCAGGGATATGGATATGCCATTGCCGATGATATTGGAGGCAGTGTAACGGGACGCGTGATTGATGTGGGTGTTGACAGTCAGGAACAGGCTTATCAGTGGGGAAACCGGGAAGTTCAGGTTTATGTTGTGTCATAAAGAGAAACAGACTGGGAGCAGTCTGTTTTTTTTGAGCAGTCTGCAGTTGCGCTTGCATATTGATTTTGTTACAATAATTGCGTAACGGGAAAATTTGAGCGCTGAATAATTGACATGTCTGCCGAGAAAAAACGGCAGACATCATGCTGTATTTACGGGAGGAACGTCATGGAAGATGTGGCTGCGGTTATTCTGGCTGCAGGAAAAGGGACGAGGATGAAATCTGATCGGCCCAAGGTATTGCATGAAGTATGCGGAAGATCAATGGTGGAGCAGGTCATACATACAGCCGGCGAGGCCGGGTGCCGCCGCTGTATTGTGATTACTGGATTTAAAGGGCAGGATGTACGTAATGCTATTTGTGAACCGGTTGAATTTGTTGATCAGGCTGAACAGATGGGAACAGGACATGCTGTTCTCCAGACAGAACCCCTCCTGGATGGGGCCAGAGAACAATATGTGTTGGTGATATGCGGAGATACGCCATTGCTCCGTGCAGAAACGCTGCAGGGACTGATTGATGCATGCTGCCGTCATCATGCATCAGCTTCGGTATTAACGGCAGTGATGGAGAATCCTAACGGCTATGGAAGAATTATCCGTGACGCAGGAGGAGCCATGAAATCCATTGTGGAGCAAAAGGACGGGAATCCCGATGAGTTGGCCGTACATGAAGTAAATACCGGTACTTACTGTTTTGAAGTCAGAGCGCTGTTTGAGGCACTGCATCAGGTCAAAAATGATAATGTCCAAGGAGAATATTATCTTACTGATGTTTTTAGTATTTTGATCCGTGAAGGGCAGACGGTGATTCCTGTTGAGGCAAAATCTCCGGAAGAAACATTGGGTGTAAACTCCCGACGGCAGCTTTCAGAAGCAGACCATGTCCTTAGAAGACGCAAAATTTTTGAGTTGATGGACAGCGGGGTCTCTGTTATTGATCCCGATCATACGTATATTGGACAGGATGTAAAAATTGGGCAGGACTCTATTTTATATCCGGGCTGTATACTTGAGGGCAGTACGGTTATCGGAAAGCACTGCATCATAGGTCCCAATACCCATGTATGCGATTTTCGCTGCGGTAATTTCTGCCGCCTTGAATCTGTATATGCGCATAACTGCAGCATGGGGGACAGAAATGAAGCCGGGCCTTTTGTTCATCTCCGGCCGCAGACACAGATCGGAAATGATGTCAAAATAGGAAATTTTGTTGAAATTAAAAATTCTGTCATTGGAGATCATTCCAAGCTTCCCCACTTAATTTATTGTGGTGATGCAGATATGGGTTCCCGGGTTAATATGGGGTGCGGATCAGTAACTGTTAATTTTGACGGAAACCGTAAACATAGGACAAAAATCGGAGATCATGCATTTATCGGGTGCAACACCAATCTGGTGGCACCGGTGGCCATTGGTCAACGTGCTTTTACGGCGGCAGGCTCGACGATTACCAGAGATGTTCCAGAAAATGCCTTGGCGGTAGGACGGTCCCGTCAGAAGAATATTGAAAACTGGGTTCAAAAAGACACTTATAAAGAATAAATCTGGACAGATTATAAAAATAAATACCGGTTTACGCACATAAAAGAGGGGATAGCAATGGCAATTGAAGACGGAATGAAATTAAAAATTTTTACAGGAACTGCCCATCCGGCATTGGCTAAAGAAATTTCTGATTATATAGGGATTCCTTTGGGAAAGGCATTCTGCGGACGTTTTAATAACGGCGAAATTCAAGTTATGGTTAATGAAAGTGTCCGGGGAAAAGATGTATTTATTATTCAGCCTACAGGGAATCCTGTGAATGATAATCTCATGGAACTTCTGATCACCGTAGATGCATTAAAGCGGGCTTCTGCCCGCCATATTACAGCAGTCGTTCCTTATTATGGATATGCCAGACAAGACCGCAAGACCCGGGGAAGAGAACCCATCAGTGCTAAATTGGTGGCAGATTTGATGTCCAAGGCGGGAGTCACGAGAGTTGTGACTATGGATCTTCATGCCGGGCAGATTCAAGGATTTTTTGATGTGCCTGTAGATCATCTGATGTCAGCGTCCCTTCTGGCCAACTATATTAAAACCAAGCATATGGAAGATTTGACCATTGTATCGCCTGATCTGGGAGGAGTCACGAGAGCCAGAGAACTGGCTGACCGCGTAGGAGCACCGATTGCCATTATTGAAAAAAGAAGACCTCAGCCCGGTGTGGCAAAAGTCATGAATATTATCGGCAATGTAGAAGGAAGAAACTGCATTATTGTAGACGATATTGTGGATACAGCAGGTTCCCTTTGTGAAGGAGCTAAAGCACTGGAAAAATTCGGGGCAAAGTCTGTCTATGCGGCTGTATGTCATCCGGTTTTGACAGAACCGGCGACAGAAAGAATCCGTGAGTCTGTTATCAAAGAATTGATTGTAACCAACTCACTGCCTATTCCCAAGGAAAAAATGCAGCCCAAGCTGACGGTTCTTTCCGTGGCGCCTCTTCTGGGAGAAGCAATTATGCGCATTTTCCATGATGTTTCGGTGAGTCAGCTTTTTGACGACAAAAACTGATGAAACTGATTGTGGGACTGGGGAATCCAGGAACTGAATATGAACATACCAGGCATAATATCGGATTTGATGTAGTGGATATACTGGCATTCCGGCAGGGAACTGCCCCATGGAAGAATGCCATGAAATCCCAGGTAACATCCTTTACGTCCTCGGGAGAAAAAATTCTTTTGGTAAAACCTGTGACCTATATGAATGCCAGCGGGGAAGCTGTCGGAGAAATAGCGCATTATTATAAAGTTGCTTCTGAAGATATTTTCGTAGTTTGTGATGATCTTGACCTCCCTCCTGGAAATGTAAGAATCCGCCTGCAGGGTGCGGCAGGCGGCCATAATGGAATCCGTTCCCTGATTTCGCACTTGGGAACAGAGCATTTTAACCGATTCCGTATTGGAATCGGTCATCCTTCAGGACACCGCTCTGTGGTGGATCATGTGCTTTCCCGTCCGGAAGGAGAAGAAGCTCTTTTAATCAAAAATGCAGAAAATCGTGTGGCTGATGCTCTGGAGAGCGCATTGGAAAACGGCATGGATAAGGCCATGAATCAATTCAATTCCCGGCGGACCCGGTGAACGGACAGAAAATCACGAACGGGGGAAAGACTATGAGCCTTGGAAAATTGATTGTATTTGAGGGAATTGACGGGAGCGGAAAGGCTACACAGGCCGGACTCTTGGCAGACTCATTAAGAGACCAAGGTGAGAATGTGATGGAAATTTCGTTTCCTGACTATAAAAGTCCGGCATCCACGCTGGTCAGAATGTATCTGGACGGGCGCTTCGGATCTGATCCCGATTCAGTGAATCCTTATACAGCCTCCCTTTTTTATGCAGTAGACCGGTTTGCTTCTTTCCGTATAAAATGGGAGTCTTTTTATCTTTCGGGAGGGATTGTGATTGCAGACAGGTATACAACGAGCAATATGGTGCATCAGATGACTAAATATGATGATCCGGGAGAGCGCAGCCAGTTTTTGTCATGGCTGGAAGATACAGAATATGATAAAATGGGTCTGCCCCGTCCGGATGCGGTATTTCTGCTTGATGTACCTCTTTCTGTGTCTCTTCAACTGGTCCGGGCGCGAAATGCCGGGGGCAGGCCGTCGGATATTCATGAAAAAGATCCAAAATATATGAGCCGGTGCTATGAAGCCTATGACAGACTGTCCCGCCGGTACGGATGGATCCGTATTGCCTGTACGCAGCCAGAGGGGATGCTGAAGTCTGAAAAAGAAATTGCAGACGATGTTCTGACACATGTGTGCGGTTTGCTGAAAGATCGGAAGGGATAGTGCCGTCATGGACGCAGAATGGGCCGGGAAACTTGTCAATTTTATACCAGCAGCGCTGCTGGCGGTTGCCTGTATTATTCTCTATGACGGGTCCCTTGGACGTTCTGTACTTTATGTTTTTTCTTACATCATAGGATCATTTGGCTTTGTCAGCTTTGTCAGCCTTCATGGAATGTATCAGATTTATACATCAATGTACTGGGATCCTTATATAGTATTAAACTGGGGATTAATCAGCTCTGATATATGGTTTTTTGGACAGATTTGGGCAGGCCGCCTGAAGCGGGAAGAAAAAGAGTTTCCGGAAACACAGTTAGACCGATTTTGGAAAATATTTTTTTTATTGCTTTGTGCAGTGACAATATTGGGGATCTGCGGTGTTTTGGTATAGCCTCTCCGGTGAACTTTCTTGAAAACCATTGCTTTTTTGTATTTCTTTGCTTATAATAATAAAAACAATATATTCTCTTCAGGGAAGGGTGAAAATCCTTACCGGTGGTAAAAGCCCACGAGCCGCATGGCAGACCTGGTGTAATTCCGGGGCCGACAGTATAGTCTGGATGAAAGAAGAGCCATTGATGAAGTATGTCTTTTTATCGATGAAAAGCCGCGTCCCTGAATGAGAGGGAGGTGGCATTTTTGCATATGCAGGATGATTTTCGTTTTATGCGGAGAGCGCTGTTCTTGGCAGGACGGGGACAGTACCACGTAAGGCCGAACCCCATGGTAGGGGCTGTTTTGGTAAAGAACGGGAAAATTATTGGGGAAGGCTGGCATGAATATTATGGAGGACCCCATGCGGAAGTAGAAGCATTTAATCACTGTACAGAAGATCCGGAGGGAGCAGTGCTGTATGTCACATTGGAGCCATGCGCGCATTATGGAAAGACTCCACCCTGTACAGAGTTAATTATCAGTAAAAAAATTTCCCGTGTGGTGGCAGCTATGGAAGATCCGAATCCGCTTGTCTCAGGGCGGGGCATTACCCGGTTGAAAGAGGCGGGAATCCAGGTGCAGTGCGGTCTTCTGGAAAGAGAAAGCCGGAGATTAAATGAAATATTTATTAAATATATTGTAAAAAAAATACCTTTTGTCATTTACAAATCAGCAGTCTCCATGGATGGAAAATGTGCATGTGCCACAGGCGATTCCCAATGGATATCCGGTGAAGAGTCCAGGAGAAGAAGCCATGAGAGACGGGGAAGCTATGCGGGCATTATGACAGGTATCGGGACTGTTTTGGCAGATAATCCCCGACTCACGGGGCGGACAGAAGGACATGATGAACCTGTGCGTATTATTGCAGATGGGAATCTCTCAGTTCCTTTGGAATCCAGAATTCTTCATGAGACGGGGAAAAACATTTTTTTAATTACGGAAGCGGCAGCACAAAAGAAAAAAGAAGAAGTAAAGCAGCTGGGGGCAGAGTTGATTGAAACACCGATTTCCCAAGGCGGTGTTGATCTTGCTTATGCCATGAAGGAACTGGGAAGCAGGGGAATTGACAGCATTCTTCTGGAAGGCGGTCCCACTTTGGCCGCGGGTGCTTTCACAGCGGGTATTATTGATAAAGTGGAATTTTATGTGGCGCCCTTGAT
>OLIH01000932.1_pt1 | contig 11589 bp, 10 predicted proteins | sample 1609721 | NCBI WGS metagenome assembly OLIH01 (sample SAMEA4350157, study PRJEB24818) | metagenome | biome: human; feature: gut; material: faeces | place: Denmark | collected 2013-09
GCTGATAAGTCTAAAGATAAAAAGAAGAAGAAATAGTTGTCTGTTCCAGGGCAGACCGTGAGATGAAAGCGGGCTGCATATGAGAAAGGTAGGAATCGGGATGAAAGGTAGTATCAGAGTATCAGCGAAGACATTGGACGACGCAATCACAGAAGCATTGATCCAGCTTGGAGTTACCAGTGATAAACTCGAATATGAAGTAATTGAAAAAGGCAGCGCCGGATTCCTCGGAATCGGCATGAAGCAGGCTGTGATCGAAGCCTGGAGAAAAGAAGAAAAAGAGCCGGAACCGGATATCAGAGAGATCATTAAAGAAGAGATGGCTCTTAAACCGGAGAAAGAAACAGAAAAGAAAGAGCCGGTTCAGCCGAAGAAAGAGAAAAAAGACAAAGTTCCTGCAGCAGAAAAGCAGGAAAAACCTGTAAAGGAAAAACCGGTGAAAGAAAAAGCTGTAAAAGAAGATACAGCTGCTGAAAATACACCGGCTCCTGTAAAAGAAAAACAGGAACTTGCCAAGGTAGAAGATCAGACGATCAAAGCTGTAGAAGAATTCGTACAGGATACATTAAAAGCTATGAATATGGATGTAGAGATTACTTCTTCTATTGATGAGGACGGAGCTCTCTGCGTTGATATGAAAGGCGAGCATATGGGTATCCTCATCGGAAAGAGAGGACAGACTCTCGACGCTCTTCAGTATCTGGCAAACAGGGTAGCAAACAAGCATCAGGACGGATACGTCAGGGTGAAACTTGATACAGAAAACTACAGAGCAAGAAGAGAAGAAACTCTGAAACACCTTGCAAAGAATATTGCCCATAAGGTGAAGAGAAACAGAAGACCTGTTGCACTTGAGCCGATGAATCCTTATGAGAGACGGATCATTCACTCGGCACTTCAGTCTGATCCTTATGTAACGACTCACAGCGAAGGCGAAGAACCTTACAGAAAAGTCGTAGTTACATTAAAGAAATAAGAAAGTATATTATGAAAGGGACGTTGCAAACGTCCCTTTTCTGCGCCATAAAACCGGCAGTCGCCCGTCATGTCTGCATGAGCGGACATTTGCCGGATAAAGATGTATTGTGATATAATATCACGTGTGTAGAAAAGAAGAAGAGCAGAATGGAGAGTATATGAAGAAGGATACGATCGCTGCAATATCGACAGGAATGACAAATTCGGGAATCGGGATTGTCAGGATCAGCGGTGAGGAAGCATTTGATATTGCGGATAGGATATATAAAGGCAGGAATAAGATAACAGAATCAGAGAGCCATACAATTCACTACGGTCATATTATAGACGGCGAAGAGACGATAGATGAAGTGCTTGTGATGGTCATGCGGGCTCCGCGGACATTTACAGGGGAAGATACAGTAGAGATCAACTGCCATGGAGGTACATTTGTGCTGAAGCGTGTTCTTGAGACTGTCTTAAAGAACGGCGCAAGGGCCGCCGAACCGGGAGAATTTACGAAAAGGGCATTCTTAAACGGCAAGATGGATCTGTCTCAGGCAGAGGCTGTTATTGATGTGATCAACTCTGAGAATGAATACGCACTTCAGAGTTCAATAAGTCAGTTAAAGGGCAATATCAAGAATAAAATAAATGATATAAGAAAAAAAATCATTTATCACACTGCATTTATAGAATCAGCTCTTGATGATCCTGAGCATATCAGTGTGGACGGATATGGTGAGACTTTGAAATCTGAAGCCGAGAGAATTATAGATGAACTTGAAATCCTGATCCGGTCTGCAGATAACGGAAGAGTGATGAAAGAGGGAATAAATACCGTTATAGTAGGAAAGCCGAATGCGGGTAAATCCTCACTTCTCAATGTACTTTCAGGGCATGAGAGGGCTATTGTGACCGATATAGAAGGAACGACAAGAGATATCCTCGAGGAGCAGATAAAGCTGGGCGGACTCAGTCTGAATGTGATCGACACAGCAGGAATCCGTACAACAGATGACGTTATTGAAAAGATCGGAGTGGACAGGGCTTGGGAATATGCGATGAACGCCGATCTTATCATTTATGTCGTGGATGCCTCGAAAGAGCTGGATGAAAACGACGATAAAATACTTGATCTGATCAGGAATAAAAATACGATCATTCTTTTAAATAAATCAGATCTGGATACTGTGGTCACGGCTGGCATGATGAAGGAAAGAGCGGGAAATATTCCGGTAATCTCTGTCTCGGCAAAAGAGGAACAGGGGATACGGGAGCTGGAAGAGATGGTAAAAGAGATGTTCCTGAAAGGAGAGATTTCTTTTAACGATCAGATATATATAACAAATGTGAGACAGAAAAATGCTCTTTCCGACGCACTTGAGAGTATGAAAAAAGTAATCCAAAGTATAGACGACGGAATGCCCGAGGATTTCTATTCCATAGATCTGATGGATGCATATGAATCGCTCGGAAGTATTACAGGAGAATCAGTAGGAGAAGATTTGGTCAATGAAATATTCAGCAAATTCTGTATGGGAAAATAAAGACGAATATGATGTAGCGGTAATAGGAGCGGGGCATGCAGGATGCGAGGCAGCTCTTGCAGCCGCAAGACTCGGATTTAGGACTGTCATGTTTACAGTGAGCGTGGACAGTATCGCGCTTATGCCGTGCAATCCGAATATCGGAGGAACTTCCAAGGGACATCTTGTCAGAGAAATAGACGCCCTTGGAGGGGAAATGGGAAAAGTGATAGACAGAACATTTATCCAGTCTAAGATGCTCAATAAGTCCAAAGGACCGGCAGTACACTCTCTGCGCGCGCAGGCGGATAAGGCGGATTACAGCAGAGCTATGCGTCAGGTACTGGAAGCTCAGGAACGGCTTGATATCCGGCAGATGGAAGTGACTGATATCCTGACGGAAGACGGACATGTGACAGGAGTACAGACTTATTCAGGCGCTATTTACCGCTGCAGGGCGGTAATCCTGTGTACGGGAACATATCTCAAGGCAAGATGCATTTACGGCGATGTAAGCACCTATACAGGGCCGAACGGCCTGCAGAGCGCCAATTACCTGACGGACAGCCTGAAATCCCTCGGAATAAAGATGTACCGCTTCAAAACAGGGACGCCGGCACGTATCGACAGGAATTCTATTGATTTCAGTAAGATGGAAGAACAGAAAGGCGATGAGAGAGTCGTGCCTTTCTCTTTTACGACTGATCCGGAGGATGTGCAGATCGATCAGGTGTCATGCTGGCTGACATATACAAATGAGAAGACTCACGAAATCATAAGGAATAATCTGGACCGTTCGCCGCTGTTTTCCGGAGCTATCGAGGGAACAGGACCAAGATACTGCCCGTCCATTGAGGATAAAGTGGTCAAATTCCCGGACAAAAACAGACATCAGGTATTTATCGAACCTGAGGGACTCCACACAACAGAAATGTATGTAGGAGGAATGTCAAGTTCGCTTCCTGAGGATGTACAGTATGCAATGTACAGAAGTGTCCCGGGACTTGAGAATGCAAAGATCGTAAGAAATGCATATGCTATTGAATATGACTGTATTGATGCCCGTCAGCTGAAGTCAACGCTGGAATTTAAGAATATAGAAGGTCTGTTCAGCGGAGGACAGTTTAACGGCAGTTCAGGTTATGAGGAGGCTGCGGCTCAGGGGCTTATCGCCGGGATAAATGCGGCGAGAAAGCTTCAGGGAAAAGAAGGGATCATAATCGACCGTTCGCAGGGATATATCGGCGTCCTGATCGATGACCTCGTGACAAAAGAGAGCCATGAGCCTTACAGAATGATGACTTCGAGAGCCGAATACCGTCTGCTCCTGCGCCAGGATAATGCCGATCTTCGTCTGACTAAGATAGGATATGAAGTCGGTCTTATCGATGAAGAGCGTTATCAGAATCTTCTCAAGAAAGAAAAGATGATTGAAGAGGAAATCGAGAGAGTGGAGCATACGAATATCGGAACATCGGATAAGGTTCAGAAGGTTCTGGAATCTTTTGGAAGTACACCTCTGAATTCGGGGACAACGCTTGCCGAACTGATCCGGCGGCCGGAGCTGTCTTACGATAAACTGTCTGAAATCGATGAAAACAGACCGGAACTTCCTTATGATGTAGAGGAACAGGTGAACATTAATATTAAATATGACGGTTATATTAAACGTCAGATGAGACAGGTGGAGCAGTTCAAGAAGCTGGAAAATAAGAAAATCCCTGAGGATATCAACTATGATGAAATCCAGAGTCTCCGCATTGAGGCAAAGCAGAAACTGAACGCAATCCGGCCGGCATCCATCGGACAGGCATCCAGAATATCAGGAGTATCACCGGCTGATGTATCGGTGCTGCTCGTATATCTGAAGCAGTGAAACTGCAGAGAAGAGACTGTGACTGCACAGTATATCAGGGGAAAGGAGTACAAGATATTAATGAGTAATCGCAGGTTTGATCAGGAACTTGAGACACTCGGCATCCGGCTTACGGATGTACAGAAAAGACAGTTTGACCGGTATTATGAACTGTTGATCGAGTGGAATCGTGTGATGAATCTGACAGGGATAACAGAATATGATGAAGTAAATCTTAAGCACTTCACAGATAGTCTTACAATTGTAAGAATTGAAGATATGGAAAATGTTTCTACTTTGATAGATGTGGGAACAGGCGCAGGATTTCCAGGAATTCCAATAAAAATAGCATTTCCGTATATAAAGGTAACACTTCTTGATTCTCTCAATAAGAGAATTAAATTCTTAGATCAGGTAGTGGAGGAGCTTGATCTGGAAGACGTAGTTACACTGCACGGTAGAGCAGAGGACTACGCTAAAAAAGAAGAATACAGAGAGCAATTTGATCTGTGTGCATCCAGAGCAGTTGCAAACTTATCCACACTAAGTGAGTACTGCCTTCCATTTATCAAAAAAGGCGGGTGCTTTGTATCATATAAAAGTGCAGATTCCGATGAAGAAATACAGCAGTCAGAAAAAGCACTCGATATATTAGGCGGAAAGATAGAAAAAGTTGATAAATTTGTGCTGCCCGGATCGGATATGGGAAGAGCACTTGTAATGATAGAGAAGGTTAAGAATACGCCACGAAAATATCCAAGAAAAGCAGGAGTACCATCCAAAGAACCATTGTGAATTCGTGTTTGTTTAACAGATGCGCTACAGCAGCAAAGATATAATGAATAAAGGACGCAGAAAAAGAGGATACTGCAATGCTGTGCCGACACGCTTTACCTCATCCCCTCGAATCCATGTAATGCGATATCAAAATGCTCGTCCATTGGAACCCGCATTTTAATATCGCTAACATGGAGAACGAGGTGTATTCGGAACGCTTCATGTCGATGCACAGCTTATGCAGTATCCTCTTTTTCCGCTGGCTTATCCAATCAGTAATCCTTTCTTTTTCTGCGGCGCAATCCTTCAACAAGAATTTATTCTTCATCAGCAAACAGGATCCTTACCTGTTCCATAAATTCATCAGGTTTTTCTACATGTGGAAGCTGCTTTGTGTTATCTATCTCAACTATTTCTATAGATGGAAGCTGATTCTGATATTGATTTGCAGAAAGTGTATTTTCCGGATTTCCGTTTCCTACAACAATAAATATACTGTTATTCAGCTTGCTGAGACAGAAGAGTATGTTTGCATTTGTATATCGTGATTTCTGACATGCATAAAGATATTTTGAGTGTCCTTTATCTTTGTGTGATGCTTCAAAACATGTTAAAATATCTTTCTCACTTATTGCATTCTGATCATAATAAAGTGATGAAACAAAATTTTGGAAGATAGTACGTTTATTTACCTTCATATTATAAACAAATGTACCAATAATAGGTGCGAATATCAGGTATTTAATTAGCTTTGTACGTTTTGTAGGCACTTTTGCCAGATTTATAAGATTTTGAGGATTGATCATAATAATCCGGTTAATGATTGTTTCATCATTGGCACATGCCATCAGTACGAAGGAAGAAGAGTCCCCGGATACAATAACATCGGTTTTTTCGCCTATAACATGTTTGATAAAATCAGTAATTAACTGTACATACAGAAAGTTGGTATATGTAAGTGCAGGACGATCGGAACAACCGCATCCCAATAAATCAAATGAATATACAGTATTAGTTTCAGAAAGTTTATTTTCAATATTTTTCCATTCGTCTAAAGATGAACAGATATTAAAATTATGTACGAGAAGAACAGGAGATCCCTTTCCTTTCTTTTTATAAGCAATTTTACCGAATCTCCAGTTATAGTATTCATATGAATCTTTGTCAAGATAATTTTCCGCGGTTGAAATATATGTAATTACTCTATTGATTATATGCATCGTTCCAATCATAGAGCCTGTAAATGCAGCAAGAATGCCAAGTTTCTTTTTCCAGCCCAAAGATATCACCTGCTTTCATTATTTACATTTATTATACTACAGGTCGTAGTTCAAGTAAAGCAATCACTTCTTAATGTTTCACGTGAAACATCTCAGTTTTAAAAATATCCTTTTATGAAAAATACACAATAAAATAAAATGTTTCACGTGAAACATTTTGTGTAATAATAAGAAAAGTATGATATAATAGAAAAGTATCTACTATGATAAAAATAATCAGGAGGCAAATATGGGGAGAATTATTGCAATTGCCAATCAAAAGGGAGGAGTAGGAAAGACAACTACTGCCATTAATCTTTCTTCATCTCTCGCCAGCATGAATAAAAAAGTCCTTTCACTCGATATGGACCCGCAAGGAAATATGACAAGCGGATTAGGTGTTGACAAGGATGAAGCAGAAAAGACCGTATATGATCTGATTATAGGTAATGCAGGGGTAGAAGAGTGTATTTGTAAGGATGCACTGGAAAATATCGATGTACTGCCGTCAAATATTGATCTTTCTGCTGCTGAAATAGAATTGATAGGCGTTGAAAATAAGGAATATATACTGAAAAATGAAATAGACAAAGTAAAAGATGAATATGACTTTATTATTATTGATTGTCCTCCGGCTTTAAGTATGCTTACGATAAATGCCATGACAACCGCTGATTCAGTCATTGTGCCAATTCAGTGCGAATATTATGCTTTGGAAGGATTGAGCCAGCTGATACATACAATTGAACTTGTAAAAGAAAGACTAAACCCGGAACTTGAGATAGAGGGCGTTGTATTTACCATGTATGATGCCAGAACAAATCTATCTCTTCAGGTGGTTGAAAATGTAAAAGATAACCTGAATCAGAATATATATAAGACAATTATACCTAGAAATATAAGACTTGCAGAAGCACCAAGCTACGGAATGCCGATCAATCTCTATGATCCGAAGTCAACCGGAGCGGAAAGTTATATGCTGCTGGCAGAGGAAGTAATAAACAAAGGAGAAGAATAAATATGGCAGTAAAAAGAAATGGGCTTGGGAAAGGCCTTGACAGTCTTATCCCCAATAAAAGTAATAAATCACCGTCGACAGTCGAAAAACAAAGCGTAAAAACAGAAAAAGAAGAAAAAAGTACGGCTACAGGAGAAATACTGGTAAAAATTAACGAAGTAGAACCGAACAGAGAACAGCCGAGAAAAGATTTTGACGAAGATTCTCTTATGGAACTGGCAGATTCCATAAAACAATTCGGGATACTTCAGCCTCTTATAGTACAAAAAAAGAAAGATTATTATGAAATCATAGCAGGTGAAAGAAGATGGAGAGCCGCTAAGCTTGCGGGCATTAAAGAGGTTCCCATCATTATTAAAGATTATAGTAATCAGGAAATTGTAGAGATATCTCTTATAGAGAATATACAGCGGGAAAATCTGAATCCGATCGAAGAGGCGATGGCATACAAGAGACTGCTCGAAGAATTTAATCTTAAGCAGGATGAAGTTGCAGAAAGAGTGTCAAAGAGCAGAACAGCAGTTACTAACTCTATGAGACTGCTGAAACTAAGTGATCGCGTACAGCAGATGATCGTTGATGATATGATCAGTACAGGACACGCAAGAGCATTACTTGCAATTGATGATGAAGAACAGCAGTATATGCTTGCAAATAAAATATTTGATGAAAAACTGAGTGTACGTGAGACGGAAAAGCTTGTAAAAGAACTGAAAAATCCGAAAAAAGAAGTAAAAAAAGTGAAACAAGAACGTATGTTTGTTTACAATGATCTTGCGGATCATATGAAAAATATTATCGGAACAAAAGTGAGTGTCAATCCTAAGGCGAATGGAAAAGGTAAGATAGAGATAGAATATTATTCAGAAGAAGAACTGGAAAGAATTTATGATCTTATCATGTCAATCCAGAATAAATAATAGAAAATACAAAGGAAAAGCTGTAAAAAAGAGGGAGATATATGATTAAAAGGAGATGGATGTTGAATGAATGGAATACTGGGCAGTCTGGGAATTGATCCGTTTTATCTTTTTATAGTATTATTTATACTCCAGATTGTATTAATTGTACTGCTGGTTATATTGAATGATAAATATAAACGTCTGCAGAAAAGTTATACTACATTTATGAAAGGAAAGAATGGAAAAAATCTGGAAAGAAGTATCTTTAAAAAGTTTTCTGAACTGGAAGCAATATCTGAACTCGTAAAAGAAAATGAAGAGAAGATACAGGATATCTACAAAAAGATGGAAAGTCATTATCAGAAGGTCGGTATTGTGAAATATGATGCTTTTCATGAAATGGGTGGAAATCTTAGTTTTGCTCTGACAATGCTGGATGAAAATGATAACGGATGGATATTCAATGCAATGCACAGCCGGGAAGGCTGCTACACGTACATCAAAGAAATCGTAAAGGGAGAAAGTTATATCGAACTTTCAGAAGAAGAACAGCAGTGTCTTGAAAAAGCCATTTATCAGGAAGAATACGATATAAAAGATATGAAAGAATAATAAGAATGAGAGGATACAATAATGTTAGACATTAAATTTGTGAGAAATAATCCGGATATAGTAAAACAGAATATAAAGAATAAATTTCAGGATGAGAAGCTTCCGCTCGTTGATGAAGTGATCGAACTTGATCGTAGAAACAGAGAAATCAAGCAGGAAGTAGAAGCGCTCCGTGCAGAAAAGAACAAGGCGTCAAAACAGATAGGCGCAATGATGGCACAGAAAAAGCTGGAAGAAGCAGAGGCATTAAAGAAAAAAGTGGCTGAGAGCGGCGGGAGAATCGACCAGCTTTCAGAAGAAGAAAAAGAAGTAGAAGAAAAGATCAAAAAGATCATGATGGTAATTCCGAATATCATCGATCCTTCTGTCCCGATCGGAAAAGACGACAGCGAAAACGTGGAACTGGAACGTTTCGGCGAGCCGGTCGTACCTGATTTTGAAATACCATATCATACAGAAATAATGGAATCATTCAATGGAATTGACCTGGACAGTGCAAGAAGAGTTGCAGGAAACGGCTTTTATTATCTGATGGGAGATATTGCAAGACTTCATTCCGCAGTCCTTGCATATGCACGTGATTTTATGATCAACAGAGGGTTTACTTACTGCGTACCTCCGTTTATGATCAGAAGCAATGTTGTTACCGGAGTTATGAGTTTCGCCGAGATGGATGCGATGATGTACAAGATTGAAGGAGAAGATCTTTATCTGATCGGTACAAGTGAGCATTCCATGATCGGAAAATTCATCAATACTCAGCTCACAGAAGATCAGCTTCCTCAGACACTTACAAGTTATTCACCATGCTTCAGAAAGGAAAAGGGAGCTCATGGTATTGAGGAACGCGGAGTATACAGAATTCATCAGTTTGAAAAGCAGGAAATGATCGTTGTATGTAAGCCGGAAGAGAGCATGCAGTGGTATGATAAATTATGGCAGAATACAGTAGATCTGTTCCGCTCTATGGACATACCGGTTCGTACACTGGAGTGCTGCTCAGGAGATCTGGCAGATCTTAAAGTGAAATCTGTAGATGTAGAGGCATGGTCTCCACGTCAGAAAAAATATTTTGAAGTAGGAAGCTGTTCAAATCTGGGAGATGCTCAGGCAAGAAGACTCGGAATACGTATTAAAGGTGAAAACGGAAATTACTTTGCGCATACGCTGAATAATACCGTTGTGGCTCCTCCGAGAATGCTTATTGCATTTCTGGAAAATAATCTTCAGGCGGACGGATCCGTACGTATTCCTGAGGTACTCAGACCATATATGGGCGGAAACGACAAAATTGTTCCGAAGAAATGATCCGCGGCAGAATAATTTGAGGTAGATAAAAGAAAAATGCATCGATATTTAAAAGCAATCGGTTTTGATACTATAAAGACAAGAAATGATCTCAGAAGCATACTTGCCGATGTACAGAACGGATTTAATCATCAGACAATCGTATCTTATCGTCCGGGAGAAGATTTCTGTGAAGTCAGAAAAGATTACGGACAGTGTATGGGAATATCATTATGCGGTGAACTTGATGAAAACGATGTCTTTGATCCGGCATATTATTTTCCGTATTTTCAGGGAAGCGGTATAAGCACTTATTCAGAGATCGCGGTTGAGCGCAAAATCGAGAAAGAGCAGTATGTCGGTATGTGTGAAGACTCCAGAATCGGGATCAGCCTTATCTTTACACTGCAGAACGGAATAGAATATATGAGAGAGCGCCAGGCAGGATTTGTAGAAAATCTGACGACATCAGTTACACTGTCAGGTCTGTCGCTCTCAGGTATGATACTCCTTCCGGTAGTAAAAGATGAAAGACATCTGAAAAGTGAAAGAGAAGCATCTGATAATCGTAAAATGCTTTTAAATGCCGCCCGCAACGGAGATCAGACAGCGATAGAAACGCTGACACTGGATGATATTGATACCTATTCTCAGGTATCCAGAAGACTCGCAAATGAAGATGTATTCTCTATTGTTGATACGTATTTTATGCCATATGGAATAGAATGTGATCTGTATTCTATTATGGGTGAAATCCTCGCGGTGAGAAGAAGAAAAAATTCACTGACAGGAGTGGAAGTGTATCAGATGAAGCTAAATGTAAATGAACTTCAGTTTGATATATGTGTCCCTGTGGACTCGGTGATGGGAGAGCCTGAAATCGGAAGAAGATATAAAGGGACAATCTGGCTGCAGGGATATATTAATTTCTGATAAAGTTATTGAGAATTACAGTAAAATGTGGTATATTAATTATTGCGTCCGGTAGAGATGCAAAGAGAATTTTATGAGATAAAAACAGTCCTTCAGGCTGTTTTTATATAAGTTTCTGTAGCTCAGCAGGATAGAGCGTCCGCCTCCTAAGTGAAGGTAGAGTAAATACCTAAAAAATTCAAGGAGGAGAGCGGAACAGAGTTCAAAGTGAGTACGGGAAGAAAAAATGACGGAACGGACTGAATGCAAAAAGGTATTTGGTCTAACGTCAAAAAAAGAAAAAAGTTGATGGTTCTCAGCCATAAAAAGTGGCTGTTACCATAGAAACGGTTATCTGACCGAGAGGCTAAAAACTGCGTGTTTAAGCCAAAAATCAGAGAATGTCTCGTTAGTTAAATGGATATAACAGGGTCCTCCTAAGACTCAATTATAGGTTCGATTCCTATACGAGACGGCAGAT
>OLIH01000936.1_pt1 | contig 11538 bp, 11 predicted proteins | sample 1609721 | NCBI WGS metagenome assembly OLIH01 (sample SAMEA4350157, study PRJEB24818) | metagenome | biome: human; feature: gut; material: faeces | place: Denmark | collected 2013-09
GTCCATAAGCAGCCCCCGGGCCTGTATAAGCTGTAATAAATCCAATTTTTGCCGACTGTCCCTGAGGCGCCTGTGAACTTTGCGTCTGGGTTCCGCCGCATCCAGCCAATCCTGCCACCATCATTGCTGCCAATCCTGCAGCCGCACAATTTTTAAGCCAATGCTTTCTCATCTTGATCTTCCCTTTCTTTCTCATACACAAGCCAGTCATGACAAAAATCCATACATGCCAAAGGCGCCCCTGTATACGGAATATATTCCCCGTATACAGGGGCGCCTTTGCGCGGTACCACCCTGTTTTATCACTTTTGAAGCCTGTCTTAAATAATCTGGCATGACACCCGGAAAAAGAAAAGCCCCTATCTGCAGACTCTGCTGCAGATAGGGGCGTCTGTTCAACGCGGTACCACCCTATATTATACTTGGATCAGGCTTTCCTTAACGCGGATCTACGCTTTTCCCTACTGATTCGGAAAAAGTACTCGCAAGTGATATATTCAAGTCTCAGTCTGCCCCGGCTTTCACCACCCACCGGTTCTCTGCTGTCAGGAGCTGTGGCTTTTTTTAGTCTTGTTCATCGTATTGTATGAAATTCTGTCCGGCTGACGCCATTGATTACAATGATTATACCCCATTGAAACTTCTTGTCAAGTCTTCTTCCCCTGAAAATTAGAAAATTCACATCTCCCGAATGGCTGCTATGCTGACGAATACCAGACATATCCTTGTTCAATCTATGCAGTATTTACCGTGGTTTTACCAATTTTGCATTTATGGGATTCCGCCTTTATTTATTCTTTAGAGTACGATATAATAACATAAGCTTATATGAAAGGAGCGGTCTTCTTGAACCCCACCGGCTGTATATTAATCGTCAATCCTACCTCGGGCCGGGAAAAAGCCCTCCGTTATATTCCCCTCATGGAATCCGCCCTGAAAAAGCGGTATCTGTCTGTTACTCTTAAAATGACCGAGAAAGCAGGAGATGCCACTGCTTTTGCATCGGCCGCTTCCCGTTTGGGACAGGATATATTCTGTATGGGGGGCGACGGTACCATTAATGAAACTATTAACGGCATGGTTTCTGCCGGCAGCACTGCTACTTTCGGATTTGTCCCTTTAGGCACGGTCAATGATCTGGCACGGGCCCTGCATATTCCGCTTTCTCCGAAGGCAGCCATCCGCATGCTTCCTGATGCGGTACGCACAACCATTGATATAGGCCGCGTCAATGACCGTTTCTTTGTCAATATTGCCGCAGCAGGCCGGATTCCTGAAGCAGTAGGACAGGTATCCATCCGGGAAAAAACTCTCTGGGGACCTCTGGCCTATTTCATCAAGGGATTTCAGTCCCTCCGGGACCAAAGCCCCCATCATTTTCATGTTCTCATGGAGGATGGCCGTACATTCGATTTCACATCACCTCTCATGGCGGCCATGCTTACAGATTCAGCGGGCAGTTTCCGCAATCTTCTTCCATCATGTGAGTATAGAAAGCATCAAATCCGTCTGGTATTTCTAAAGAAGCTGGACTGGCTGGATCTTCTTTCCCAGGCCCCCGTCCTGATCAAGGGGGCTCCTGTCAGTTCCGATTTGATTCATGTACTGGAAATTCAAAAGGCAAAGGTCTCTCTCTCAGAAGGAGAACATCTTATGACCAACGTGGATGGTGATATGGGCCCGGAATTTCCCTTGGATATGGAACTGCTTCCCTGCCGTCTTTCCATTTTTGTCCCACGGGAAAAACACAGAGCCGAGGGGCCTCTTCATTTCCCTGAGTTCCTCCGTCATCTGACAGATCATATTATGCCCTGATAAAAAACCGCAGCCTGACATTTTTGTCAGCCTGCGGTTTTCCCGTCTGTTATTTTTTTTCAAAGTCCCGATACAGAAGACTCGGCTGTATTCCTTTGTTATTCTGGTATTTGCCCTCTGCATAGGAATCAGCCTCTCCAAGGACTGTATGATAGTAAATCTGGCAGATTTCCACACCCGCGTAAATCCGGATAGGCTGTACGCAGAACATCTCCAGTGTCCAGTATCCGCTGAATCCCACATCGCCGAACCCCGCTGTTACATGAATAAACAGCCCCAGACGTCCGATGGAGGAACGGCCTTCCAGCATGGGAACGAAGCATGTGGTCTCTGTATATTCCTGTGTTCTGCCCAGATAGAGGCGGTTTGGCTCCAGCAGATAGCCTTCTTCCGGAATGTGAATGAGATGACCTTCATTTCTTTTCTTCATATCCAGTTCATGATGTTCATAAATCATGAGTTCATCCGCCAGTGTCAGATTATAGCTGTTAGGGTTGACTCTTTCTTCATAAAAAGGACGGATAATAATTTCATGCCCCATATGACGGGCAATTTCTCTTCCTGATAAAATCAATTTTTATGCCTCCCGGTCATTTTTGATCAATTGTTTTCTATGTACTGCCATGGCCCGGTGATTAAAACGGACATGGGAAGATGTTCCCTCTTTCAGATGGAGCACAGTTTTGTCCTCTTTTGTCAGACAGGGGGAGAGAAGGAGTTTCCCCGCATCACTGAATGTAATCAGGTGTGCTGCAAACAGGGCGCCATGATTAGGACAGAAAAGAAGTCCCTTTTTAAGGGATCCCATGTGATAGGGTACGGGATAAAGGAGTGAAGGTCTTTCAAGGCCGCACACAGCACAGCAGGGAACAGAGGCAAACAGCCCCCGGGACATGGCGGTTCTGTTCTGCAAAAAACACCGGATGCGGTACACGGTAGCGGCATGGGACAGGGAAAACAGGTTAGTCTGCGGTCCGGATGATGCTTCGTCCTCTGCCAGATACTGCAGAATGTCCGCACTGCCGAAAGCACCTCCCTGTTCCATCTCCTTCCATGCGGTTACAGCCTGCGGCTTCATGACCCACAGATCATAGTCACCGTCCACGCTGCAGCCGTTTACAACATACGTCCACGGAGGCCTGTTTTCTGTCTGATTCAGTTTTTCCATAATTTTCCGTCCTGCCCAGCCTACTGCCGCATTCAATGCTCTGTAGTCAGTTCCCATAATACCCGCTATGTTTTTAGCATGGTCAGCATGCCCCACAGCCCGGTAGAGAATGGAAAATATATGCATCATGATATCAGTCATTATACGGCGGTCCATATATAGCTTCATCCACTGTCCGGAACTGATTTCATCCCATATGATCTCTCTCCTTATCTGTCTCATACTGCACCATCCCGCTTTTTTTGTATTGTACCATATTCAGGCCGGCAGAACATCCTGTAATATTGCATAAAATTATTTTTGCCTTATTTTTTGCCTCATCAGGCCTGTTTTCTTTCTGGACTATCTTATTTTTCTTCATACCGATATATTATTTGCTTCTTTTGTCCGCGAAGTTTACGATATAGATGGGAATTGAATGTCGTATCCCTCCCAAAAAGGAAGGGCCCTGCATCACTATAGTGCAGGGCCCTTTCTGCATTTTCTTTCGATCCGGCCTGTATTTCCGCGCTGTATTCATAGAAATCAATGGGGAAATCCTGTATAATAACAATTGATCGTAACAAGATGAGGTGACATATGACTGATTTAGAGGAAATACAAAGAAGACGGACTTTTGCTATTATTTCCCATCCTGATGCAGGAAAGACCACGCTGACAGAAAAGCTTCTGCTGTACGGCGGCGCTATTCATCTGGCCGGTTCTGTCAAGGCCAGAAAAACAGCGCGGTATGCCGTGTCAGACTGGATGGAAATTGAAAAGCAGCGCGGCATTTCTGTAACAAGTTCGGTTCTTCAGTTTGATTACGGAGGCTGCCGTGTAAATATTCTGGATACCCCCGGGCATGCAGATTTTTCTGAGGATACCTACCGCACACTGATGGCTGTGGACAGTGCAGTCATGGTTATCGATGTGGCCAAGGGCGTTGAGGCGCAGACCAAGAAGCTTTTTAAGGTCTGCAGCGACAGGGGTATTCCTATTTTTACTTTTGTCAATAAAATTGATCATTTCGGCAAGAATCCTTTTGACCTGATGGCCGATATAGAGGATGTGCTGGGAATTCGTTCCTGTCCTATGAACTGGCCGATCGGCCTGAATGGAAATTATACGGGGATTTATGACCGGGAAACAGAAACCGCCCATCTCTTTACAAGAGATACGGCCCATGGAGCCAAAAAGCTGGATGTTGTTTCAGGTTCTCTTTCCGACCCCGCCATCATATCCCGTCTGGATCCTGAAGTATTGGCGGGCTTAAAGGATGATCTGGCTCTTCTGGACGAAGCCGGTGATCCTTTTGATGCAGAAAAAGCTGCCCACGGCCAGCTGACTCCCATGTTCTTTGGAAGTGCCATGACAAATTTCGGCGTACAGCCTTTCCTGGAAAAGTTTCTTCAGCTTGCGCCTCCTCCGCAGGGCAGAACAGTTCTGGAAGGACAGGTCCTGCCTGAGGATCCTTCATTTTCAGCTTTTGTTTTTAAAATTCAGGCCAATATGGATCCGAAACATCATGACCGTGTCGCATTTATGCGGATCTGTTCAGGGATTTTTGAAAAGGGAATTTCTGTCCTTCACCGTCAGACCGGACGCATGATGCGGCTCAGTCAGCCCCAGCAGTTCCTGGCTACAGAACGGACTGTTGTGGAAAAGGCTTACCCCGGTGATATTATCGGTGTCTTTGATACCGGGGAGCTTGGCGTAGGCGATACGGTATGTGAAAAAAAGTTCCCGGTTACTTTTGTCCATTTCCCTGTATTTCCGCCCGAAATGTTTGCCCGGCTTTCTCCCATGAGCAGCATGAAACGGAAGCAGTTTCTCAGAGGTGTGGGACAACTGGCACAGGAAGGCGCTATTCAGGTGTATACACTGCCTTATGTAATGGAGTCTTTCATTGTGGGCGCTGTGGGACAGCTGCAGTTTGAAGTGCTGAAATACCGTCTGGAAAATGAATACGGCGTTGATGTCCGGATGGAACCGCTGCCTTATACGGCAGCCCGTTGGGCCCGGGGCAATCCGTCTCCTGATTCCATAACAGGAACAGATAATGCCATGATTGTATATGACCGGAAGGAGCATCCTGTTTATCTGCTGCCTAATGAATGGCAGGCTGACTGGCTGGCAAAGAGGAATCCTGCGGTTTCTTTTCTTCTGTCGCCGCCCCAGGAAACAGGAGTCTCTGATCAATGAAACAGGTCCGCAGAAAAAAAAGCATTGCATATATAGGTATTCTGGCCGCTTTGGGCATGATTCTTTCTTATTTGGAGATACCGGTGCCTTTGATGCCGCCCTTTATGAAACTCGATATCAGTGAAGTTCCTTCCGTCATAGGCCTGATGGCTTTCGGCCTGCCTTCTTCCATATTAATCAGCGCTGTTAAAAATCTCATTCATCTGACTATATCGGAAAGTCTCGGAATCGGAGAAATATGTAATTTTCTGGTAGCCCTGTCTTATCTGTTAGGCTGGCATCTGATGTCCCTCACCGGATATCGAAGGTTTTCCTATGTGTGTGCGGCAGTTTCCATGACAGCTACGGCCGTTATTTTAAATATAGCGGTCCTCCTTCCTCTTTATGAAACCGCTTTTCATATCAGTGAAGAACAGATTCTGGCTCTTACACGGGCAGGAGGTCTTCCTGTATCCAACATTTATGATTATATTCTTTTTGTGATAGTCCCCTTTAATATTTTAAAGGGTGCCGTCATCGGTATTACTTCATCTCTCCTCTGGAAACATGGATCATCCGGTTTTGCCGGACGGAGCTGATGCTGTATTTTTTTATCAGGACATGCCGTTCAGGCTTTCACAAAAAAGTTACGGAAAGGATGTATGAAAATGGCAATTAAAACAAGAAAAATCGGAATTATGGGAGCCGGCAATGTAGGGCCCCATGTAGCTCTGCTGCTGGCTGCCCAGGGGGCCGCTGATGAAATTGTTTTTTATGACATCAAACAGGAAAAGGCGGCCGCTGAGGCCATGGACATCCGGGATGCCGTCAGTTATTTCCCTCATCACGTCGATGTCTATGACGGTTCTATGGAGGACATGAAGGATGCCGATATTTTGATTAATGCATCCGGCCGTACCCGGAAACCAAACCAGACACGCCTGGACATGCTCGATGAATCAGTGGCTGTCTGTAAAGATCTGGTTCCCCGCATCGCTGCTTCCGGATTCAACGGGATCATCATTTCCATTTCTAACCCCTGCGATATCATTGCCGCTTATCTTCAAAACCGCCTCAGCTGGCCGGCGCAGAAAATCATCGGATCCGGGACAGCTCTTGATTCTGCCCGCCTCCAGATGCAGCTCTCCGAACAGCTCCATATTTCCCGCCGGTCTCTGACTGCTTATCTGCTGGGCGAACACGGCGACAGCAGCATGATTCCCTGGAGCCATGTCACAGCAGCCGGAAAGCCGGTTCTTGAACTGGTCCGGGAAAATCCCGGAGTGTATCAGATGGATCCTCCCGATGTCATCCTGGAAAAGGTACACAGGGGCGGTTATATCGAAAATGCAGGAAAAGGATGCACAGAATTCGGCGTAGCCTCTTCCACCTGTGAAATTGTCCGTGCAATTCTGCACAATGAGCATAAAATTCTTCCCTGTTCCGTTAAACTGGAAAATCTTTACGGAGTCCGCTCCGATTTTGCTTCCGTTCCTGTCCGTCTGGGCGCCTGCGGCGTAGAGGATGTTCTGGAAATTCATCTGACGGATACAGAGCATGAGTCTTTCATGAATTCAATGAGGGTTCTTCATGAGCATTTTGAGAAAGCTTTGACATTATAATGATCAAGACCAGAAAAATCGGAATTATGGGAGCCGGCCATGTAGGATCCCATGCAGCCCTGCTGCTGGCTGTCCGGGGAATCGCTGATGAAATCGTTTTTTATGACATCAAACAGGAAAAAGCGGCCGCTGAAGCCATGGATATACGGGATGCCGTCAGTTATTTTCCCCATCACGTCGATGTCTATGACGGCTCTATGGAGGACATGAAGGATGCCGATATTTTGATCAATGCTGCAGGTAAAAGGGCTTTCCCCTGGCAGACAAGGCTTGATCTCCTTGAAGAATCTGTACGCACCTGCCAGGATCTGGTTCCCCGTATCGCTGCTTCCGGGTTTGACGGAATCATCATTTCTATTTCTAATCCCTGCGATATCATTGCCGCTTATCTTCAGAACCGCCTCGGCTGGCCGGCGCAGAAAATCATCGGATCCGGGACAGCTCTTGATTCTGCCCGCCTCCAGATGCAGCTTTCCGGGCAGCTCCATATTTCCCGCCGGTCTCTGACTGCTTATCTGCTGGGTGAACACGGCGACAGCAGCATGATTCCCTGGAGCCATGTCACAGCAGCCGGAAAGCCGGTCCTTGAACTGATCCGGGAAAATCCGGAAGTATATCAGATGGATCCTCCCGATGTCATTCTGGAAAAGGTTCACCAGGGAGGATATACTGAAAATGCAGATAAAGGATGCACAGAGTTTGGAGTCGCTTCTGCCGTGTGTGAAATTATCTGTGCAATTCTGCACGATGAGCATAAGATTCTCCCCTGCTCCGTTAAACTGGACCGCCATTACGGGGGCCCCTCCTGTTTCGCTTCTGTTCCTGCCCGCCTGGGAGCCTGCGGCATAGAAGACATTCCTGAAATATCTCTGACAAAATCCGAATCTGTTTCTTTTCAGAAATCCATTCAAGTGATTCTCAAGCATTTTCAATGGGCGCTTTCTCTATAAAAAGTGATTATTTTTCTGTAATTGTTTTTTTTCTGTACAAAACTTCGTTTTCTCCTTATAATAACAGTAGGGGACAGTACGGAGAATCTGCGATGGATTCTATTAAGAAGGAGGATGTATTATGAATAAAAAAGTTCTTGCCGCTGTAACGGCCGGTGCTCTCTTCGGCGCTGCAGGCATGGCACAGGCTGCTCCTGTGACCTATGTTCCGGCGCTGCACGGAAATATCGGATACAGTTATAATAATGCCGCTGACGGGATTCATAATGTGTATGCGGAATATTCACCTATTAACAAGGTTGTGGTTGGTGCTGAATACAGAGATTGGATCAACAGAGGACATGAAACTGATGTATATGCAAAATACCGCATTACACCCCAGATTTATGTAGGACTGGGCAACCGGAATTATTATGACCGTGATGCAAAAATTTACGGGCTGGTTGAAGGCATGACCAATGTGGCTTACCGTCTGGATGCATATGCCAGCTTGAAATTCAGCAGTGAAGAAAGAGAATACAAGGTAGGTGCCCTGTATGATCTGATGCCTGCTATTGATCTGGATGTAAATTATACGTATTATGACCGTGATGATTCTCATAATCAGGACGGCGTAGGCGTAGGCTTAAATTACCGTTTCTGATCAGGCTGCAGGATGGTTAAAAAGAGGCATCTTCCTGAATGAGGAAGATGCCTCTTTTCTGTTAATTTATCAATCCTAATAAGAAAAATCCATTTCAAGAGATGAGTACAGGAATAAACCGGCTCATCTTTTTTATGTCTGTTTTTTCCGTCTGGATTCCTGTAGCAGTCTATTCATTCCAGAAAAAACGGCGGTCTGCGGTTTTATGTTCATTGACCGCAAAATTGAACCGCATTTCATCCCATGCCACAATCATTTCACTGCCCAGAATAATCACCACTGCTGACAAATGGAACCAGATGAAAAGGACCATCAAACCTACCAGAGATCCATAAGTGACCCCCATGTTGGATATATTCAGCATATAGTACCCATATCCCGCCGTCAGAATCATCCAAAGAACCGTCACCGTAAAAGCCGACAACAAGGTCTGTACCCATGAGGTTCTTCCCTGATGGGGAAGAAATTTCGGTGCATACCTGTAAAAAACCGCCAGTGTAATCACAGTATTGGTAAAAGGGATTACATATTTCAAAAGCGTCCATGTCCCCAAAAATACCGGAGGCAGGGCAAAGTAATAATTCAATGCATACACAACAGCATTGGCAAACACCACCATGCCCAGTGATAATGCCATGGTAAATGCCAACAGCATGGTAAAGAGAAGAGATTTGCATTTTACCCAGATCCATGTCTGAATATTACGATCTGTGGAAAAAGCTTTGTCAGCAGCCCGTATCAGCACATCAACTCCCTGCGATGCAGACCATAATGCCACAATCAGCCCCATCACAAGAAGTGCAGAACTGCGCCCTTCAATAATCCGGTAGACATTTGTCTCCATAGCACTTGCCAGATCCTTGGGCAGATACTGCAGAAGATGCAGTATCTGGGGCACCTGGGGCGCTGCAAAGAAAAGGACACTGTTAATAAGAAATATGAGAAACGGAATCAGTCCCAGTATGAGGTAATATGTGGTTTCTGCCGCCATAGCCCCCACATCATCCTGAAGAAACCGTTCCCCCACTCTTCTAATGTAAAAGAAAATTCTTCTCCTTACCCGTTTTTTATCCATGATACGCTCCGGAAGAGACAGTATAAAGAGAACTGCTCTTCTCTTTATGACTCATAAAATCAGGATTTTTTCTTGGCATTTTTGTAGCGGGACTGACGGCTGATCACCATTTTCCGCATACGGATGCTCTTCGGCGTCACTTCAACCAGTTCGTCATCATTAATCCATTCCAAAGCTGATTCCAGCGTAAACAGACGGCACGGAGGAAGACGTATGGCATCATCCGATGAAGATGCACGGGTATTGGTCAGATGTTTTTTCTTGCATGGATTGACATCCATATCATTCTCGCGGCTGTTTTCTCCGATAATCATGCCTTCATAAACTTCTACTCCCGGTCCCACGAACAGTTCGCCTCTTTCAAGAACACTGTTCAGTCCGTAGGCTGTCGTAATGCCCGGTTCAAAGGCCACTAAGGATCCCCGTGTACGTCCCGGGATTTCGCCCTTATAAGGTGTATATCCCTGGAATACATGATACATGATGCCCGTTCCTTTTGTCGTGGTCAGAAGCTCATTTCTGAATCCCAGCAGTCCGCGGGCCGGAACAGAAAATTCCATTTTCATATATCCTGCCAGTTCATCCATGGAAATCATTTCTGCACGGCGCGGTCCCAGACCTTCCATAACAGCTCCCATATATTCCTGAGGAACTTCTACGGTCAGTCTTTCCATAGGTTCGCATTTTTCTCCATGGATGGTCTTATAAATAACCTGGGGTTTGGAAACTTCAAGTTCAAATCCCTCTCTGCGCATCATTTCAATAAGAACCGACAGATGAAGCTCGCCTCTTCCTGATACAAGGAAAGAATCTGCTCCATCCATATTCTCCACACGGAGAGCCACATTGGTTTCCACTTCTTTCAAAAGACGTGCACGGAGATGCCGGCTGGTAACAAAGTCGCCTTCCCGTCCTGCAAAGGGACTTTTATTAACGTGAAATACCATGGACAGTGTGGGTTCATCGATCTTAATGGATGGCAGCGCCTCCGGATGCTCCGGATCTGTCACTGTTTCCCCGATATTGATATTTTTAAACCCTGCCAGTGCGATAATATCACCGAACTTGGCATCATTGGTTTCAACACGTTTCATTCCCTGCCATGTGAAGAGTTTCCCAATGCGGTCAATTCGGAAGTCTTCCCCATCCATAATGCCTACCTGCTGCCCGCTCCGCACAAAACCGCGGACAATTCTTCCAATGGCAATTTTACCGAGATAGTCATCATGATCCAGAGTGGTCACCATGATCTGAAGGGGTGCTTCTGCATCTCCTTCAGGCGCCGGGCAGCTTTTCAAAATGGTTTCAAAAAGCGGCGTCAAATCATGACTGTCATCATTCATATGATATTTAGCAATACCTGCCCGGGCAGATGTATATATCAACGGGAAGTCCAATTGTTCATCCGATGCATTCAATTCCACAAACAGATCCAGGATTTCGCCCTCAACTTCAGAGATTCTCTCATCCGGACGGTCTATTTTGTTGATTACCACAATGGGCTTCAGGTTCTGTTCCAAGGCTTTGCGCAGTACATATTTAGTCTGCGGCATAGGTCCCTCATGGGCATCCACCAGCAGCAGCACACCGTCTACCATATTTAAAATACGTTCTACTTCACCGCTGAAATCAGCATGCCCTGGTGTGTCAACAATATTGATTTTGACTCCATCATGCATAATGGACGTATTTTTGGCCAGTATGGTGATTCCTCTTTCTCTTTCAATAGGGTTGGAATCCATAACCCTTTCTTCTACCTTCTGATTTTCACGAAATATATGACTCTGCTTCAGCATCGCATCAACCAGTGTTGTTTTGCCATGGTCGACATGTGCAATAATGGCTATATTCCGAATGTCTTCTCTGATCATTCTTTTCCCCCTGCTTTATTGGATAGTAAACAAACAAATGCATTATTTATTATAGCATAAACTGCCGCTATTGTCTGCTATTCTCTCTTTTCCGTAAAAAAACGTGTGAAACGCACGTGATATTGTCATAGCAGTAACGCAAATGAATTTGTCACCTTTTTGTATATCCCGTATACTATCTCCAATATGAATGAGGAGGCAGTACGATGAGAAAGGTCGTTTTAACAATGT
>OLIH01000937.1_pt1 | contig 11536 bp, 10 predicted proteins | sample 1609721 | NCBI WGS metagenome assembly OLIH01 (sample SAMEA4350157, study PRJEB24818) | metagenome | biome: human; feature: gut; material: faeces | place: Denmark | collected 2013-09
GGGGAAGGACCACGGGGGGGGGGGGGGCTGTGAAAACAATTATTTCCTTCAGGCGGAAGAAAATGGGAGGGGAAAGGGTATCTTGGGAGGGGACGCCGCCCTGTGAGCCAGCAACCCGGCCCAGGCGTAGTTGGGAATTACAGGACGCCACAACGTGAAAGCCAGCGGAGCATACAGCGACCGTGAGAGGCTATGATCCCGCCACTATGGACATCTCCGGCAACACCGCCACGGACGCGGGCGATTACACCGTTCGCGTCACATCCAAGACCGGCAAATGGGTGGACGGCAGCACCGACGCCGTAACCGCGGCGTGGAGCATCGGCAAAGCCACGCAGGAAGCGCCTAACGGCTTGACCGGTGTCGCGCCCACTACCGAGGGCGGCAGCGACGGAAAAATCACCGGCGTGGATTCAACAATGGAATACCGTTTGGCAGGCGAAAGCAGCTATACGGCGTGCAGCGGCACGGAGATTGAGAACCTGTCTGCCGGCAATTACTTCGTGCGCTACGCGGAGGACAACAACCACTTTGCCGGCACAGATGCGGAGGTCACTGTGGGCAAGGGTGCGCCGCTTGCGGATTGCACAATCACCTTCAACGCAGGCGCCGGCAGCGGCAGCATGGGGCCCGTGACCGTCAAGGCAGGGGCAAATTACATCCTGCCCGAGTGCGGCTTCACCGCTCCCGCCGATCAGGAGTTCAAGGCATGGCAAATAGGCGGCATGGAGTACAAGGTAGGAGATTCCTACACAGTGAATGGGGATACCGAGATCAAGGCGCTGTGGGAAAACAGCGTTATTACCCCCACCACCTACACCGTTACCGTCAGCAATAACGGAAACGGCACTGGTACCGCAACTCCTTCCACCGCTGCGGCTGGCACAGAGATCACCCTGACCGCAACGCCAAACAAGGGCTACCACTTCAAGGAGTGGGAGGTCATCAGCGGCGGCGTGACCATCAAGGACGACAAGTTCCTCATGCCGAACGACAACGTGGAGGTCAAGGCCATCTTCGAAAAGGACGCGCCTGCACCCACCGAGTACACGATCACCTATGATCTGGCCGGCGGCACTGCGGAGGGCAATCCCGACACCTACACCATCGAGACGAGGACTTTCACCCTCAAGAATCCTACCAAATCCGGCTATACCTTCACCGGCTGGAGCGGCACGGGTCTGACGGGTGAGAACAACCTGACCGTCACCATTGAGAAGGGCAGCACCGGCGACCGCAGCTATATGGCACACTGGCGTTATAATGGCAGCGGCCATTCTTACAGCTACTACACCATCAAGGCAACTGCCGGGGCTGGCGGCTCCATTTCTCCCTCCGGCAATGTCAGCGTCCGTGAGGGCCGGGATCAGACCTTCACCATCACCCCGGATAAGGGCTATGCTGTCGCCAACGTCAAGATCGACGGCAAGAGCATCGGCGCGGTGAAGTCCTACACCTTTGAGAATGTCAGCAGAACCCATACCATCGAGGTCATCTTTATGAAAGCCAACGGCAACCCCCAGACCGGCGTGTTTGTGGATGTAGCCACCGGCAGCTATTATGAGGATGCTGTGGATTGGGCAGTGGAGAACGGCATTACCAAGGGAACCGATGATACCCATTTCTCCCCGGACGGCATCTGCACCCGTGCGCAGGCCGTGACCTTCCTGTGGCGCACCGCTGGAAGCCCCGCCTCTAAAACCAGCACCATGCCCTTCACCGATGTTCCTGTGGGCAGCTACTACTACGACGCTGTGCTGTGGGCAGTAGAAAACGGCATCACCAAGGGCACCAGCGACACCACGTTCAGCCCCAACATGACCTGCACCCGCGCCCAGATCGTCACATTCCTGTGGCGTTCTGAGAAGTCCCCGGCAGCGGGTACAGCCAATCCCTTTGCCGATGTGAAGTCTGACGCCTACTATGCTGATGCGGTACTGTGGGCGATCAAGGAGAACATCACCAAGGGAACCACCAGCACGACATTCAGCCCCAATGCGGATTGCACCAGAGCGCAGATCGTGACCTTCCTCTGGCGCTGCAAGAAGTGACCGGCTGACATACGGCTAAACATCAAAGCCGCTGGCATGACCCCATAAGCGAACATCGGACAGCGCAGCGGACGGGCATCTCGCCCTGAAGCTGCGCTGTTCTCTTTTCGCTACAAGAAACAAATCAATGACATTTTGAGCTGCGCCGCTATCCCAGCGCGGCAAGGAGACAGCATTATGAAAAGAATCACAAGAATCATTCGTCCGATCATCTGCATGGCCGTCCTTCTCTTTGCTATGACCACGGCAGTCATGGGCTGCTATCAGAAAGGGACGGAGCCTATCGACATTCCCGACAGAACGCCTTCCGGCACATCTGCGCCTCAGCCATCAGCGACTCCCGCGGGCGAAGTTATCCCCTCGGTGGACAGGCAGGCAGAGTTGGCGGAAGCCAGAGCGAAGAATCCCGACACCGTGGCATGGCTGTATATTCCCGGTGCGGAGGTAGACGATCCCGTGATGCAGGCGGAGGACAACGGCTATTACCTGAAGCTGGATGAAAACGGCGAGTATGCCATGTGGGGCTGCTATTATGCCCATTGTGAAAACGAAATTGGCGGCAGGGATAAGCTGGACAAAAACACCACCATTTTCGGCCACTCCGCCAGCAACTGCGACCCGGACGGTGTGCGGTTCACCAAGCTCTACCGTTATATGGACGCAGACTTTGTAAAGGAGCATCCGTATATCTATCTCTCTGTGGATGGCGAGGACATGATTTTCCAGATCACCGCGCTATTCGTCACGGATATTGGCTTTGACTATATTGCGCCTGATCCCACGGGAGATGATCTGACCAGCTTCTTTGAGACGATTGCGCGGAAAAACTGGCTTGACTTTGATGGCGTGACCTTCTCCGAGGAAGATACCGTTCTGACCCTCTCCACCTGCTGCCGGAAGTATGACAAGGCCAACAGCGGCAATCAGCGGCTGGTGGTCATGGCAAAGCTGCTGCCGGAGGGGGCAACCGCGCAGGAGTTCAGCGTATCCCTTGTGGATAGTCCTGAAATGCCCTAAAAGAAATCAGAATACGACGATAACAGGACACCCATCCTTGCGGTACTGAAAAGCAGCGTATGGTATAGGGAAAACGGCGGCTGCTCTGTACGGGGCGGCCGTTGTTTTTGCTGTCCCAACATTTTTCAGATGAAAGGGACCTATGCGTATGACAGGAGAGCACAGGAGGTGCCGCTAATGCTGCGGCAACAAGCCGCGCCGGGAGCATAGCCGGACGATACCCGGACACCGTAGGATAGGGTAGAGCCACCCTCACCAACGACTGTGTTATAGCCATCTGGGAGCGCCATAATAAAATCATGGCATCGGGCGGCTTTGGCGGCGGCAATTATTTCTTCCTCGGAGGCATCGGGTTTTCCGAACAAAATATTGTTGCGAATTGAATCGTGGAACAAATACACATTTTGGAATACCATACTGATATTTTTCAGTAGAGAATCGCAGGTAAATTCCCGAACATTGTGGCCTCCCACTTGTATTTCTCCATTCCGTGCATCATAAAACCGAGCCAATAAACTGCAGATTGTGGTTTTCCCGCTGCCGGATGGTCCTACGATCGCTGTTGTGGTGTTCTGTGGGATACGGAAGGAGATATGGCTTAAAACTTCCCGACTATCATAGCCAAAGGACACATCCTTAAACTCAATATCGTACTGGTTAATAGAAACATCTTTTCCGTCTTTATCAATGAGTTCAGCATCTTCAATGCTCTGAAGTTTCTCCGCTACTGTATCCAGAATTTCCAGAATGTGAAGGGAATTATTTGCTGACTCAATCGTGTTAAACATGACATAACTGTAAACGATCAACATAATCGCCATATACAGCTCCATTTCCCTTTGGAGTGCAAGAAGGGCTGTGATGCAGGTGATTGCCATGGTGCCCATGTATAGGCCGAGCCGATGCAATGCGTCACAAGGGGCAAAGTTCCGCTCCATCTTAATGTTAATTTCTTTCGACTTATGATAGGCCCGGTAGAGGCCGTCAGAGGCTACACCTTCCTGCTTGAAAGATTTGACAACAGCCATCCCGCGGACATACTGAACAATCTCATCTGCCATCTCATTGATACTTTCCTGCCGGATCGGGGAATTTTTACGGCTTTGGCGCTCGATAAGTTGCAGCCCGGCTGTAGAAATTGCCACAGCCAATAGTGCGGCACCCCCCAAAAAAGGAGAAAAGCATAGCAGCCATATTATCGTGATTGCAAGAAATATGTAGCTGTCAATAATGTTATTGACAACATTCATCGTCTGCATTTCAAAAAAAGCCAGATCTGTGGTGATAGCAGTGGTAAATTCTCCCATGTTCTTCCGCTGGAGAAATCCCAGCGAAACCCGCTTAAGAATATCACCTATCTTCAGTCGTTCTGCACAGGTTGTCTCATGAGCAATGCTATCCTGCCGGGTTGCTCGGATATAGGCGAACAGCCATCGGAGCAAAACTGAACCAAGGATGATTGTGGTGAGTTGGAGAACATATACCGGTTCCAACACTGCTGCCCCGTTGCTGTGATCAAGAATCAGCTTAATTGTCCAGACTCCGCAGATAATAGGAACAATGCCAAGAATATTGGAGATCATTGAGAGGGCAATGCCAAGATAGAGCCGCCCCTTGTAATGACTCATCAGACGGAACAGCCGTTTGAGAATTCTAATCATGCGAAAACCTCCCCTCTTAACCCAACTGACCATTTCTTTGCGCCAATGTGAGCCTGCCACATATCTCTATAAAGAGCGCTGCTTTCCAATAGTTCCTCATGAGTACCGCTTTGCGCGATTCGTCCTTTTTCAATCAGAAGGATCCTATCTGCATTCTTGATTGTGGAGAGGCGGTGGGCGATGACCAGAAGCGTTTTACCACGGGTCAACTCTGCGATAGCTTCCTGAATTTTGGCCTCATTCTCTGGATCAGTAAAAGATGTGGCCTCGTCCAAAATCACGATGGGAGCATTCTTCAAAATAGCCCTGGCGATTGCAATACGCTGTCTCTCACCACCAGACAGCCGGTCTCCAGCCTCGCCTGCGCTGGACTGATACCCCTGTTCCAGCTTGTTGATAAATTCGTCGCATTGTGCCTTTCGGGCCGCCTCCAAAACCTGCTCATCTGTGGCTTGCGGATTGCCCAGCCGGATATTTTCCAAAATGGAGCAGTTAAACAGAAAATTATCCTGCGTAACAAAGCTCACCTGATCGGCCAACTCTGTCAGAGGAATGTCTTTGATATTTACTCCACCAATCCGGATAGCTCCCTCTGTCGGATCCCAGAAACGTGCCACCAGGCGGGCCAGTGTCGATTTACCTCCACCAGACGGGCCGACAAGAGCATAAAATGCCCCCTCCGGGATAGCAAGATTTATGTCATGGATTACATTTTCTTTTCCGGTATAGGAGAAGGTCACATGCTCCATTAGGATGTCATGAGCCGAGATCGGTTTTTCCTCCATTGCCAGTGGCAATTCTCCAATATCAAAGGTCTTATTTACAATATTGACAGAATACTGAATTGACTTTAGCTGATTAAAAAACAGAATCATGCGGCCCAAACTGCTGACCATGCCCATAGAGAGCAGCATTGCCATAGTGATTTTTGTCAGGGTTGTGCTGCCATAGAGATAAAGCAGCGTGCCAATCGGCAATACACCCAGTAGAGTTGTCGGCAGAATACTGGCACCAAGGGTAGTAAATTTCCATGTTGATTTGTACCAATTCAAGGTGGTTTGCTTGAAGTTCTCTACCGCTTTCCGATATTTCTCATAGGACGAGGTCGACTGGTTGAAAGCTTTCACAACTTCAATGCCTTCCATGTACTCAACCACTACATTGTTCATGTGCTCATTGGCTTCCATATAGACTTGGTAGGTTTTATTGTAGCCGCCCAACATCATTCCATATGGAATAAGCGCCAAAGGGATGGTAATCAGCGATGCCAGCGCCAAACGGAAATCAATCATACAGAGATAAGTGAATACCGCTATCGGCAATACCAGCGCCCCGGCGCCCTCTGGAATCACATGAGCCAGTGGGATTTCAATATTCTCAATCTGATCTACCACAATATTCTTTACGCGACCAGCGTTGATTCCTTGGGCCACTCCAAGCGGAGCCTTCATCAGTTTCTCGGCGACCCGCTTTCGCATCAACTCCAAAATGGTATATGCAGAAATGTGGGAAAGCGTAGTGGAGATGGCATGAAACAGAACCTTGCCGAGAAAACCGATCGTGCCAACAATGGTCCAGTAAAGGATCGTCTCCGCCGTGGCGGTTTGGTCAAAAAACAGGCAAATAATACGGTAAGCGGCAACATAAGGGATGATGCCCCCTGCAACCGACAGTAATGCACAAATTACAGATATAATCAGTTTTCCCTTGCATGGCGTAGCATAAGACAGGATACTGCCTGCAAGACCTTGCTTCTTCATAAAACAACCTCCTTCTGAAAGAGAATAGAATAGATCTGCGGTGTATATCTGGGTTCTACAGGAAAGAAACTTTCCACCCTGCCGTTGAGCAGATAGCAAATATGGGTGCAGGTATGCATCAAAAATTCGTAATCATGGGTGGTCACCAGGAGGGTCTTGCCCTGTTCTGCCAGTTCATGTAGAAGGGAAGAAACATTGACCATACTGGAATAGTCCAGGCCGCTGGTAGGCTCGTCGAAACAAATCACATCTGTGTCTTTCATACAAGCTACTGCAATGCAAAGGCGCTGCTTCTGGCCGCCTGACATTGATGCAGGATGTTGCTGTCGATAATCCAATAATCCCATCCGCTCCAACAGTATACGGCCTTTTTTTCGCAGTTCCTCATTGCCGTCATTACCCAGAAACAGTTCTTTTTCCACACTTTCTGTAAAAAGCTGGTAGTCGCTGCTCTGCATGACAAGAAAAGTATCGCGCACCCTGGTTTTACTATTCACCGCTTGGCCACCAAATCGAACCTCCCCATTGGTTTCTTTTTTTAAACCACACACAATTTCCAGCAGCGTACTTTTCCCTACGCCGTTGGTTCCGACGATACCAACGATGTCTCCTTTCCCGGCAGAGAGGTTCACATTTGCCAGCGTCTCACTTTCTCTGGTATAGCGGTAGGATAGATTTTCCAGACAAATTTGTTCCTCCGCTCCGGTTTTTTTCTGCGTCACAGGTGGGCGTATACTTAGAAGATCCGTACTCCTTAACCCCATTCGGTTAGCCTCCTCGTTGGAAAGGGAACGGAAGGCAGAGGCATCCAATTCTCTTGTGATCTGTCCATATTCAATCAAAACGGCACGATCTGAAATGTCTTTCAGATAATGGATGCGGTGCTCAGATATAATAATGGTATACCCCTGTTGTTTGAGTGTATGGAGAATCTCCATCAAATGCTCTGTGGCTGCAGCATCCAGATTAGCAGAGGGTTCGTCCAGCACCAGAATTTTGGGGGCAAGTGCGTAGACTGAGGCGATAGCAATAGACTGCTTTTCACCGCTGGACAGTTCAAAAATGCTGCGCTCCAATAAGCGCTGAATTTGCAGGTCGTTAGCCGCCTGTTCAATACGCCGACAGATTTCTTCTCTTGGAATGCCCACATTCTCACAGGAAAAGGCAATTTCTGCTGTTGTATCCGTGGCAAAAAACTGAGACCGTGGATCCTGAAAAACGGAGCCTACCACACCAGCCAAATCCTGGATTGACAGTTCATCTGTATTCTGCCCATCTACAATGACCCTTCCTTCCAGCTCCCCTTCAAAAAACTCCGGAACTAAGCGGTTAATCAACCGGGTGATGGTCGTTTTTCCACAGCCCGAGGAACCCAACAGAACTACAAATTCCCCTTTTTGGATAGTAAGGCTCACATCCCGCAAAGCCGGTTCCTTTGCATTGGCATACTGGAAGGAAACGTGTTCAATTTGAATCATATCTTTACCTCCCAAGCAAAGCACTGCCAGTAATTCCAGCAATTACAGCGGAAATAACGGCGCCTGCATATAAAAAGTCGGTCGCTCGTAAACGTACCTCCCGATAAGAGGTGCGCTTTGATTCCAAATCCAACCCTCGTGTCATGGCTGAAGCGGCCAGTTCATCCGATATCGTCATACTCCTAATAATCAACGGAACAATGGCATATTCACAGGTTTTAACTGGGTGAAGCAGCACATTTCGCACTGTCAGTCCAATGCCGCGTAGCATCATAGTATTTTTGATAGAACGGAATTCATCCTGTACTGTCGGGATGTAACGGAAAGCTACCGCCAGTGCGATAGTACCACCTTTAGGCACGTGCATATTCTGCATCGCAGTCACAAAATCACTGACTCGTAGCTTGCTGCCCATCCACGCTCCCATGACAAAAAACACTACAACTCGTTCCAGCATGAATAGAATCATACCCACGCCCGCAGCGAATTTGCTTTGCGGTACGAAAGAAAGAATTAGGTTTATTAGCAGGAACACAGCAAACAGCATTGCAGTCTTTTTTGCGCCCAACCAAAGACCACGAGCCAGATACAGAACTACAACCAGCAGATACATCCAAATCAGGGCCAACAGATTTGGCGCACTAAAAGTAGCTGACACAAAGACAACCACCAGCAAGAGCTTCATTCGTGGGTCCAGCTCTAAAAAACGAATGTGTCTGATATCCCCGCTCATACGATCCCCGCTTTTTGAAAGTGTTTTTTCAGCAACAGTTTTCCAAGAAATGCTCCAACCACACATCCCACCACAGTGGCGGCAAGACCCACAAAGAACATTGGCCCGATAAGCATATCAAACACTGTGGAGTAGAGATCCGCATAGGCGGATACTGCGGCCAAATACATATCTTTCATAAAAATAAGTGGAATCGTCATGCCCAGATAGAGAAATACCACCTGAACGGTAAAGCACAGCAACATGGTAGAAAACTTGTGCCGATCCAATGTGCGCCAGAAAAGTTCAGCAATCACCGCGCCAACGGCAATTACCAGCGCAACACCCCAAAAACTCATAAGCTGCATTGCCGCCCAAATTAACCCAAACAACAAGACGATTCCTTTCTTATTCACTTTCGTAAACAGAAGCATGAAAATGGTTCCCCAAACCACTGCACAGGCCGCAAAGACAAACAAGCTGCCAGCGACGGTCATACCAATGGGTGCGCCAACTCCCGCATAGACCAGAAACATAAGCACATATAAGATGGCGGCGGTTATGTAATCGCGAACATTCATTTTGTCTGATTTTTTAAATTTTGCAGTGTTACTTTTCATTGTTTTCTCCTTTCTCGTTAGCGGTCGCTAACCAATGTGGATTTTTTTAGCTTTTAGCCTATTAAGCTAAAAGCCAAAAATAGCTTGCCAGTTAAATAGTTTTGCCACATATTCACAGTGGCGTAATGCTTTTTCCAAAGGCAAATCATGAACAATTGGCTCAAACAGCGTAGACCAAAAGGCTGTCAGCAGCATGTGGATTTCCTCTTCATCAATCTGGTTGTCTCTACCATCTTGCTGGGTAACTGCCTCTAAAAATTTGACCGTTTGCTTTGCATGATGAGATACGAAATCATGTAAGAAATTTGCGTGTGTCGAACCTTCCGAACGACACAGGAGCAACTTGAATCCATCGTATCGCTCATAGGAAAAATGCACAATCGTTTTAAGTGTTGTGCTTGACATATCCCATACGGATTGCATTTTGCCATGTGCCAGCTGCTCGTAATCGTACCGTTCGATATTAAGCGCCATCTCCTCAATATCCTGAAGTGTTGGACCAACTACTGCTTCAAACAAAGCTTCTTTGCCAGGGTATCGCTTATACATGGCTCCTGTTGTTACGCCGGCTTTTTTGCATATTTCCCGCAAGGAGGCATCTGCAAACCCCTTTTCCATAAATTCTTCTTCTGCACTTTTAAGTATCTTGGGATCAATTCTCCGATCCGGCAACGACATTCTATCACCCCTTTAGATAACATTGATACCGGTAACGCTGTTATCAGAATAGCATAAGTGTGTTATCTTGTCAATAGCCACACACAAATCTGGTTATTCAGAATTCCTGATACGACTGGCAATACACCTGGATAAGGTAAAGTACGGAGATCCTACTAAAAATACTGAGTGTAGCCTGCTGAAGCTACACTCAGTACATTGTTAGGATTATTTTTCAATTTTACATCCCACCCGAAAAACGGTCTTGATGTAGGTGGGATGCTTTGGGTCAGATTCCAGTTTGCTCCGCAGGCGCCAGATCGTGTTGTCCACCGTGTTGGTGCCTAATTCATAGTCCTCGCCCCAGGCAGCATTGTAGAGCTGCTCCCGGCTGAATACACGCCCAGGGCAGCGGGCCATGCAGTAAAGGATAGAGAACTCTCCGTAGTTCAGGCAGATCTCCTTACCGGCCTTTGTGACCCGCCGCTGCTCTGGGAATATCTGAATATCTCCCAGAGTCAGGGCAGAAGGCTCAAGGTCAGCAGCATGGACAATCTGAACATCGTTTCCCTGTAAGGCTTTCAGGATGGAACGAAAGACACTTCCATTCGGATCGGAAGTTCGTATTACGATTATTTGCTCTATGCTGCTCACCTCCTTTCAGGTTTGCCTTCAAGACTGCTTTTCTGCGGCCTCTTTCAGCCGCAAAAAACTCTCGGTGCTGATAACGTGTTCCATCCGGCAGGCGTCGGCCTCCGCTGTCTTGGGGTCAACGCCTGCGGCAATAAGCTGCTCCGTAAAGAAGCAATGGCGCTCATAGATTTTTTCAGCAACCTCCCGGCCTACATCGGTCAGATGGAGAAAGTAATCCTCATCCATTGTGAGAAAACCACCGTCCCGCAAGGTAGCCACCGCATGGCATACGCTGGGCTTTGATACCTCCATGTGCCGGGCCACATCTACGGAGCGCACCATGCCGAGTTTCTTTTGGAGAACAAGTATGGCCTCCAGGTAGTCCTCCCCGGACGCATGAAGTTTCATGTTGCAGTTCTCCCTCAAATTATCAGGCAATGCTCCAGCCCTCTGCCTGTTCGCGGATCGTAATGAAGCGGCGATAAAGTCCTTCCTGCTGAACAAGCTGCTGATGTGTCCCTTTCTGAACAACTTGACCTTTATCCACCACTAAAATCTGGTCAGCGTGTTCAATTGTAGCCAAGCGGTGGGCGATGACGATAACCGTTTTTCCAATGGTCAACTCGCTGATGGCCTGCTGAATCAGGTGTTCGTTTTCGGGGTCAATGCTTGCGGTTGCCTCGTCAAGAATGACAATATTGGCATTTTTCAAGATGGCGCGGGCGATGGAAATACGCTGCTTTTCGCCGCCGGACAGCGTAGAGCCACCCTCGCCGATCACCGTTTCATATCCATCGGGAAGAGCCATAATGAAGTCGTGGCACCGAGCCTTTTTCGCAGCTTCTATAATTTCTTCCTGCGTTGCACTTGGATTGCCGAAACGGATGTTGTTTTCAATGGTATCGTGGAACAAATAGACCTTTTGAAAGACCATCGAGATATTGCGG
>OLIH01000940.1_pt1 | contig 11518 bp, 6 predicted proteins | sample 1609721 | NCBI WGS metagenome assembly OLIH01 (sample SAMEA4350157, study PRJEB24818) | metagenome | biome: human; feature: gut; material: faeces | place: Denmark | collected 2013-09
CGGACGGGCCGCCTGCATGAGCGCGGCCAGCTCGTCCGGCGTCACGCCCATGCGCCGGACAATGCCCACAATATCCAGGTTCTCCAGCTCCGTCACCTGTTTGTCGATCTCGTCGTTGCGGGCGTTGAGCTTGGCGATCTTCTCGCTGTTTTTCTCCCGCTCCGCCAGCAGTTTTGTGATTTTCGGGTTCAATGAAAACACTCCTCTCAGGGCAGGCGGCCATAGCAATATAGGTGCTCCTGCCAGTAGCTTGTATTCAGGTTTGCGTAAGAGATTGGGGACCCACAGTGGATCATCATGCCATTCCCCACATAGATGCCACAGTGAGAGACCCCCGGCGTATCATAGGTCCCTTTGAAGAACACCAGATCGCCCGGCTTGGCATTGGCGGCGGTGACGGGGGTGCAGATGTTGCACAGGCCCTGCGCCCCCAGCCGCCCCACATCCCAGCCGCTGTGATTGAGCACCCAGGACACGTAGCCGGAGCAGTCAAAGGAGGTGGAGGGGCTGGACCCACCCCAAACATAGGGGTAGCCCAGGTATTTCTCCGCCTCCTCCAGCATGGCGGCAAACTGCTCGTCCTCCAATGCCTCCGGGGGCACGTCGTAGTCCAGATAGTCCTCCTTTTGGGAGGCGTTGGGGTACTGGCTCTGCGGGAACAGGTCCGGGCGGTTGCCCAGGGTCGCCATATAGACGGCATACATGGAAAGCTGGTCCTCGCCCATGATGTAGACCGGCAGGTGGGACAGGTCGGTATTTTCCAGCGTTACATAGCAGATGTACCAGGAGTAGGGGTCTCCCTCGCTATCATGCCGGGTCTCCACCACGACACGCTCGGTAAGGATATACTGCTTCTCAAAGAGCATATCCAGCGTCACTTGTACCTCGTCCAGCGTCCACTCTCCCTGATGATAGGCGGTGAGGATAGAAATGAGCACATAGGGGTCATGCCCGATCTCGTCCAGGTCGAAGTGGTATTCGTCGTAGGAATGGGTACTCTCGTAGGTGTCCAGGTAGTTTTGCAGCTCCGCCTCCATCCCAGCATAGGCGGCCTCCGCGCCCAGCATGGCCTCGTCGGTAGAGGGATAGGTGGTGCTGGCGATGCCAGACATGCCGCCCTGCACCAGCACGGAACAGGAGGACATGCAGTTGAGGAAGAACGCGACTACCAGAAACAGGCCCGCAGCAATCAGAAGGCCCTTTTTGTGCCTCCGCGCAAAGTCTGCCGCCTGACGGCTCTTTTTCGCCGCCTTCTTTGTAGACTGGGCCGTGTGCGCGGTAGTCTGCCCAACGGTGGCGGCGGTCTGACCGGCGCGGCGGGCGGCGGCATACTGCCGCTTGATGGCCTGCTTCTGCTGCCAACGAGACAGCGGATTACTAGAAAGGCCGGGGTTCTCTTCCAGGCTCTTTTGATATAGGGCATTGACGTTCGCCTTTTCCAGCTTCCGCTCTGCCGCAGCCGCCTTGCGGTAGTGGAGATCCTTGCAGCGATGGGCCTCGTCCGCCGCGATACCCACATACTGCTGAAGGCGGTGCTGGCCCTTGAGACGGGTCAACTCCTTGTTGATCTGGTGGGTCTTGAGCTGGCCGGTGCACCAGCGAACCTTGATGCCCGGCCAGCCGTTGCCATAGGGCGGAACGCCTAACCGCGCCCGGTTCTCCAGGGTGGAGGGCTTCTGTTTGGGCTCGTCAAACATCATGTACTCGAAGCTCTTGGGAGAGCGCAGGGTGGTGATGTGTAGCCCCCGCTCTCGGTACAGATGCTCGTCCACCTTGGAGATATGGCCGTACATCTCCGGGAACTCCATGCCGGTATCCGCCCAAATCACTGCGTCAATGGGCAGGCCGCGCTCGATCATCAGCAGCAGGAGACAGGTGGAATCCTTGCCCCCGCTCAAACTGACCGCGTGAAAATTCTCTTTGGCGGTAATAAGAGCGCCCATCTAGGGCACGTCCTTCTTGCTGACCTCCTTCTCTTTTTACAGCTCGTAGACCGGTTGCTCACACTCGAAGCAGGGGCCGCACAGCTCGTCCAGGGTATCTGACAGATCCTCCAGATCCAGACACATCTCGCTCTGCGCCGCATCCCCCTTGATGGTGCGGTACTCGGTGACGTATTCGCCGCCCTCATATTCCACACGCACACAGGCCACGCAGACAAGGCTCATGTCCTCCAGCAGCCACAGCTCCAGCGTCCGGGTGGTGACGGCAATCTCCATCGTGCTCTGGTCGTCCTCCACATACAGAAGGGTGGCCTTTTGTCCAAACAGCTCCGGGCCGCGATAGTTGAAGGACTTCTCCTGCATCCCTTGGGTGATATAGGTGTACGCCGTTCGGGCTTTGTCCTGCACAGCCTGGGTCAGTGCATGGAAGTCAATATTACCCAGGTAGTCCATGGCGTCCTCCGCAGGGTTCCCGTCCTCTAATATCCGGGTACGGAACAGACTGGTAAGTTCTTCCTGCAAATACTTTACCTTATACACGATAATTCCCTCCAATTTCTGTTAATGATGTTTCTTCCTCTTGGGTCGGATGATATGCCCCTCCACAACAAGGGCATGGTCGGTAATATGGATTTTCCCCAGCTCCTGACTATGGAGCACTTTCTGATACCCTTGTTCACTCAGGAACAGGCGGGCCGTCTCTCCGCGCAAAGCGATGAGATTATCGTCCTCTAGGACTTCAAACTCGACCATATAGCGGGTATCGTCCCGAAAACGTTCTACGGCCAGCAGGTCATGTCCCCGGATAGTGAACCGCGTCATACACGCGCCCTCCGTGCCCGAATGTCCAACACAGGCAGGCCATACCGGGCGATAAGGGTGGCATTGACGATCATACGGAACACTTCCGCGTCCACAATATCTGGGTCTGCAAGCTCCATCGTCGCGGGGCCTCCGACACCGCGATACAGGCCCTTTGCCGCCGAGATTAGCGCGTAGTCATGGGGGGAGATACCGCCTAGTACCGCATAGGCAGGTTCGAAGCCCTTCCGGTAAAAACAGTTGGCACTACGTTTCCACAGCTCTGCGCTGGAGGTCAGCAGGAACAGGGCGGCATAAAAGGCCGGAGTATCCCTGCGTCGGTAGTAGTGCAGCCGGGTCTTGGCATATTCCATGCGCTCCTTGTGTGTCCCGTCCTTCCACAGACTCCCAGGAAAGCTGGCGACCAGGGCACGCAGACGCGGTGCAAGCAGTCGGTTCCGGGGAATGGTAGCCATCACCGCCTCCTGATACCCCACCACTCCGGCCTCAATCCGCTCAGCCAACCAGGGACAGACAGGAAGCGTACACCCCTGTTTCTGCTTGTATTCTGTGCAAAGGTAGCAGGCAACGTGCTTTGGTCTATAGCGAAATGTGCAGACAAACATAATGACCTCCTGATTTTGGGCACAAAAAAACCGGATCGCAAGGTGCGTCCGGTAACTTGTCGTATGTAATTAGCGATCTTGGCTGCGTTGGCGCTTTTTCTGCCATGCCTCCAGCAGCTTGATGATGGTCTCCTGCATCCGTTTGGGCGTGTAGGAGCGGGGAAAGTATTTGCGGATCGTGTCCGTGGAAAACGTCAGCTTTTCCGCCTCCGTTTTTTTCTCCTCGGAAAGCATCTCCCGCATTGTCTCCCGCGTAAGTGTCCCTTCCTTGCTGGCTTTTCTCAGCCGCTGGGCCTGAGAGAGTGACGGTGTATTCTGCGAATATGCCATTGCATCCAGCAAAAGTGCCTGCTCGTCTTTGGCGAGGGCGGCAAGCTGATAAGCGACAGATAAGCCAATTTCTTGAGTATCTACCTTGTCCATGAGTTCCTGCCGCAGTTCTGTAAGCTGGATATAATTGCGCAGGGTGTCCCCACTGATTCCTAGGGATTTCCCAATCTCATCGTCGCTACGGAAATTTGCCGAAATTTTCGGCAAATTTTTGGCAGGTCGTCCCGCCTGCTTTTTTTCCGCCTCCAAATACATACGATAGGCCCAGGCACGTTCGCTGGGCAGGACGTTCTCGCGGTATACATTGCCATCTACCATCTCGGACACAGCCTCCTCGTCACTCAGATCCCGGATAATGACTGGTATCTCTGAGTATTCTGCCAGTTCGCTGGCCCGATACCGCCGATGGCCGTCTATAATTTCATACCCCCCCTCCGGATCCGGGCGAACAAGTACGGGCTGACGTACACCACGCGCCTTTACACGGGCAATAAGCCGGATCATAGATGGGTTCTCCTCCCGTACAAAGTACGGCTGTTTGCGCGGCATAATGTTTTTCAGGGCGGGATAGCCCTTGAATGGGTGCAGCTCGTTTAATCTCACTCGGATAATTTTTTCCTCAGCACGTCTATCTGGTGCAGCGTCATCGGTCAACTAGGCCACCTTCTTTCCAATAAAAAAGAGCACTTCCAAATGAACGGAAGTGCTCTCTGGTTCAAATATAAAGAGGGACTTGCAATGCAAGTCCCTCTTTGTGATTTTAGATATAAACGTCTACGAACAAATCGCCAGTCCACTGACTTTGACGGGTTAAAGAAAATCCGTTCACTTTTCGGAAGCGTTTCGCCTCTTCAAAGCCTATTTTCAGTGAAAATACGAATATTTTAGTTCGCTCTGGGATGTTTGATAGCGGCCTGGGCGGCAGCCAGACGGGCGATAGGCACGCGGTAGGGGGAGCAGGACACGTAGTTCAGGCCAACCTTGTGGCAGAACTCCACGGAGGTGGGGTCGCCGCCGTGCTCGCCGCAGATACCCAGGTGGATGTCGGGGCGGGTCTCCTTGCCCAGCTTGGCGGCCATGGCCACCAGCTTGCCCACGCCGTTCTGATCCAGGTGGGCGAAGGGATCGGACTCATAGATCTTCTTGTCGTAGTAGTAGCTCAGGAACTTGCCGGCGTCGTCGCGGGAGAAGCCGAAGGTCATCTGGGTCAGGTCGTTGGTGCCGAAGGAGAAGAACTCGGCCTCCTTGGCGATCTCGTCGGCAGTCAGGGCGGCGCGGGGGATCTCGATCATGGTGCCGACCTCATACTTCATGTCGATGCCGGCGTCCTTGATGATCTTGTCGGCGGTGGCGACCACCACGTCCTTGACGTACTTGAGCTCCTTGACCTCGCCCACCAGGGGGATCATGATCTCGGGCACCATCTTCCAGTCGGGGTGCTTCTTCTGGACGTTGATGGCGGCGTTGATGACGGCGGTGGTCTGCATCTCGGCGATCTCCGGGTAGGAGACGGCCAGACGGCAGCCGCGGTGGCCCATCATGGGGTTAAACTCGTGCAGGGAGGCGATAACCTCGTGCAGGCGCTCTACGGTGACGCCGATCTCGCCGGCGATCTCCTTGATGTCCTCCTCCTTGGTGGGCAGGAACTCGTGCAGCGGGGGATCCAGGAAGCGAATGACAACCGGGCAGCCCTCCATGGCCTCGTACAGGCCCTCGAAGTCGCCCTGCTGGTAGGGCATGATCTTGGCCAGGGCCTTCTTGCGGTCCTCGGTGTTGTCGGCGACGATCATCTCGCGCATGGCCTTGATGCGCTCGCCCTCAAAGAACATATGCTCGGTGCGGCACAGGCCAATGCCCTGGGCGCCGAAAGCGCGGCCCTGGGCGGCGTCGCGGGGGGTGTCGGCGTTGGTGTAGACCATGAGCTGACGGTACTTGTCCGCCCAGCCCATCAGGCGGCCGAAGTAGCCGGAGCCGGGGTCGGCGGGCACGGTGGCCACGGCCTCGCCGTAGATGTTGCCGGTGGAGCCGTCCAGGGAGATCCAGTCGCCCTCGTGGTACTCCTTGCCGGCCAGGGTGAACTTCTTGTTCTCATAGTCCACCACGATGTCGCCGCAGCCGGACACGCAGCAGGTGCCCATGCCGCGGGCCACCACGGCGGCGTGAGAGGTCATGCCGCCGCGGACGGTCAGGATGCCCTGGGAGACCTGCATGCCCTCGATGTCCTCGGGAGAGGTCTCCAGGCGGACCAGGATGACCTTCTCGCCCCGCTCGTGCCACTCCTTGGCCTCCTCGGCGGTGAACACCACGCGGCCGCAGGCGGCACCGGGGGAGGCGGCCAGGCCCTTGCCAACGACCTGGGCCTTCTTCAGGGCCTCGGCGTCAAAGGTGGGGTGCAGCAGGGCGTCGAGCTGCTTGGGATCGACGCGGCACACAGCCTCCTTCTCGTCGATCATACCCTCGTCCACCAGATCCACGGCCACCTTCAGGGCGGCGGCGGCGGTGCGCTTGCCGTTGCGGGTCTGCAGCATATAGAGCTTGCCATTCTCGATGGTGAACTCCATGTCCTGCATGTCCTTGTAGTGCTTCTCCAGGCGGTCGGCGATGGCGGCGAACTGCTCGTACACCGCGGGCATCTCCTCATGCAGCTTGGAGATGGGGGAAGGGGTGCGCACGCCGGCCACCACGTCCTCGCCCTGGGCGTTGATCAGGTACTCGCCGAACAGGGCCTTCTCGCCGGTGGCGGGGTTGCGGGTGAAGGCCACGCCGGTGCCGGAGTTGTCGCCGGAGTTGCCGAACACCATGGACTGGACGTTGACGGCGGTGCCCCAGTCGTAGGGGATCTCGTTCATGCGGCGGTAGACGTTGGCGCGGGGGTTGTCCCAGGAGCGGAACACGGCCTTGACGGCCTCCATGAGCTGGACCTTGGGATCCTGGGGGAAGTCCTCGCCCTTCTCCTTCTTGTAGAACTCCTTGAACAGAACCACCAGGTTCTTCATGTCCTCGGTATCCAGCTCCACGTCCTGCTTGACGCCCTTCTTGGCCTTGACGTCGTCGATAATCTCCTCAAAGCGCTTCTTGCTCAGCTCCATCACCACGTCGGAGAACATCTGGATGAACCGGCGGTAGGAGTCGTAGGCGAAGCGGGGGTTGTTGGTGAACTTGGCCAGGCCCTCCACCACGGTGTCGTTGAGGCCCAGGTTGAGGATGGTATCCATCATGCCGGGCATGGAGGCGCGGGCGCCGGAGCGCACGGAAACCAGCAGGGGGTTCTCGGGATCGGCGAACTTCTTGCCACAGATGGCCTCCATCTTGCCCAGGTACTCGTAGATCTGGGCCTGGATGTCCGCGTTGATCTGGCGGCCGTCGTTATAATACTGGGTGCAGGCCTCGGTGGTGACGGTGAAGCCCTGGGGCACGGGCATACCCAGATTGGTCATCTCAGCCAGGTTGGCGCCCTTGCCGCCCAGCAGCTCCCGCATGGAGCCGTTGCCCTCTGAGAACAAATAGACATACTTATGCGTGTTGGCCATTTGTCATTCCTCCTAGATTTACGTTGCACTACTATACTCAAATACAGTAACCGGAGACATTATACCATTTTGCCAAAAGATTGCAAGAGATACCCGTCGGTTTTCTTTCTCTTTTGCTCAATTTTCGCCACTTTGGGCGCACGGAAGTGCCAACTGGCTTCATTTTGCTCCAGCCGTCCCCGCCCCGACCGGCCGCGCATAAAAAATGTCCGCAGAAGCGGACATCGTGTTTTTAAATGTCTACATTATCAAACATGTGGATGCTTAGTAAATATATCATTTTTGCAGGAAAATTGCAACAGGCTATTAATATATTTTACAAATTTATTTCCTAAATCTTCCTATCGCAAAATGTTGTATCCTCGTTTAAAAAGGTAGACATTTACAAAAAGGAGGATACACCATGAGACATCAAAAAAAACGGTGGTTTGCCGCATCATTAGTCTTATGTATGTTACTATCTATTCTTCCTTCAACTTCTCTAGCTTTTAGTGAAAGCGAAGAGACCTGGAGTGGGAACAGGAGGAATCAGACCATTGATGGCGGAACCCATACAATTACGCTTAGTAATCTTACTATTGACTCACCGGGCGTTGAGAAATCTGCTATTGATATAACTGGTAACGCAGATGTCACCTTTATATTGGAGGGCAACAACACTCTCAGAGGTTACCGGAATCATCCTGCCATCTGGGTGGAGTCCGGTTCCTCCGTTACCTTTGAAGGAAACGGATTACTCGAGGCCTCCGCCGGCGGGGCATCCATCGGTTTGGGGGCGGCCGGAATCGGCGGTGGATATGGCGCCAGCAGTAATTTTGGCAATATCACCATCAACGGTGGTACCATCATTGCCCAAGGCTCCGGAGGCGGCGCGGGCATCGGCGGCGGCTACGAGGTCGGCAGCGGGACTGTAACCGGCAATGTTACCATCAACGGCGGATACGTCACGGCCATCGGTGGGTCAAGCGGCAGTACCGGCGGCGCGGGCATCGGCTCCGGTGAGAACGCAAACTATAGCGGAACCGTCACCATCAACGGCGGTGTGGTATACGCCGAGGGCGGTGCGGACTCCACCAGCATCGGCCGCGGCAACCGTGCTATCGGTACAAGCGACAACGGAGCCTTCACCACCGGCACGGGCGGAAACGCCGTCATCGTGGCCCCGGACGGCATTGGGGACCCCTCCGGCTTCGCTGACTGGGACGGTATTTTTATCAGCTATGAGGGCAGTAATACGAGCGCGACGGTGGGTGAGGACGGTACGGTTCACCTGAATGACACAGAGGCCAATATCCAGGTCTGGGGTGAACCGGTGATTGACTATCCGCTTGTGGTGGAAAGCGGCACCGAGCTGCGGGTCGTCCAGAATGACCGAAACTACGCCTACGCCACTCTGGAAATCGGCCAGGACGGCAAACTGACCAATAACGGCACCGTCACCGTAGACGAGGGAAGCACCCTGATTCTGCGGGAAGGTCTTGACCAGACAGATGGCAGCGGTACACTGGAATGCACCGGCACCGTCAAACTGCCCCCGGAGGATAAGCTGATTGCCCTGTCCGGCGCGGAGGACCTGACCTACAACGGCACGGAGCAGAGGCCCGAGGTAAGCGTTACATTAAATCTGTGGGGCTATTCCCATACCTATGGGAATCCGGCGGACTATACCGTAACTTACACAGATGCCACAAACGCCGGAGAGACTGCCAAGGCCGTTGTTACCTCCACTGGTGCCGGCGACCTGCTGGCGGGCAGCGCCTCCAAGACCTTTGTCATTCAACCGGCCGCTTATAGCATTAACGTGTCCGACGGGAAGTGGACAGTGGCGCATGGTGAAACGCAGCTCCTGTCCAAGCTGCCCCCTGCCACCATTTCCATTGACCCGTCGATTCAAGATGACCTGACCGGCCTGAGGGCTGGGAACCTGACTTGGTATATGGATGAGCAACATTCGCAAGCGGTGACCGATACCTCCCTTCAGAATACATCCGCCGGCGAAGAGGTACCCCTCTATTGGGTTTTCAGCCACAGTGATTCCAATTTTGCGCCAGAGTCCAAGTCCGGGACACTGACCATCACGATTACCAATCTGCCCATTTATCCGGTTGTGATCCGGCAGGGAGATGAGGTTGTTACAAATGGTACCATCAACAAGACCTATGGGGATGAAAACTTCACTCTAACTGTCGAACTTCAAAAGGATGATAGCCCTATTTCTCCTGATAGTCTAGTTACCTTTACTAGCAACAATGAAGATGTGGTAACAGTAGCCCCGAGTGGTGAGGTTACCATCACCGGCAGCGGAACCGCTGTCATTACCGCCAGCGTGGCGGAAAAAGGCGGAGACGATGGCTATGCCGCCGCCAGCAGTACCGTCACCGTATCTGTGGCTCAAAAGCCGATTTCCGTGGATGACAGCACCGTGAAGCTGAACGGTCACTCCAGTCCGTATACGTGGCCCTATGATGGACATGCGTCGGTTACAGTCGATGCCGAACTGACCCAAGCTGACATTGTAGGCAGCGATGATGTGGATGTGACCGCCACCGGAACACTGAGCAATGCAAACGCCGGCAATCGGTCGGTCACCCTTTCTTACGAGCTGACCGGCGACCGGGCCATGCACTACGTTCTGCGTCCAGCCCAAGCAAGTAAGCCGGTGGTCGTTACCAAAGCTGATCCCGGCCAGAATCAGATTTCTGCCAATCCCGGCGCCTTGACCATCGCCAACCGGGCCGCCAGGACGTATACCTATCCCCTCTCCCAGTTGACTGCTGGACTGGATGGCTTGGGAAACATCTCCTATAAGTCGGGTAATATTACAATAGCCAAAGAGGGATACTTTACCACTGACGCTGTCAGGGTAAATGCCGGTGTCCTGCGCCTGCCCGTCAACGCCGTGGAGTCTGATGAAGAAACAAAGGTTGCAGACATAGCAATTACAATTTCCAGCACCAACTACGAAGACTTCACCGGCACCGTTACGGTCAACAGCAAAAATCTCCATGTTCTGACCTATGATCCCAACGGCGGCAGCGGCGGCCCCGGAACGGAGCTGCTGGACACCCAGACCGGCTACACCTTGAAGCAGTCCCCCGCCCCCACTCACGATCAGCAGGACGGCGTGGATGTGTTGTTTATTGGATGGACAGCGGACACCACTGGAAACAAGATCTACACCGCCAGCGATACAGCGCCCACCACTGTTGCCAACGTAGACATCAACGGCGACACGACGGTTTACGCCGCCTGGGGCGTGGATACCAATGGCGACGGCGTGCCGGACGTGAACGAGACCGGCAAGTACACGCTGACCTACGCCGAAAACGAGCTGGAGAGCGGCACCTTGCAGGGGGTTCTGCCCACCGACAGCGGCACTTATGTCAAGGGCAATACGGTTGCCCTGGCCGATGGAAGCGGCCTCAGCCTCACCGGAACTACAACCAGCGACAAGGGAACGGCCCGTTTCGTGGGCTGGTCCAAGACACAGATTGACCGCATTCTCTCGCAGGGTGACACCATGCCCGCCGGTGTTGTGGAGCAGGTGACCTTCACCAACTCTGATATCACTGTTTACGCCGTCTGGGGCTGGGATACCAATGACGACGGCAAGCCCGACATCACTCAGAATCCCTCCATCACCTCCTCCGCGGGTGAGAACGGCTCCATCGCCCCGGAGGGCAAGGTCTATGTCCCGGCCGGGAACAGCCAGAAGTTTGATTTTACTCCGGACACCGGCTATGCCGTGGACCGGGTCACCATCGACGGCAATGCCTATGTGAACAACGGGGTCAACCTGCTGCCCGGCATGGACACCTGGGAAAAGTGGGAATCCTACACCTTCGCCGATGTCCGGGAAGATCACACCATTTCCGTGACCTTCGGTGAGGATACCAACAATAACAACGTCCCCGACGCCAACGAGGGCACCGTCACCCTGACCTATAACGCCAACGGCGGCGAGGGCTCGGCCCCTGCCGACCAGAGCGCCGACAAGTGGAGCACCGTCACCGTGGCGGAAAACACCTTCACCCGCTCCGGTTACAGCTTTGCCGGGTGGAACACCCAGGCGGACGGCAGCGGCGAGGATTATGCCGCCGGCGACGCCTTCCAGCTCACCGGCCAGGATGCCGTCCTCTATGCGCAGTGGAGCTATAACGGCGGCGGCAGCACCGGCACGGCCCGGTACACCATTGAGGCCAGCGCGGGCCATGGCGGCGGGATCAGCCCGGACGGCAGGGTGCGGGTGAGCCGCGGCAGCGACAAGACCTTCCGCATCACCCCCGAT
>OLIH01000941.1_pt1 | contig 11506 bp, 11 predicted proteins | sample 1609721 | NCBI WGS metagenome assembly OLIH01 (sample SAMEA4350157, study PRJEB24818) | metagenome | biome: human; feature: gut; material: faeces | place: Denmark | collected 2013-09
GTTTCTCCGGCCCCCGGACGCCGGTCCGTCTCAACTGTAAGATCCATGGCACAGCTTCCGATCACCGCTATATGTCCCATACATACCTCCTATAGCAAACCTGAAAACAGGTTTTTTTATATCAAGAACCTTTATATTCTACCATAAACAGGGCAGGGAAGGAATATAAGGATTGAAGAAAAAGTCCATCGGGGCATTTTATGTCCCAGATAAAAAAGAGAAAAACGCTGCGGAACCCCTTCCACGAAATGAATGGGCCTGCAGCGGTCTCGCTGACTCAGGATTTCGGCAGTTGTTTTCCGGAATTTTCCAGTGATTTTTCGGCCGGCTCTGCAGGAGCATGTACAGCAGAAACGCGCTTTCCTGACCCTCTTTTTTTCTTTCCTGTCCGCATTTCTTCATTTTCTGTTTTTTTTCGGTTTCCGTAACGGGCGCTCAGGTAAAGACTCACCAGAACCAAAACAGTCACGAGTCCGTTTCCCCAGTTTAAACCGTTCTGCACTATGTTATAAATCAGATAGGCTACCGCTATGGTCAAAAAAATTCTCTGCTTCTTGCTCATTTCATTCGCTCCTTCGTCATTTATTGTAACATGGACGTTGTTTTTTGTCGATAAAACATAGCTATTCACAGTGCATCTCCTGTATTTTGCAAAACACAAATTTTATAGTATAATAAAAAAGTAGTTTTGCAGTCCTGATTTATGACAATCTTTCGGGTCCCGTGCAATGGAAGCCCATGAATCCTGTCAGGTCCGAGAGGAAGCAGCAGTAAGTGGTTTTTTTCATGTGCCACGGCACATTCTGGGAGGTTGTCATAAATGAAGACTGCAGGGCTTTTTTTATGTCTTTTTGGAGGATGGTTTTATGTCTTATCTGGCGCTTTACAGAAAATGGCGGCCCGTAACTTTCAGCGGTGTTATCGGGCAGCATCACATATCAGATACGCTGTCCCGGGCTGTAGCGGAGGGCCGGACTGCCCATGCCTATTTATTTTCCGGCCCCAGAGGCACAGGCAAAACAAGCATGGCCAAAATTATGGCCAAAGCGGTAAACTGTGAAAAGGGCCCTTCTTCTGAACCATGTAATCAATGCAGGACATGCCGTGAAATTAATGAAGGCATCTCTCTTGATGTTTATGAAATTGATGCCGCATCCAACAGAGGCATTGAGGAGATTCGCTCTTTAAAGGAATCTGTACAGAATCTTCCTTCTTCCTGCCGTAAAAAAGTTTATATTATTGATGAAGTGCATATGCTGACAAAAGAGGCTTTTAATGCACTTTTGAAAACACTGGAAGAACCCCCTTCCCACGTCCTTTTCATTTTAGCCACTACGGAGCCCGAAAAAATTCCCCTGACAATTCTGTCACGGTGCCAGCGTTATGAATTTCACCGGATTTCTGTCGATGATATGAAAAATCATCTTCTCGATATTGCCGGGCGGAGTCAGATACCGCTGACAGAGGAGGCTGCAGGACTTTTGGCTGTGCAGGCGGACGGCGGACTGCGTGATGCCCTTTCTCTGCTGGATCAATGTGCTGCTGCCGCTGAGGGACCGGTGGATGCGGAAATGGTCTACCATATTCTTGGTCTTGTCGGCCGGGAACAGATCATGGATCTGGCTGACCGGATTTTTCACGGGCAGAGCGGTTCTGTTCTTCATCTTTTTTATGAAATTCTGCAAATGGGCCGTGAACCCGCTATGATTCTCCGTGAACTGCAGACCCATTTGCGTAATTTACTGCTGTGCCAGGTAGATCCGTCTTTTCCTGAGCTGGCTATTTATGGGAAACGGCTTCCCCATCTGAAGGAAGAAGCTTCTCTTTTCTCTGACGCATCCATTGATGCCATGCTTGATTCACTCCGCGTTTCTCTCCATGAAACAGAGCGTTCGGAATCTCCCCGAATGGCTGCAGAAATGGGGCTCCTCCGTCTGTGCCGTCTGAAAGGGCTTCCTGACTGGAGCAGTCTTGCCGAACGTGTATCCGCCCTGGAAGCGCTGGTTTCTGCTGGAGAAATTTCTGCGGTCCCTGAACCGCGCTCTGTGCCGTCTGTCGGTTCTGTCCGTCAGCCGTCAGATTCCCCAAAGCCGGTCTCTCCTCCCCATTCCGGACGAAAGCCGGCTCCGGCTGCTTCTTCCGTTTCTGCAGCAGCCCCTCCGCCGCCGGCATCCCCTGTGCCATCAGCAGTTTCTCCGTCTCCCGCTGATGGAGAAGTGTCCTCTGTAACGGATCCTTCTTCTTATCTGTCAGTCTGGAAAAAAGTGCTGGATGAATTTATGAAGGCACGGCGCATAGATATTCTTACTTGTTTTCAAAAGAGCAGCCTTATTTTAATTGCAGGCAGCCGGGCTGTTATTTCGGCGCCTCAGCAGTTTCTTGTGCTGGCCGCCAATAATCCCTCCTATCAAAAAGCTGTTTCTCAGGCTTTTCAGAATGTGATCGGAAGGCCTCTCATCCCCAGAACTGTGCTCCGCGGCAGTCCGGAAGAACAGGCCGCCCTGTCCGAGGTGCAGGATTCCGGCGCGCGGAGCCGTTCCCAGCCGCGCGCCCGTGAATCGGGATCTTCAGAGACGTCTGACAGCGGAGAAGACGGGTATCACCCCGTGCAGGAGCAGGACATTCCTGCAGAGGACCGGAACAATCCCGCACTCTCTGAAGCCTTGAAATTTATGTCTCATTGTGATATATATGAAAAAAAGATTCCTTAAGGAGGACAATCATTATGTTTGGAAATAAAGCACAAATGGCCGGTATGATGAAAAAAGCTCGGAAAATGCAGGAAGATATGCAGCGTATGCAGGAAGAAATCAAGAAAAAAACTGTCGACGTAACTGTGGGCGGCGGTGCTGTTTCTCTCGTTATGAATGGGGAGAAGCAAATTATTTCTCTGTCTATTTCCAAGGAAGCCATCGATCCCGAAGATTCTGAAATGCTCGAGGATTTGATTACAAGCGCTGTCAACGAGGCTGTTAAAAAAGTCGATTCCATGACCGCTGAAGGACTGGGAAAGATCACGGGAGGTCTGGGACTTCCCGGCGGTATGTTCTGAGATGAATGATCCTCTTGAAAAACTAACTGACCAATTTAGGAAGCTTCCGGGGATCGGTGTAAAAACTGCGCGGAGACTTGCGTATTTTATGGTAGAACGCCCCGCCGGCGAAACAGAGGCTTTTCTGAATTCTGTCCGTGAGGCAAAAAATTCCATGCATCAGTGCTCAATATGCTGCAGTCTTTCCACTTCTGATCCTTGTGAATACTGCTCTGATTCCCGGAGAGACCGCAGTGTCATCTGTGTGGTGGAGCAGCCGCAGGATGTGCTGGCTATTGAGCAGAGTCATGAATACAAGGGGCTCTATCATGTTCTTCATGGCGTTTTATCTCCTCTTGACGGAATCGGCCCGGAGGAACTCCGCATCCGGGAACTCCTCCTCCGTCTTCAGGACGGAAATGTAAAGGAAATTATTATTGCCACCGATCCTGATACTGAAGGAGAAGCCACGGCTTTTTATCTGGCCAAGCTGATCAAGCCTCTGGGCATCCGCGTGAGCCGTATTGCGCGGGGACTCCCGGCAGGCGGCGATATAGGATATACAGACAGTGTCACATTGGCCGGAGCTGTTGAAAACAGACGGGAATTATAAGGAGGTCTTGCTCTTGGAAATTCTTTCTGCTCTTGGTTTATGGGGTGTGTTAATTGCTGCGGCAGTCATTGTCATTCTTGTTGTCAAACTTATCGGATGCGCAGTCATGCCGTTTATCAGCAACATTATTGCGGGAGGGGCTCTGTACTGGCTGCTGGATGCATTCAGTATTGTAAAAATGCACTGGAGTGTCACCGATGCATTGATTATTGCCGTGTTTGGTGTCCCCGGGACTGTTGTCTTGGCGTTATACCGCTTTTCTGCCGGGTGAAGAAGCCTGTTCTCTGACTTAAATTTAAATATTACGCACAAAAACGGCGGGAAAAAGGAATACTTTTCCCCGCCGTTTTTCTATCCTTTCAGCTTATCAATAATTTTATCAAGAAAGGACTCTTTCCCGCGGTATTTACTGATATCTTCTCCTGATATTTTCGCATAATCAAGGAGTGCTTCTTTTTCTTCACTTTTCAGTTTTTTAGGAACTGACACGCGGACTATCACGTACAGGTCTCCATGACCGTTCCGCTGCAGCTTAGGCATTCCTTTTCCGGAGATTCGGAAGCGTGTACCACTCTGTGTTCCTGCCGGAATACGGAGCTCCACTTCTTCTTCCAGTGTCATTACATGGATGGTGCTTCCCAAAGCCGCAGTGGGAAAGGAGATTTCTACATCACGGTAAAGATCATCCCCGTTGCGCTCGAAATCAGGATCATCTTTTACGTAAATATATACGTATAGATCTCCCTTCGGGCCTCCCCGCTGTCCCGGATCTCCTTCTCCGCTGATCCGCATACGGACTCCTGTATCGGCACCGGCAGGAATATTGACCTCCAGGGTTTTCTGTACTCTCATAACCCCTGTGCCGCGGCAGTCATGACATTTTTCTTTGATGATGCGTCCCGTACCGCCGCAGTAAGGACAGGAGACAACATTGACCATCTGGCCGAAAGGACCGTTTCTGACAACACGCTGCTGCCCGGTCCCCTGACAATGGGGACAAGTCTCTGCTGCTGTTCCGGGTTCCGCTCCGTTTCCGTGACAGCGGGCGCACACGTCATCTTTTGTAACAGTAAAGGTTTTCTTGACTCCCCGGTATGCCTCGCGAAGGGTAATTTGAAGATCATGCCTCAGGTCTGCACCGCGGGCTGGTCCATTGGACCGTCTTCCGCCTCCTGTAAACATATCAAAAATATCTTCAAAACCGCCAAAGCCGCCTCCTCCAAAACCGCCAAAGCCCTCAAAACCGCCAGGCCCGCCGGAACCGCCGCCCCCCTGGGCTGCCTGCTGATAGGCATCATGCCCTACCTGGTCGTATTGTGACCGCTTTCCCGGATCGGACAGTACCTGATAAGCCTCATTGACCTCTTTAAATTTCTCCTCTGCCTCTTTGGGGTGATCTTTATTCAGGTCGGGATGATACTTGCGCGCCAATTTACGATATGCTTTTTTGATATCTTCTTCTGTGGCGTCATGTCCAAGCCCCAGTACATCATAATAATCGCGGTTACTCATTCATTCCCATTCCTGTCTTTGATTATTTATTCTTTTCATCATCATGAACAACTTTATAATCAGCATCCACTACATGATCTTTTCCCTGCGGTCCCTGCTGCTGTGACTGTCCGGATCCGTTTTGCTGGGCCTGCTGAGCCTGCTGAGCCTGCTGGGCCTGCTGGTAAATTTTTTCAGTCAGCTCATGAAGAGGTTTGGTCAGCGCATCCGCGTCTGCTTTAATGCGGTCTGTGTCATCACTCTTCATGGATTCTTTCAGTTTTTCAACAGCGGCATTGATTTCTTTCACTTTTTCAGGATCTGCTTTGTCTCCCAGTTCTTTGACGGTCTTCTCCGCCTGGTAAATCAGGGAGTCTGCATTATTTCTGGCTGTAACTGATTCCTTCCTCTTTTCGTCTTCTGCTTCATGGGCTTTTGCTTCCTGCTGCATTTTCTCAATTTCAGCATCTGACAGTCCTGAAGAGGATGTAATATCAATTTTTTGTTCTTTTCCTGTTCCCAAATCTTTAGCTGATACATGAACAATGCCATTGGCATCAATATCAAAGGTAACCTGAATCTGGGGCACGCCTCTCGGAGCTGCAGGAATATCACTTAATTCAAACCGGCCCAGGGTTTTGTTGTCAGCCGCCATAGGCCGTTCTCCCTGAAGCACATGGATATCAACAGAAGGCTGATTGTCGCTGGCTGTAGAAAAGACCTGACTCTTTGATGTAGGAATAGTGGTATTTCTTTTAATCATGGTAGTAAAGACTCCGCCCAGGGTTTCAATGCCCAGGGAAAGAGGCGTTACATCAAGCAGAAGAACGTCTTTCACATCCCCCTTAAGCACGCCGGCCTGAATCGCTGCGCCTACAGCAACGGATTCATCCGGATTAATTCCTTTGCTCGGATCTTTACCGAATTTATTTTTAATCAGTGTCTGCACGGCTGGAATTCTCGAGGAACCGCCTACCAGAAGAATTTTATCAATGTCTCCTGCAGATACTCCTGCGTCTTTCATTGCCTGGTCAATCGGCGTCACTGTTGACTGCACAAGATCTTCTGTAATCTGATCAAATACAGCGCGGGTCAGTGTCACGTCCAGATGAACCGGCTGTCCATTGGGATCTACCGAGAGAAACGGGAGGTTGATTTCTGTAGACATGACTCCGGACAGTTCGATTTTCGCCTTTTCCGCCGCTTCTTTCAGGCGTTGTTCTGTCATGGGATCTCTCTTCAGAGCCGCTCCGTTCTCTTTTTTATACTGATCGGCAATCCAGTCCATGACACGGGCATCGAAGTCATCGCCGCCCAGATGCCCGTTTCCGTTGGAGGCTTCAACTTCAAACACACCGTCAGCCAGATTCAGAATCGACACATCAAATGTGCCGCCGCCCAGATCATACACGAGAATGCGGTGTTCTTTTCCGTCTTTTGCTTTATCCAGTCCATAGGCCAGTGAAGAAGCCGTCGGTTCATTGATGATACGGAGAACATTCAGTCCCGCAATCGTTCCCGCATCTTTTGTAGCCTGTCTCTGGCTGTCTGTAAAATATGCCGGGCAGGTGATCACGGCATCTGTCACTTTTTCTCCCAGATAGGCTTCTGCATCAGTCTTCAGTTTTTGAAGAATCATTGCGGAAATTTCCTGAGGTGTATAGGATTTTCCATCAATATCAACTTTGTAGTCACTTCCCATATGACGTTTGATGGATACCACTGTACGGCTGGGATTGGAGATGGCCTGACGTTTTGCCAGCTGACCCACCAGGCGTTCCCCGCTTTTTGAAAATCCTACCACAGAAGGGGTGAGCCTGGAGCCTTCCGCATTGGGAATGACTACCGGCTCGCCGCCTTCCATCACTGCAACAACTGAATTGGTTGTACCTAAATCAATACCTACTACTTTAGACATATAAAACATCCTCCCTCATTCTCTGATCAATCGTTATGGACAACCTGGACCTTGGCCGGACGAAGCACCTGATCTTTCATCATGTACCCCTTCTGGAGAACCATGGCCACAGTATCATTTTCCTGTTTTTCTGACGGTACCTGCATAACCGCTTCATGAAAATGCGGATCAAATGCACAGCCTTCCGCCTTGATTTCTGTTACGCCGAAATCATTGAATACTTTCATCATCTGCTTTTGAAGCATCTGAAATCCCTTCACATAGCTGGCTCCGGAAGTGTCATTTTCCATCTGCAACAAGGCCAGATCAAAATTATCCAGGACCGGGAGAAATTCCTTCAGCACAGCCATAGTCACCGAAGACTGCGCTCTGGCTGCTTCTTCCCGTGTTCTCCTGCGGAAATTATCGAAATCTGCCTGAAGACGGATATACTGGTTCATCAGCACTTTCAGTTTTTCTTCAAAAGCCGCCTCTTCCGCACCTACCTGATCATGTTTTGGCATATCTCCGGAAGATGGTTCTTTTTTACTATTTTCTTCGGGATTTTTGGGGATCCCGCTGTTTTCACCTGTCTGCTCTGATGTCTGATGCTCATGCTCTTTCTCAGTCATATAAATCCTCCCTGTTCTATGATTTCAGCAAAGCTCCGATTTGCTTCTGCATGAAATGGAGAAGCCCGATAATTTTGTCATATTCCATTCTTGTCGGCCCCAAGACAGCTACAGAGCCAATCACCCGCCCTTCTGCTGTAAAGCGGGCGCGGATAACAGAAAGCTCTGAAAGAGGCTTTACCAGATTTTCTGTTCCGATTTCCACTGCAATGGGACGGTCCATGTCCGAGGATAAAACCCCCTCCAGAATCTGTTTTTCCTCGAGAAGATTCAGGATTTCCTGAACTTTTTGAACATCCTGGAATTCCGGCTGTTTGATCAGACCCGCCGCTCCTCCCGAGTAGACTTTTTTGCGGGGAAGAAAAATTTCATTCAGCGCATAAAATACAGGATGAAAATCCGACAGATTTTCTTCTGTGTCCTTCTGGAAGGATAAAATCATTTTTTCATCAATGCCGTCAATTTCACGGTCATGAAGAAAGTGACTGATTTTTTCCGCCAGATGCTGAAGTTCCTCCAGAGATGAATGAAGCGGTACCGGCACAATGGTGTGTGTTACACGCCCTTCATCTGTAACGGCCAAAAGAATGGCCCGCTGCCCGTCGAGAGGAAGAAACTGCATATAATTAAAACGGCTTTTGGCTTTGCCGGTCTGTGCGGCTACGGAAAGCGTATGGGTCAGAGAAGCAATTACTTTCGCCATATTCCTGAAGACTTCATCCATCCTGGTGGCATGCTCTGTCAGTGTATGGCGGAGCAGATCTTCTTCTTCTCCTGTTACGGGAACCGGTTCCATAAGGCAGTCAACGTAAAAACGGTATCCTTTTACAGAAGGAATACGCCCCGCCGATGTATGGGGCTGTTCCAGATATCCTTCATCTTCCAGATCCTGCATCTCATTTCTGATGGTGGCGCTGCTGATTCCCATATCATATTTTTTGGCAATCGTGCGGGATCCCACAGGTTCTGCAGAGGAAATATAATCCTGGACAATCGCCCAAAGGATCTTTTTCTTTCTTTCATTCATAGAACTTCTCTCGTAATTTTCCATAGTTACCGCCCCATTATTAGCACTCTGCAACATTGAGTGCTAACTTACATTACAAGAATACCATTCCTCTCTGCTTCTGTCAATATGCCCTCTTCCGAAAGCCGACGGAACCGGCGTGCTGATGATATTCAGCCGTCCAGCGCCGCCGAGCCGCCCGGATGTACAATCAGTACACGGGACGAGGTTTTTGTTTCTGTCATATGCTGGAATTTCTCCGGATCCTGAACAATGACAGGCCATGTATTGTAGTGGACGGGAATGACGAAACGTGCCCGGAGCATGGATGCCGCCCGGCATGCATCATCAGGTCCCATGGTGAAATTATCTCCAATAGGAAGTACTGCATAATCAATTTTATATTGTTTTCCCCATAATTCCATATCTGCCGTGAGGGCTGTATCCCCCGCAGAATAAAGTGTGCAGCCTCCGTTGAAGCGGATGATCCAGCCGCATGCATGTCCTCCGGGCGCCCCGCAGCTGTGAACAGCATTCACCATGGTCACTTTCCCAAAGGGAAAGGAATAAGAACCTCCGATATTCATCGTATGAAAATGGACCGAATGGCCGGGAAACAGCGCCGCCACTTCCGGGACTGCCACCACTTCCGCTCCTGTCCTGACAGCTATGGACGGCGCATCTGCAAAGTGATCGCTGTGGGCATGGGATATCAGCATATAGCTGCAGTCCACCTCCTCCGCCTTCACCGCAGCCAAAGGATTGTCCGTCAGAAATGGATCGAACAGTATTTTTTCTTTCCCTGTATTGATTAAAAAACATGCATGTCCATAATAGGTAAATTGAAGCATCGTTGTCCTGCCCCCTTTTGTTTCTGCACAGTCTGCACTCTTTACTTGTTTTTTCTTGCCAGAATTTCTTTAATGACTTTTTGTGCCACAACGGCCAGAGGCATCCCGTTTTTCATGCTCACATGCTGCATTTTTCTGTAGGCTTCATCATCACCAATATGATAATAATCCATAAGAAGTCCTTTGGCGCGTTCTACCATTTTCCTTTCGGCCAGTTCTTTTTCCACATTTTGTACATGCCCGATCATTTCGGCTTTTTGCCGGAACTGGCTGACCGCAATCTGAATCGCCGGGAAAAGTGTTTTTTCTTCTACAGGTTTCATGACATAGCCAAAGACCAGTGACTGTTTTGCTTTTTCTATGATCTCTTCATCGCCGAAGGCCGTTAACAAAACAACAGGCGCCAGATTGTCATGGGAAATCATCCGCGCCGCCTGTATTCCGTCAAGGCGCGGCATTTTAACATCCATAATAACCAGGTCGGGATGATATTTTTTGACGGCTTCCAGCGCTTCCACCCCGTCCTTGGCCACAGCCGCCACATGATGGCCTTCTTCTTCAAGCATTTCTTTAAGATCCATTACAATCAGAGCCTCATCATCGGCTATGACAATCTGATAGGTTTCTTTCATTTATTTCACCTCCATGGATGCCAGAGGGCACCATACATGGGCAGCCACTTTCCCGTCTTCATTAGAAAAACGGAAGCGCCCTCCCAGTTCTGTTTCCACCAGTGTCCGTACAATTTGAAGCCCCAGATCATAGCGCTGATCACTAAAAGTATCCGGCAGAAGATGTCCGTTATTGCGGATGTATACATGAAGGCTGTCTTTCTCCCTGGACCACCCTGCTTCCAGGCATCCTTCTTCCAGATCGGCAAAGCCGTGTTCAATGGCATTATGAATCAGTTCATTGACTGCAATCGCCAGAGTAACTGCTTTTTCTGCATTAATCAGGATCTTTTTCTGATCTCTTCCCCGTACCAGTGTCACACGGGCCGCTGTTAAATTTGTGATGGACAGGTGACATAAGCGGTCCAGCAGGACATCCCAGTCTACATTTTCTCCGCTCTGCCGTGCCAGAATATCATGGATTTGGGAAATCCCCAGGATACGGCTGACTGTTTTCCTTAATACAGTTTTTGTTTCTGCACATTGGGAACGGCGGGCCTGCATGCGGAGAATTCCCGCAATATTATTCAGATTGTTTTTTACACGGTGATGAATTTCTTTGATCACAGAATCCTTAACCAGAATCTGCCGTTCTTTTTCTCTGATGGCCGTGACGTCTGTCATAATCAGAATCACTCTCGCCACTCTCCCGTGAAAAAGGATTGGCATGCACCATGCAGAGAGTGTAAGTTCACCCGCTGCCTCTTCCCCATAGGCAGGGCGGCGGGTCTCCATTACTTTTTCAACCAGCGGCATATGAATTAATGCCCTTCCGATGACTGCTTCTTTTTCTACGGTTTCTTTATCCAGAACAAAGCACAGATCGGATGCAATGTCATTGGCATAAATAATTCTGCCCACAGAATCAAGAACAATCATGCCGTCCTGCACTCTCAGTGACCGGTAGGGTTCATCCGTCAGAGGAACCTGCAGCGCCAGATATCCCGTATCGGTGAGAATCTGCTGCTGTTTCAGGGAGCTGGAAATAAAACAGACTGCCCCGAAAATAGCACCCGCACTGTCAAATAGGGGATAGGCCGTTACGGCTACAATACGTCCGATTTGAAGTTCCTTGCGTCCGACAATTTTCTTTCCTGTAAGAAATACATTTCCCGCCAGGGGAAATTCTTCCATCAGCGAAATTTCTCCGCTTGAAAAAGTCATGGCTTCGGTTGAATAGGACGGCCTCACCGAGTTCATCACAACAACCATATCCGGGTTTTTCCCCTGTACGCAGATGCAGACCTGATTTCGGGAAATATCTGCAGAAAACTGAAGAGCTGACTGCATATGAATCAATATATTGGCCTGTAC
>OLIH01000942.1_pt1 | contig 11495 bp, 11 predicted proteins | sample 1609721 | NCBI WGS metagenome assembly OLIH01 (sample SAMEA4350157, study PRJEB24818) | metagenome | biome: human; feature: gut; material: faeces | place: Denmark | collected 2013-09
GCTTTGAGCACCGCATCCGAAATGGGGGGTATGGTCATCTGGGGTTTCCTGACCACCACCCCCATTTTGGGGTATATGGTCGATTTTCTCTGTAATGCTGATTATCTCACCATTTTTATTTAGGTTAATTGTGGCCGAAGTAGTTAGGTCTGGTTCGTCTAAAAGGTCGTACTCATAAATAAAGGCACCCTTGGCTCCACCGGGCATACGATATTGTTTCAGGTATCCGGTGTCTTTGAGCTCTTTCCAAGCGGCATCAAAAGCTTTTGAGCCTTCTTTGCATTTCAACTTGATTTTCCATATTCGTAAGTCAGCACCGGGTATAGTGATAATGCTCTGAATACGCGAATAAAGCCCTTTGGCTTTCAGGGATAGCTTGTCATCATGTAGAGCGACATTCGACACCTGCGCGAATTTTGTTCTCCGCGGCCGGAACCGGCCCTCATTTCTTTGTATCATTGTTGTATTCCTTTCTTCCTTGTATTTGATGCGTTTCCACGGGCTTGCAACCGTCCGGACAATCCGGGCCGCATTAACGGAGCTTGTCAGCTCCGCTGCTCTGCGTCTTTCTTTTCAATTCGGCCAACATGCCAGACAGCTCCTCATTAAAACAAATTAGCACCTGAAATTTGGTATACAATCGTTAAGATCAAAAAATAACAAAAACAAAGCAAAGACACTATACCACCAATTAAATTTCCGATATCTGACATCTTGTGATGCGATATTATAATTGTAATACAGCCAGCAAACCAAACAAGTAAAATGATCCATGACAGTATTGAAAGCTGTGACAGTATTGATGACATGGTTGTTCCTCTTTTCTAAATAAGTTACTTCAAAGTAGTAACAGAATAGCACTCCTGAATGTACGACTCAGGAGTGCTTTTTTTCGTTCAACACATCTTGGTACAGTTCGTCCAAGGGGATGTCCAGCACCTTTGCAATGTCACAGACCGTCCGAAAGCTGGGATTTTGGTTGTCTCCGTTTTCAATCCCGTGGATGGTGGAAACTGCATGACCGGAGCGCCGGGCCAGCTCAGATTGTGACAGACCTTTCTTTTGCCGCACTTTAGTAAACCGAATGCAGCGATAATAGCTGCAATAATTAATATGGTGTTCATCATTGTTATAACGACTCCTTTAGTCCACCAGCTGCGGGCCAACGTGCCAATCGTCGTAAACGTTGCCCCTTATGGTTACATAGTCTGAGAGATTGGCCACCAGCATTCCAGCGGGAGTCCAAGCATCAAAAGCGTAAACCGATACTTCATACTTTGAATCGGGGAACCACAGAGGCGTGAAATGCACTCTGCGCTGTACCTTTTGGCTGTAAGTAGAGTATTTGTTGTTTTTAAATTGCAGCGTAGAGGGGTTACCGGATCGCGTCAGATCGAGCAGCCGCCAATAACTCTTGTATTGAAATTCGGGGAAGTAGGCAACAGCAGTCTGAAGGCCAGTGATATGTGAATTGGGAGCAGAGCCGTCTACGTCACCGGTGACAGATACTTTCACGCCGTATCCAGACTTCATGACCTTTCCTCTGGCCGTAGGAGCCTTATCATCCGGTAATAAGCTCATGTTGGCGGTAAGAGAAGCCTTGTACTTGTTAAACGTCCAATCCCACCAGCCCTCGTCAACCCATTTGCCCTTATCCACCCAGTCGACGCTGCCGTCAGCGTGATGTCGCTTTACCCAATGCTCATGCCACACAAGGTATTCGTGCCAACGAGCGCTCCAAATGCCCCATGACCGAGAGAGATATTCCGGTTTGGAGGGTAAATCAGCAGCCTTGAAACCGTCATTACGATCTTTAGCCGTAGGGTCTGGCGGTACATGAGTATCAAGGTTTTCTACCTTGGCTGCAATACTGGTGGCACTTAAACTACCTTTGTTTGAGCTGACGGAGATATTAACCGTCTGCGGGGTAGAGGGGGTATGCCACTTTACCCATACCAATTGACTTTCATCTTCGGGAATAACAATGTTTGTAACCCGATAGGTGGTACTGCCAATCTTAAAGGTTACCTTTGCGGGGCTGTCCGGATTGATTTCGCTGCTAGTACGAAGCTCCACCGATGTAACCACATCTGTATCCACCCGGTAAGTGTAGTTGGCAGTAATCACAGGGTCGTCCGGGTCTTCACCATCATCCTCTCGAAACTTGACTACGCCCAGCCCAAGGGAAGCGATAATAGTACTGTTGGATTGAGCCGACGTTCGGCTCCCTGTGTATGCCGGATACCCAAGGTCAGCTTTTTCAAGGAACATAGCAGGCGGCAGGTTTTTATGGGAAACATCTTTGATCTTTGCCCGTAACCCGCCGCTTAATTTTTGGTCATATAAGGCTGCTTCGGTGGCTGTCATGGCGTACCGTTGCCCACCAAAGGTGATGTAAGCGATTGGTTCTATCAGCAGCTTGTAGTTGCCATTGGTTATAGTTTCATATGATGCGCCGACTACTTCGGCTAAATTTCTTATAACACCTTCATCAGTAAAATATGATCGAATAGCGTCAATATTTGCAGTACCATTATCTTCGATGATGGTAGGCAATCCTTTTTTTGGAACTTTATATGTGTATTTATCCGAAACATTTGCAACTAGAGAAGCTCCACTTTTATAATGCAATTTACTCTTTTTGTTAAAATGACAAAAAATATTGCTTTCGTTCTTATTTGTCAAATCAATGGGGGTAGTAACCGGCTTATTATCACTAGAACGAACCACCGTGATCCGTACACCATCTTGCCCGGGATTCCAAAAATTTTGTCCTGCCTCACCGTTGCCCATGCCGCCGCCGCCATTATCAACGTTGCCTTCCCCTTCCGCAAAAACTAAGGTAGGAAAAGCAGAGAAAAGAAGAATCAGGCACAGCAGAACTGATACAATACGCTTCATTCTTTACTCCTTACACAACAAAAGAGCATGACCAAACGGTCACGCTCTTTCTTAATTTTCATATTATGCTTTATTCCATGATACCAACTTTATTGCCGTTAGGTTCCATATCGATAGCTTCCCCTTCACCACCAGCACCAGTACCATCTACCCAACCAAAGCCAGGAACATAAGATTTTCCATCCTTAGTATCACCTGCTTTCGGCGTGGAAGAGGAAGGTTTGCTGGAACTTGGCTTACTCGAAGAAGATTTACCGGAACTCGAATTGCTCTTACTGCTGGAAGAACTGCTGCTCGTAGTTTTCTTGCCGTTATCAATCACCGGTGTTTCTGTGTAAGAGGGCTGTTTATCAGGATTTGTCAAAGCCGGATTTGTGGCCTTAGTGTATCCACTGCTGGTTTCGCTTCCTGCACCGTCAATGACCGGAGCCGGAGGCATTGAAGACGACTTTGGAGCGATGCTGGTCAGCTCCGTCGTGTTCTTGTCTCCTGCACTAGCTGCGCCTGATGCACCAGCAGCCGATCCGGCAGCTCCACCAGCTACGCCAGCAGAATTGATTTCTCCGATCGTCAGGGACACGCTGGAAGAAGTAGTGCTTTCTGCCGGAGTAAGGGGATCATCTTTCCCGCCGCTCTGTACCGCAAATGCTGTAGCAACACCTGCAAAAACGACGACCGCCGCAATTGCGATCATATATTTCTTTTTCATAAAGTTCATCCTCCATTCGTTACATATCCATGTCCATGGAATAATCATGTTCGGGCTCCAGATTGTGAATCTGTTCTCTGATAAGCTGATTTTTCGCTTTCAGCTCCTGATTTTCATTTGTAAGCTGCATTACTTTAGCTTGCAGCTGCATCATCTGTCCGTTTATATAATTTATGGCTTGAATCTGACGGGATGCTTCAAGCTGTTCTTTGGTCAGATTCTTTTCCATATTCTCCCGCCTAACTGCCTCAATAGCTAAATGTTTGTCAATAGCGGTAACGGTGTCCTGAATTTTATCGGTCTTCTGAGTAAGAACATTCTGAATTTTATCAGTCGTTGATTTTACATCAGTCGCAATACCATTTGCTTTGTCGATTATTGTATTATGATCTTTTTGCAGAAGAGCAGTATTTCCTTTTGAAGCATAGATGTCTTTGATGACAATGCCAAAAATCGTAACAAATCCCACAACCAAAGCAATTATCTGAGCAACATCCATAACTAAACCCCAATCTATTTCCATATCTTACCTCCATTCTACCACAATTGTAAATTTTTTAAAGAGCAATGCAAAAATCGGAAGTCCTTCCGGTTTCTTATTTCTCATTCTCCTCTTTCGTAACCAGCATCTTCGGAAAACTCTTTGTCAACTTCATCCTCCAGCTCATCTTGGGTCAGACCGCCGAAGAAGCACATATCTGTTTCAAAGGGGTTATGCTCAGGAATATCAATTCCGTCCAAGCCATTGTCGCCGTAACACAGTCTTTCTTTATCCATGTTCAAATCTCCCTATGATATAAAATTAAGCGAGCGGAAGTCTTTCCGATCGCTCATGTTCAGGAATATAAAATTCTATGTAGTAAAACTGTCGTTTTTTCTTAGCTGCCAGCAGGTGATGACAGGCTTTTGATTGCCCACATTCTAAACATATCTTTTGCATGGCTTGATGAAAAATACTGCTGAGGTTTTTTTGGTATGCTGGTTCACAAGTCAAAACCACGATGTTGCCAGCTTTCGCTTCTTTCTCCAGTCGGCGTTTAACGATGTCATGCGTAATAGTACGATAATATCCATGCTCATGCTGGATAAAAGAAAAAATATCAATCATAGACTTGCATAGACTTCGGTATACAGAACTACAATCTGCTTTTGTTAATACAGCGGTGGGCTTTTGAAAAATTCCGTTCCAACACGATCCCGGAAAATGGACGATCATGAAATGATCGTTTAGCTGTTTTTGAAACAACCTTTTCGGGCGCTGCGTAATCACTAGCATTTCAACTACCAGCAAAAACAGTATCAAAAGAGAGGGGATAGCTGATTTCACAAAAAGGGAGCAGAGCGTGGTTAACACCAGACAGGTTAGAGCAACCAGAAGATACGAGTACATTTTGATTCTGTATTTCATGAGTGCCTCCATAAGGCTTGCGGCAAATTGGGGTAGACAATTTTTCCCTCAAGAGATTCAAAAATGCAATAATCCTCTTCATCGCATATTTTCACTTGATACTGGAAAGGAACCTGAATCCTTAAATAAGCTCGTACTGCTTCAATCCCGTTGAGGCGAACAGGAGGGGGATATGTTCCGTCCGGCTGGAAACAGTAGCCTAAAAACACTTCATTCGCTTTCATAAGAACCTCCTGTTTCACAATGTGCCAACCACGCTTTATGGGCTGCCTTCGAGGTTCGATTGCATACGGCATTAATATCACTATCAGCAACAGTTTCGCGTAAATCCTGCCAAAAACAATTTTCGGTGTAATCGGCCGCAAATTCCAGAGTATCGGAGTAAAAATATTCGTGATAGCATCTGGTGCTATTTTCATGCACAATCGTGAGAACAACAATTTCATTCGGTCTTTTGCCTTCACCGTTCCCGGTGGTATATACCTGTATGCCACGTGTACCAGTGTTCATGGAGTAGAAAGGCAAATTAGAATTGTCAGTTAATTCGGGAGACGGAGTAAGGGCCGCTGCCGGGATTCCGAGTTCGCGTTTTACCAGCATTCGCGCACGTGCCAGCGTAAGTCTTTTTGCATTCATACTTGTACTTCCTTTCATCATTTTTTTCTGGAAAAAAGCATTAACAGGTGGTATTATAAACTCCTATAAATAGCTAACTGTTTTTGGACTACTATGACTTTTAATCAGGGTGTCCGGGGTTCGAATCCCCGATGGTTCACCAAAAGAAGAAAGAGAGAAGGGACAAATTCCTTTCTCTCTTTCTTCTTTTGGTTTCAGCACATCAAATCGACGGTTCTGCCGGTGGAGAACCCCCGTCTGCTTTCGCCTTCAGGCACTGAGCGAAGTGAACGACAATCGATCTTCCTCGATGCAAACGAAAGGCTTGCAACATTAACTGCCTGAGCATATACGGCGCACGGGATGCCCCTGGGAGGGCTTTCAGGGCCTTTTAGAGATGAGCCGGTATATTTTTTTGCACTTTGGGTCTGGCGCGTCCCATCGGTCAAACTGGTGGTTTTCATCATGACTTTCATTCAAGGATTCCTTCCCTTTGACATAAAGCGTAAAGAAACAGCCGGAAGAATTACCGTAATTCTTCCGGCTGTTTCTTTATCGTGATCATTGCAGAGGACTCTAAAGCTTCGACTTTTTCTTTTTAAAAAAATCCTTCATATTATGCAGTAATGTATAAATGACAGGGACTACGATCAGTGTCAGCAGCGTAGAGGTAATGAGTCCGCCTATTACGGCAAAGGCCATACCGGAGCGGAGCTCTGCACTGGCGCTGTTTGAGACAGCGGAGGGAAGCATACCGAAGATCATCGCCAGTGAGGTCATAATAATCGGTCTTAAACGCGTATGTCCTGCCTGAATGAGGGCCTCCTTTAACGGCATTCCCTGATCGTAATTTTGCTTTGCAAAGTCGATCAGCAGAATGGCGTTTTTAGATACCAGACCCATCAGCATGATAACGCCGATGCCGGACATCATATCCAGTTCTTTTTGACCGACCAGCAAGCCCAGAATGGCTCCAATAATTGCAAGCGGCAAAGACAGCAGAATTGCAAATGGATCCAAAAAGCTTTCAAACTGTGCCGCAATAACCAGAAAGATAAACAGCACGCCCATCAGCAGGGCGGTCACCAGGCCCATCATGCTGTCGTTCATTTGATCCTGTGTGCCGCCAGAGGTAAGTTCTATGCCGTCCGGAATCGGAGCATCACTGCTAAGTTTGCTTTTGAACACCTTATCAAAAGATCCCTGCGAAATGCCAACATAATTGGCCGACAGCTGAATCTCCCGCTCTTTGTCATACCGGTTGATCGTAGAGGCGGAGGTAGTAAAGACCTTTTTTGTGACTTGATCGATGGGGATCATCTTCCCGCTGGTGCTGGGCACAAAAATCCCCTCAAGGCTGTCAAAATCCTTCCTGTCTTCGTCGCGCAGCTGCATGCGAACATCATACCGGTCTGATTCCGTTTCATATTGACTGACTACGGATCCGTTAAACAGGACGCCAAGGGTGTTGGAGATGACAACCGGACTTACTCCCAAATCGGCGGCCTTTTCGCGGTCAACCTCAAGTGTTACCTCCGGTTTTCCCGCTTTGTAGCTCAGACTGACATCTTCCGATCCGGGTATTTCCTTCACCGCTTTTTTCGCCAGGAGAGAATATTCCTCAAGCTGGGCGAAATCAGAGCCCTTCAGGTGGTACTGCGCCATTTTTCCCGGAATAAATCCGCCGCCCACAAGAACAGATAATTCTACTCCCGGCACCTCCCTCAGGCTTTCCCGCAATTGCGCCGCCACCTGCTGAATGCTCTCCTTGCGCTCCTGCTTGTCGGAGATTTTTACCAGCAGATTGACCTTTTCCGGTTGAACGGTTGCGTATATATATTTTACGTTACCGTTCTTTTTTAAGATTTCTTCCATTTGTTTGTTTGTTTGGGAAGCGCTGTTCAGAGGCGAACCTGAATCCAGAACGGCCTCTACATCGATTTGTGCCGTGTCGCTCGTAGCAATAAATCCCACATCCAATTTGGTTGCCACCAACAGGCTGGCAACCAAAAGAGCCAATGGGATCGCTATCGTAATCGCTTTATGCTCTAATGACCACTTCAATAATTGAGAATAAGCATTTGCCAGACGATCAAAGCCGTGGTTAAAGCGCTTTAAAAGACCGCCGATCAGCGGAACGGGCTTTTCTTCGGACTTCAGATGTTTTGAGGAAAGCATGGGCACCAAAGTAAAGGATACAAACATCGAAATCAGAACACTGGCGGCAACCGTCATGCCGAATTGAATCAGGAACTTACCGACAAGACCATTAATCATGGCTATGGGCAAGAACATTGCTACCAGTGAGAGCGTGGTGGCGAGAACGGCCAGACCGATTTCGGAGGTACCGTCCCTGGCTGCCTGAATTGGATTTTTGCCCATGCGCAAATGCCGCACGATATTTTCAATGACCACAATACCGTCGTCGATCAAAAGTCCGACGGCCAAAGACAGTGCCATCAGAGAAACGGTATTCAGTGTAAAATTCATGACCTTCATTACGCCAAAGGTTGTAATAATGGATACCGGGATCGCAATGCCGCTGATCGCCGTACTCGCAATATCTGTAAGAAAAATGAAAACAATAATGACGGCCAGAATACATCCTTCTATCATGGTTTTCATCACATCGTTAACGGATTCATGAATCGGAATGGAGTTGTCGCTGACTATTTGAATTTCCGCCCCGGCAGGCAGGGTCTTTTGAAGTTGTGCAATGGCTTGTTTCACCGATTCGGCCACTTGCACGGTATTGGAGCCAGACTGTTTTAAAACGTCGATGCCGATCGCCTGGTTGCCGTTATAAAAGCACAGGCTCTCTCTTTCCTTCACTCCATCTACCACCTGAGCAACATCTTTTAAGTAGATTGCGCTGCCATTCCGCTTGGCAATGATAATATTCAAAAAATCATCGACTTTTTCAACATTGGCGTCGGTTTTCAGGCCGATCTGCGAATCGTCATTCGATACCTTGCCGCTGGAAAGAGTGATATTATCGCTGCCCAAACTGTTGGTGATCTCTGAAATCGTCAGACCAAACGCATTCATTTTTTCTTTGTCGAACTTAATTTGAATTTCCCGCTCCTGCTGGCCGTAAAGATTTACTGCTCCAACGCCGCTGATTGTCTGCAGCTTTTTCGCAATTTTGTCGTCCGCTATCTGTGACAGCTCTTTCTCCGGCAGGGTTCCGGTTACCGCCAGAGAAAAAATAGGAGCAGCATCAGCATCGTATTTGGCGATTACCGGCTCCTGAATATCATTTGGCAGATTACCGCGAATATTGGACAGCTTATCTTTAATCTCCTGCAGTGCTTCTGTGGAGGACTTATCCAGTTCAAAGGAAACAGCGGTAGTGGAAACACCTTCCGTAATGGTGGAACTGATGTGTTCTACACCGGATATTTGCCCGACCGCATCCTCTACTTTTTTTGTCACCTTGGATTCCATCTGATCCGGTGCCACGCCATACTGTACAATGGTAATAGAAACGGTGGGGGCATCCACGTCCGGCATCATGTCGACCGGCAGGCCTGCATAGCTTATGACACCGACCGCCAACAAGGCAATAAAAATAACGGTGGCAAACACAGGCCGTTTTAAACTGATATTTGTTAAAAACATCCTTTTGCCCCCTTATTCCGCTACGGCCCGAATGGCATCACCATCCTGCAATGTGCCTACATTGGTGCAGACAATGCTGTTTCCCTCTTCCACTCCCGATGTTATCTCAACGGAATCCTGAAACAGTTTGCCAACCGTGACGGACTGCTTTTTCGCAGTTCCGTTTTCATTCAGAAAAACATAGTAACTTCCTTCGCTCTCTCCCAGCGCTTTTACAGGGAGGGAGATAACCTGCTTGTTCCCATCGGCGGCAAACCTTACCCTTCCAAAAACCCCGGGTTTTAGTGCCCCTTTTGGATTATCCAGCTTTATCTTGCACTGAAATCTTCTGGATACGGGATCAGCGGCGCCGCCGACAATTTCCACCGTGCCGTTATATTTTGTTTCGCTGCCGTCACTCAGCTGAAAGCTGGCCGCCGCGCCTTTTTTCACGTAGGATAAATCACTTTCGGCAACATCTATCACAGCGTAGATGGGGTCAGCGTTTTGTACTGTCCCAATTACCGTACCGGTATTTATGTATTGACCGATCGCGATGTTTTTGCCGCTCATCACTCCGCTGATCGGAGCAGTAATTGACGTGTTTTTTAATGAGTCGTTTAAAATGGACAAACTGGTTTCTGCCGTTTGCAAATTGGCCTTCTGGGCATCAATTCCTGCCTTTGCGGATTCCATATCCGCCAATGCGACCTTGAGCGCGACTTCCGCATTCTCCAGATCCGCCTTGCTGACAATTTGTTGTTCGTACATGGCTTTGGTACGGTCGTAGCTCCGCTGCGTGTTTTCCAAATTAGCCTGTATCTTTTGCAGCCCGACCTGTGAAGAGGCCAGCTGGCTTTTTGCCGCATTTAATTGTGCCTGCGAGGTTTTAATGTTATTTCTAATATCGGTCTCGTCTAATTTTGCGAGCACCTCTCCCTGAGACACCGATTTCCCGTTTTCAAAAAAAATCTGAATGATTTTTCCCGGAGTCTTCGCACTCACCAGTCCCTCCTCGGACGCCTCCAGAGAAGCGTTAAAAGAAACGCTGGATTCCACTGCGGATTTTTTGGCAATTACGACGTTTACGGCGGTTTCTTTTATACTGGGTATGGCATTTGCCTCTTGAGCGGTTTTGGCGGAAGATATCATTTTGCCCGCCGCTGCAATCACCACAACCAGTGCGATTCCCCCTGCGATAACATAAAGTAATTTCTTTTTTGGCATGCATGGCCCCCCTTAACAGAATAACATTTTTTGCTTTTTTTGGACGCTTTGATTCCATTTATATTGGATGGATACCGTGAAAGCGCCGTAATCTGACGACAAACACGGCGCCCTGGCCTTCCTTGCTTTTCACTTCAACAGAGCCCCCGATCCGGTCCAGAATGCTTTTGACAATGGAAAGTCCCAGGCCGTTTCCGTTAGAGGAATGGGATGGATCTGCCTGATAAAACTTTTCAAAAATATGGGCTTGCTTTTCTTCTGGAATTCCGATTCCGCCATCGGCGATGGTTACAACGGCATCGTCTCCCACTTGCCGCAGATAAATGGATACCGTACCGTTTTCCTCAGAAAACTTGATGGCATTTTCAATCAAATTAATCCATATCTGCTGAATCAGCTCTTCATCCCCTTCAAATTCGGTTTTATCCAGCTGAATATCCATTTCCAAACGCTTTTCTTCCCAAAGGCTTGTAAATAACAGGATGGTTTTCCGAATTTGCTCATCCAGCGCAAATCGTACCGGTTCTATTGGTACCGCCGGGTTTTCAACATTCGTCAGCCTTAACATATTGGAGACCAAATTAGACAGTCTGCCTGCCTCCTCTTTTATAATCGCCAGATAATTCTGCGCTTCTTCTTCGCTGACTCTTTTTTCCAACAGAAGCGCTGCCGACCCTTTAATAGAAGCAATGGGAGTTTTAAACTCGTGGGATACGCTGGAAAGAAAATCCTTTCTCATATATTCCATGTTTTCCAGCTTCTCCGCCATCTGGTTAAAATTTTGAATCAGCACTCCAACCTCGTCGTTAACAAGGCTGTGATAATCCACCCGCACGTCAAAATTGCCTTTTGCCACTTTTTTTGTGGCAGAAGTCAGCTGCTGAATCGGTCGGGTAATAAGACTGACCGCCAGCCACATTAACAGACTGCCGCAGGAGCAATACAGAGAAAAGCTGATAAAGATCGCTTTCATCAGGTCGCCGTCAAATATCCCGGTTTGTGTCATAAAGATCGTGGTTGCACTGGCCATTACAG
>OLIH01000948.1_pt1 | contig 11429 bp, 7 predicted proteins | sample 1609721 | NCBI WGS metagenome assembly OLIH01 (sample SAMEA4350157, study PRJEB24818) | metagenome | biome: human; feature: gut; material: faeces | place: Denmark | collected 2013-09
GTCGGGGTGGCGGCCGCCGGGGCCACGCAGGCTTCCGGCACATTGGCCACGGTCACCGCGGTGGCACCCGCATCCGCCGTGCCGATGAAGGTCAGATTGCTGAGGTAGTAGGCTGGTTCACCGGCGGCCAGGCAGAAGGTATGGCTGCCGGCGGACAGCCCGGTGATGACTAGGCGGCCCTGGTCGTCGGCAGTAGCAGTGCGGGCGGCACCATCCAGCAAAAAGCTGATCTGACGGCCCGCGTAGGCCGTCCCCAGGTTGACTACACCGTCGTAGGTGGCGGCGGTGACAGGCAGGACACGGCCGGTGCTGCCTCCGCGGGACAAAAGTACCGTCAGGGTCTCGGCGTTCACGTTTTGCGGCAGGGCTGCGACGGCACCGTCCAGGGTCAGGGACGCCCCGGCCAGATAATCGGTATAGCCTGCCTCGGCATTGACACCGCAGCGGCTGAGCATGTCGGTGGGCAGCACCACCAGCAGGGTGTTCTGCTCGTCCCCGCCGTCCAGCCGGATGCCGGTTTCGGTGTCGGGGCTGATCAGGAAGGCTTCCACAAACCGGGGTTCATTCTCGGTGGTCTGGTAGAGAGCCCGCAATCCGCTGACCTGCCAGAATCCGCCGTAAGAGTCGCTGGAGGAATCGTTCATGCCCGCCAGGCCCTGGTTCAGCATCTCGTACAGCTTTTTCGGGGTGACCTGCACCATGGACAGGGCGGTATCGGCCGCCACCGCCTTGGCCACATCCGCCAGGGTAGCGCCGGCAGCCACGTTTCCGGTCAGGCTGGCACCGTCAATGAGGGCCACCACCGGCAGGCCGCGCAGAGAGGCAATTTCTTCCCCGCTCCACAGCCAGGATGCCGCCGCAGCGGCGGCCGCGTCGGCGGCCAGGTCACCCAGGTTGGTTTCTTCCCGGGCGGCGGGGTTCAGGGTAACGCCGGCCATCAGCTCCACGCTGCCCCACTGCTGCACATTCACAACGCAGGTGTCGGCTGTGATGTCCGCGCTGCCCTGAGGATAGGCCACACCGGCCTGCACGGCGCCCTGCATCCACCCCTGGGATACCGGTTTCCAGGCGGTTTCCGGCGTGGTCTGCAAGGCGTTTGCCGTCTCGGCCGTGGCCGTTTTCGCTGTGGCCGTCTCGGCGGTGGCGGCGGTTTCGGCGGTGGAAGCTTCCTTGCCGCTGCCGGTGATGATCCGCACCAGGTCCCCCAGCACCGGAACTTCCAGCAGAGTTTCCATCCAGCCGCTCTTGCCGGTTTCGGCGGCGGCAGCCAGGGCCGGGGCGGGGGCCGCACAGAACAGAGCGGCGGCCAGGGTCAGGCTGGTCATGCGCAGTTTCCAGTTGGTCATATAAGTCCCCTTCCTTCATTTTTGTTTTCCTGCAACTGAGAACGACTATCCGCCGAAAAAACAAAACGGGGCGCGCGCTTTGGCTCGCGCGTGCCCCGCTGCTTTATGCGGTTGTCTTGATATTCGACGCCTTGTAGGTCTTCATGGCCGAGGCGTCCAGGTTCTGTTCCATGGCAGCACCATCGGCATAGAACTGATCCTGCAGCTCATCGCCCTTGAGCAGGCTGAGCAGATCGTAGGTGTCCTTGTAGTTCTGCAGGGTATCGGCTTCCAGCGGGTCCACGTCGCACATGACGCCGATGCTCATGCCCAGGTCCACCGTGGTCCACACACCCTTGCCGGCCGCATCCAGGGCGTCGGTGAGGGTGGTACCATAGCTCTTCAGGGTTTCCGGAGTCAGCAGCTGGCTGCCCACATAATAGGCACCCATGCCGGATTCCGGCGTGGCGCCCAGCACTTCCATGGCCTGGGCCACGTACTGGTCCGCCGCCTCATACATGGAGGTGAACCGCTCGGTGCGGCCGCTCTCGGCGGAAGCCCAGCCGTTCAGGGTGTCGGCGCACTCCTGGGCCAGAGCCTGGATCTGAGCGTTCTGGTCTTCGTCCGCAAAGGCGTAAGAAGCGGAATCAAACAGCGGCAGCTGAACCACGTCCACATACCGGCAGTCATTGTACAGGAAATCGATGTATTCCTCATCGGTCACCGGCGTCTGGCCGTTTTCGCCGTAGATCAGTTCCAGGCAGGCATCGGCCTTGGCGCTGTTCAGCTCGTACTGTTCCAGGGTGGCCTGGCTGATGCCGTTGGCGGTGTACACATCGCCGTCGGACTCCCACTCGGAAGCGGCGGTGTCGGCGGCTTCAGCGGTGGCGGCGTCGTCCAGGGTGGCACCCAGCTCGTCAAACTTGGCTTCCACAGCAGCGTAATACTGCAGGTTGCGCAGGGTCAGGCGCTCCAGATAATCGGCGCCGTTGGTGGTGACTTCCTCATCCCCGATGGTGCCGGTGCACTGGGCCTTGAGCACGGCCTTCACATCGTCCGCCGTCTCACCGGTGGCCAGATCGGCCAGGCCGGACACGGTCTTGTAGGCGTTGTACTGGGCCAGCAGATAGATGCCGGCGGGAATTTCCACCCCGCCGATGGACCCCACCGACGAGGGAGTGCTGACGGTGCAGCCCGTCACACCCAGCAGCATGGCCACGGCCAGCCCCAGGCTGAGGAATCTTGCATGTAAGGATTTCATCAGAAAGTAACGCTCCTTTATACCTTTCGCTTGCGCATCAAAGCGCATATATGAAGTGATTATACCGCTTTTGGGCGTTCTTTGCAAGCAAAAGGCCGGTCGCGGTGTTCAGCTTTTACAAAAATTCCACCGTCAGCCCGCGGCGCCGGGCAGCAAAGCCACTGCATCCCGCAGAATGACCAGGGGGTCTTCGCCCTTGAGCACATGCAGGCTGATGTAGGGCCGCCCCACGGCGCTGTACAGCACCCGGTGGGGCATGGCGTCCATCAGCTTGCCCAGCTGGGCCGGTCCCACCACGTCGGAGTACAGAATCAGGTTTTCCCCCTTCTGCACAATCTCCACAATGCCCGCCCGGGCGGCGGTAACGCGTACCAGCGACACATCCACCAGGCTCTGCACACACTTGGGCGGGTCGCCGTACCGGTCGATGAGCTCGTCCAGCACATCCTCCGCCCCCTCAGCGCTTTCAATGGCCGCAATGCGCTTGTAGGCCTCGATGCGGCCTGCTGCGTCGGGGATGTAGTTTTCCGGCAGATAGGCGTCGGCGGTCACATCCACCAGGCAGTCGCTCTTGTCCGGCTCCTGCGGCAGGCCCTTGGCGGCGGCAATGGCCTGGTTGAGCATCTTCACGTACAATTCGTAGCCCACAGCCTCCATATGACCGTGCTGGCTGTGTCCCAGCAGGCTGCCGGCGCCCCGGATCTGCAGGTCCCGCATGGCGATACGGAATCCCGACCCGAACGCGGTGAATTCCCGGATGGCCGACAGGCGTTTGGCGGCGATTTCGGTGAGGACGGCGTCCCGTCGGAAGGTGAAATAGGCGTAGGCCTTGCGGGAGGACCGCCCCACCCGGCCGCGGATCTGGTACAGCTGGGACAGGCCCATGTGGTCGGCGTTTTCGATGACCAGGGTGTTGCAGTTGCGCACGTCCACACCCGTCTCGATGAGGGTGGTGCAGACCAGCACGTCGATCTCGTTGTCCAGCAGCTGCCGCCACACCACCGAGATCTGCTCTTCGGTCATCTTGCCGTGGGCGATACCCACCCGGGCACCGGGGGCCATCTTGCCCACCCGGGCGGCACACTGTTCAATATCGTCCACCCGGTTGTGCAGGTAGTATACCTGGCCGCCCCGGGCCAGCTCCTTGCGGATGGCCTCCGCAATGATGCCCTCGTCGTATTCCAGCACATAGGTTTCCACCGGTTGGCGCTCGATTGGCGGCTGTTCGATGGTGGACATATCCCGGATGCCGGACAGGGCCATATTCAGCGTGCGGGGAATGGGGGTGGCGGACAGGGTGAGCACATCCACCCCCACAAAGTTCTCCTTGAGTTTTTCCTTGTGCTTGACCCCGAAGCGCTGCTCCTCATCGATGATGAGCAGGCCCAGGTCCTTGAACTTCACATCATCGGACAGAAGGCGGTGGGTGCCCACCACAATGTCCACGGTGCCGTCCTTCAGCCCGCGCAGGGTCTCCTTCTGTTCCCGGGCGCTGCGGTAGCGGGACAGCAGGCCGATGCGGATGGGAAACGCCTCCATGCGGGCCATGGCGGTGTTGAAGTGCTGCCAGGCCAGGATGGTGGTGGGGGCCAGAATGGCACACTGTTTGCCCCCCATGACGCACTTGAAGGCGGCGCGCAGGGCCACTTCAGTCTTGCCCACTCCCACATCGCCGCACAGCAGGCGGTCCATGGGCCAGGGCTGTTCCATATCGTGCTTGATCTCGGCGGCACTGGTCAGCTGGTCGGGGGTCTCGTCGTAGGCAAAGCGCTGTTCAAAGTCCCCCTGCCAGGTATCGTCCGGCGGGAAGGCATACCCGTGGGCTTGCTTGCGCCGGGCATACAGCTCGATGAGCTCCTTGGCCATGAGTTCGGTAGCGGCCCGGACCTTCTTGCGGGTCTTGGCCCATTCGGCCCCGCCCAGGCGGCTGAGCTTGACGTTTTCGGCATCGCCGGGGGCGGTGTAGCGGGACAGCAGGTCCAGCTGGGTGACCGGCACGTACAGGGCGTCCCCCTTGGCGTATTCGATGCGCAGGTAGTCCTTGATGACCCCCTGCACCTCCATGCGGCGGATGCCCGCATAGCGGCCGATGCCGTGGTTCTGGTGCACCACCAGATCCCCGGGGGTGATGTCGGTGAGGCTGTCCAGGGCGTCCTTGTTGCGCTTGGGTTTGCGTTTGGCGGTGCCGCTCTGGCCGAAGGCCCGGGCGGTGAGCAGGGCAAATCTGGCAAAGGGCAGTTCGCACCCAGCGGAAAGCTGCCCCGGCAGCACCTGCACCAGCCCCGGCGCCGGCGGGACGTCCGGGTCGGTGGAGACGGTGCATCCCCTGCCCCGCAGGTCCTGGGCCAGACCGGCGGCGGCGCGGGTGGTTCCGGCCAGCACGGTGACCGCAAAGCCACGGCTGCGCAGGGGTTCCAGTTCCTCCCACAGAGCGGCCACCTCGCCGTTCCAGGCGGGCAGGTTGTGGGCCGGGGCGTTGACCATCTCTTTCAGCGGCTGGTCCGGAATGCTGCGGGCAAAGTTTTCGGCCAGCAGGGTGCGGTACTGCCCCGTCCGGGTCCACAGCCAACCGGCGTCGGCATACAGGTGGTCCAGCCCGGCGCAGAGCACGCCGTCCTCAAACAGGGCGGAAAGCTCCTCTCCCCTTCTGTAGTTGGCGGCGCGCTCGGCTTCCCGCACCGAGGCGGGCTCCTCCACGCAGAGCAGCGGATCGTCGAAATAATCCAGCAGGGTGGCGGGCTGGGGATACCGCACATTCAGGTACTTGTCCATGGAAACCGGCAGGATGCCCGCATCCAGCTGGGCCAGATCGGGGGCCATGATCTGCTCCATGGCGGTGCGCTTTTTGCCCCGGGTACGCTTCCAATAGGCGCGCAGGGCTTCCGCCGCCTGGGCGGGCGCGCCAAAGAGCACCTCCCGGGCAGGGCTGAGATAGATTTTTTCCACCCCTTCGTCCCGGCGCTGGGTGGCCAGGTCGAAGGTGTGCATGGTGTCGATCTCGTCTCCCCAGAACTCCACACGCACCGGGGCTTTCATCTCGGGGGCATACAGGTCCAGGATTTCGCCGCGGATGGAGAACTGCCCCGGACCTTCCACCCGATCCCGGCGCACGTATCCGGCGTCCAGCAGCATGGTGTTGAGCTCCTCCCGGGGGATGGAATCCCCAGGATGCAACGTGCGGGTGTTGCGGCAGAAATCCTCCTTGGGGGTGGTGAACTGGGTCAGGCCCTCGACGGGCACGCAGACGGCCTGCAGCCGTCCGCCCACCAGGTCCCCCAGCACAGCCAGGCGACGGTACTCGTATTCCCGGGCGGTACCCTCGATGGGGCGCAGCACATAGTCCCGGGCCGGAAACACCGCCGCCGGGACCCCCAGGGTGTTCAGGTCGGCGGCAAAGCGGGTGGCTTCGGCCTCGCCGGGGGTAACAATGCACAAAGGCCGCCCCAGTTCCCGGCTGAGCGCCGCATATACCTGGGCGCGACCGGCGCTGGGCAGCCCGAACAGCGCGCTGGCTCCCTTGCCGGACAGCGCGCCGATGAGCTTTTTATGTTCCTGCGTTTGCTGAAAAAGTTCGTAAAACATACAAGCGACCTGTTTTCAAAAGCGGTGAAATCCGCCGCGGTTGCTTTGCTGCGGCGGGGCGTATACCCAAAAATCCCGGCCGCCACAGCGGCGGCCAGGATTCGGAATCAAACTGTGCGGTCTGCCCTGCCCCGCTCTCAGTGGTTGCAGCGGTTCTGGGCTTCGCTGAGCTTGCCGTCCATGATCAGGCGGCAGGCGGTCTCGATATCGGGGTAACGGTCGGTCATGGCCTTGGCGGCGTCGGGCGGGAACTTGCCCAGCACCCAGGCGGCCAGGTCGTAGTCGGGGTGCGGTTTGGCCCCCACCCCGATGCGCAGGCGGGGAAAGTCTTCCCCGCCCAGGCTCTGGATGATGCTCTTGAGCCCGTTGTGCCCGCCGGCGGACCCGCTGGCGCGGATGCGCAGATGGCCGGGTTCCTGGGTGATGTCGTCGCAGAGCACCAGCACATGGTCATGGGGAATCTTGTAGAACTGGGTTGCCGGGGCGATGCTCTGCCCGGACAGATTCATATAGGTCAGGGGCTTGAGCAGCACCACCTTGTGGCTGCCCACCGTGGCCACCCCGTACAAGCCTTGCCACTTGGCCTTGGCGATGTCGCACTTCCACTGGGCGGCCAGGTAGTCCAGGGCCGCAAAGCCGGCGTTGTGGCGGGTGCCTTCGTATTTGGATTCCGGGTTACCCAGACCGGCAATGAGCCAGTCTGCCCCCGAAGTGTTGCTGAAAAATGACATAAAGTGCGGTATTCTCCTCTTTGAGCGGGAAGCAAGCTTTCCCTTCTTTTTCCGGTCAGTCGCCCAGCTGTCTGCCCTGGAGTGCCATCCGGGCGGCGGATAGTTCCGTCTTTTTTACCAGGATGCGATATTGGGTGCTGTATTCCGGCTTTTCCCCCAGGGCCGAAAGCGTTCCTCCCCGCCGGGTACCGTGGCCGAAGGTTTCCGTCCTGGTCCGGAACTGGATACCGGCGCGGCGCAGTGTCTCCGACGCCGCAGCAAAACGGGCAGCATCAAAGGCGGCCAGCAATTCCGTCCACTCCAGCAAGTCCGACAGGAACGATTTCATGACAAATCAGCCTTTCTTTGCGGATTCCAGCTTCTGTTTCTTCTCAATGTATTTCTGCAGTTTCTTCTCGCCCCAGGAAGGCACGTTCACCTGCTTGGCACGCTCGATGCCAAGGGCTCCGTCCGGCACATCCCTGCCGATGGTGGAGCCTGCCGCCGTAAAGGCATGGTCCCCCACCGTGACCGGCGCCACCAGGTTGGTGTTGCAGCCGATGAAGGCATAGTCCCCGATGGTGGTGCGATATTTGCCCTCGCCGTCATAGTTGCAGGTGACGGTGCCGCAGCCGAAGTTGCAGTACTTGCCCACCGTGGCATCCCCGATATAGGTCAGGTGGCTGACGGTGTTGCCCTCGGCAAAGTCGGCGTTCTTGGTTTCCACATAGGCGCCCAGGTGTACGCCCTCCCCGGTCTTGGTGCCGGTGCGCACATGGGTGAAGGGGCCGATCTTGTTGTTGGGGCCCAGGGTGCTGTCATAGCACTGGCTGGCATTGACGGTGGAGTTCTGCCCCACCGTGGTGTTTTCCAGCAGGGTGTTGGGGCCGATGACGCAGCCCGCTTCGATGACCGTGTTCCCCCGCAGGATGCAGCCGGGCAGAATGGTGGCGCCGGGAGCAATGATGACCTCGGGGTCGATGTATACGTCGTTGCTGATGAACTCAACGCCGTTTTCCAGGTGCTTCTGGAAGGTTTCGGCAAACCGCTGCTTGGCAGCGAGGTAGTTTTCTCTTGCAGTAGCCATGGCAAAGGCCCTCCTTTTATATGTAGGACACAGGCGATTCGGGGCATTGCCGCCCTGCGGACGGCACGGCGGCAGCACAATGCTCCGCGGCTATCATTATACCAGACGCCACGGAAAAAGCAAAGTAAGAGCAGGGTGCACAAAGGCAGAGCGGAATTTTCGGAAAAGAAATATTTTCGAACTTTCCGCCCATTATAATTTACCTCATTTTTGGGCAAATTGCAAGAGAAATGTCCGAAAATTTCGTTAGTTTTTAAGCGAAAGCATTGAGCATTTTTTTAACAATCCACTGGTAATTCGTCGTCCGGTCTGTTATAATGGACTTTGCAATCAGTCCATGACGTTGCAGGCGGGTGCCTTGCGCACACGCCGGGAAGAAACCGTAGTACATATGGAGGTAAGATATGAGCAAGAAGTTCCTTTACCTGTTCAAAGAAGGTCATGACGCCTTCGGCGGCGACCAGACCACCATGAAGAACATTCTGGGTGGCAAGGGCGCCGGCCTGGCCGAGATGACCCATGCCGGCATGCCGGTTCCCCAGGGCTTCACCATCACCACCGAAGCCTGCACCCAGTACTATGCCGACCACCGCGAGATCAACGAAGAGATCCGCGCCGACATCTTCAAGTATATGGGCATTCTGGAAGAACAGACCGGCAAGAAGTTCGGTGACATCGAGAATCCCCTGCTGGTTTCCGTCCGTTCCGGCGCCCGTATGTCCATGCCCGGCATGATGGATACCATCCTGAACCTGGGCCTGAACGACCAGGCTGTGGAAGGTCTGGCCAAGAAGACCGACAATCCCCGCTTCGCTTACGACTGCTATCGCCGTTTCATCCAGATGTACTCCGACGTCGTCATGGAACTGGGCAAGAGCTTCTTTGAAGAGCGCATCGACGCCATGAAGGAAAAGAAGGGCGTGACCCAGGACGTGGACCTGACCGCCGACGACCTGAAGGAACTGGTCAAGGAGTTCAAGGCCATCTACCTGGAAAAGCAGGGCAGCGAATTCCCGCAGGACCCGAAGGAACAGCTGATCGGCGCTGTCAAGGCCGTTTTCCGTTCCTGGGACAACCCCCGCGCCAACGTGTATCGTAAGATGAACGAGATTCCCTACGAATGGGGCACCGCTGTCAACGTGCAGCAGATGGCCTTCGGCAACTCCGGCATGCGTTCCGGCACCGGCGTTGCGTTCACCCGTAACCCCGCCACCGGCGAAAAGAAGCTGATGGGCGAATACCTGATCAACGCCCAGGGCGAAGACGTGGTGGCCGGTATCCGTACTCCCTCCCCCATCAGCAAGCTGCATGAGGAGATGCCGGAAGTCTACGACCAGTTCGTGGAGATCGCCACCCGGCTGGAGAACTACTACAAGGATATGCAGGACATGGAGTTCACCATCGAAGATGGTAAGCTGTTCATGCTGCAGACCCGTAACGGCAAGCGTACCGCCCAGGCTGCTCTGCAGATTGCCTGCGACCTGGTGGACGAGGGCGTCATCGACCAGCGCACCGCCGTGCTGCGCGTAGAGCCCAAGCAGCTGGACACCCTGCTGCATCCCCAGTTCGACGCTGCCGCTCTGAAGGCCGCCGAAGCCATCGGCAAGGGCCTGGCCGCTTCTCCGGGATCCGCCTGCGGCCGTGTTGTCTTCAGCGCCGAAAACGCCGAAGAGAAGGTCAAGGACGCCGACTGGAAGAAGGTCGTCCTGGTTCGTCTGGAAACCAGCCCCGAAGACATCGTCGGCATGCAGGTTTCTCAGGGCATCCTGACCGTCCGTGGCGGCATGACCAGCCACGCCGCCGTTGTGGCTCGCGGCATGGGCACCTGCTGTGTCTCCGGCTGCGGCAACGACAATGATGTCACCATCGACTACGACGCCAAGGTCTTCACCATCAACGGCCACACCTTCCATGAGGGTGACTGGATCTCCATCGACGGTTCCACCGGCAACGTCTACGAAGGCCAGATTGCCACCGTCGCTTCCACCGAAAACGCCAACTTCAAGCGCTTCATGCAGTGGGCCGACGAAGCTCGTCAGCTGAAGGTTCTGACCAACGCCGACAACCCGACCGACGCACAGAACGCCGTGGATATGGGTGCTGAAGGCATCGGCCTGTGCCGTACCGAGCATATGTTCTTTGCCGAAGACCGCATCAAGGCCGTGCGTGAGATGATCTGCGCCCGTACCGTGGAAGAGCGCAAGGCTGCTCTGGCCAAGGTTGAGCCGTTCCAGGAAGCTGACTTCATCGCCATGTACAAGATCATGGGCGACCGTCCCATGACCATCCGTTATCTGGACCCGCCTCTGCATGAATTCCTGCCCACCAAGGCGGAAGACATCGCCGAGCTGGCCGCCGACATGGGCATGACCGCCGAAGAGCTGACCAACGTGGTTGTCAGCCTGCATGAGTTCAACCCCATGATGGGTCACCGTGGCTGCCGTCTGTGCGTCACCTACCCTGAAATCGCCGAGATGCAGACCAACGCCGTCATCAAGGCCGCGCTGAAGGTTTCTGCCGAGACCGGCAAGATGATCACTCCGCACATCATGATTCCTCTGGTGGGCGAAGTCAAGGAACTCAAGTACGTCAAGGATGTCGTCGTCAAGACCGCCGACAAGCTGATTGCCGAGGCCGGCGTTGACATGAAGTACCAGGTCGGTACCATGATCGAAATCCCGCGTGCTGCTCTGACCGCCGGCGAGATCGCCAAGGAAGCCGACTTCTTCAGCTTCGGCACCAACGACCTGACCCAGATGACCTTCGGCTTCAGCCGTGACGACGCTGCCAAGTTCCTGACTGCCTACTACGACAACAAGATCTATGAGAGCGATCCGTTCCAGCACCTCGACCAGGTCGGTGTCGGCAAGCTGATCAAGATGGCTGCTCATGACGGCCGCGAGACCAACCCCAACCTGGGTCTGGGCATCTGCGGCGAGCACGGCGGCGACCCCAGCAGCGTTGAGTTCTGCCACAATGTTGGCCTGGACTACGTCAGCTGCTCTCCCTACCGTGTGCCTATCGCTCGTCTGGCCGCCGCCCAGGCAGCAATCAAGAATCCTCGCAAGTAATTACGTTGGACTCTTGGAGCTCACGCTCAGCTTAGAGGATGCGCAAGCATTCCAAAAAGCGCATAACAGCGTGATAAAGCCAAGCCGATGGCGTGATATCGACTTGGAGATCTACCTGTAATACGCCAATCCCCCTGCTACTGATTTCAGTTGCAGGGGGATTTTTTATGCCTACTTTTTGTTCAAAAGGCGATTCTGGGCCCGGAAAATCTGGATTTTCTGAAAATGTACCCGGTTTTTCGTATACATTTTTGGGCACAAAACGCCTCTTGCAAGCCTTATTTTTACCAAGAAAGGAAGCGTATTATCATGGCAGAAAACCAAGTCCAAAACCCGCCGGCTGAAAAAGTAATCACTCTTTCAGCCAGTCTGCTGGAATCCTTTCAGGGACAT
>OLIH01000950.1_pt1 | contig 11414 bp, 8 predicted proteins | sample 1609721 | NCBI WGS metagenome assembly OLIH01 (sample SAMEA4350157, study PRJEB24818) | metagenome | biome: human; feature: gut; material: faeces | place: Denmark | collected 2013-09
TATGGAGGCAGGGCATGAATTTCCCGCCTCAGAAAACGGGCGCCAAAAGAGTGAAATGTGTAAATCCATATATGATCGGCTTCACTGCCTATCAATTTTTTTACACGTTCTCTCATTTCCTGGGCCGCCTTATTCGTAAATGTAATAGCCAGGATCTGACGGGCCGGCACTCCTTCTTCCAGCATATGCGCCATTCTGCATGTCAGCGCCTTGGTTTTTCCTGACCCTGCTCCGGCCATAATTAAAACAGGTCCCTGAATCCGGCATACCGCTTCTTTTTGTTTCTCATTCAGGGTATCCATATAATCTTTCATTCATTCTCCTCTTTCTCCCGCATAAAACGGACGGAAGGCCCATACATGACTCTGCGCCATTATATGGGCCTTCTGATGTAACGGCAGCCACCTGCACCCCCGTTTTAGTTCTCAAATGCTTTGAGCAAAAATGGCGTAACCTGTTTTTTCCGGGACATAACACCAGGGAGATGGACACTGTAGTTTTCCGGTTTCTTGCCAAATGCTCTGACCAACAGACTGTCTTCACATCCCGTATACCATAAATAGGTGTCTTCTTTGAGAATGTCTGTCACCATGAGAAAAGAAGCTGCATATCCGCCCTTCCTGCGGTTTTCTTCCAGCGCTGACATAATATCTGCCTTTTTTTTATTAATCGGATCCGTATCCATCACTGATATCTGCCCAACTGTAAATACATGATTCCCGGTACCGAATTCTTTTGTGTCATTTTGTGCCAGTTTCTCTGCCGTGTAATCGGAAATATCAGCCCCGGCCTTCAGCATTTCCATCCCATATTTTTCATAATCCACTTCTGCAATTTTAGCCAGATCACGAACGGCCTCTTTATCGGCCTCTGTGGTAGTGGGTGAACGGAAAAGAACAGTATCCGAGATGATGGCTGACAGCATGATGCCCGCAATCTGTCTAGGAATTTCTATATGATGGCATTGGTACAGCCCATAGATAATCGTATCAACGCATCCTACCGGACGGAAAAGTATGGAAATCGGTCCTTCTGTTTCAAAATCTCCCAGTCTGTGATGATCAATGACCTCAATGACCTGTGCATTGTCAATACCGTCAATGCACTGTTTTGACTCGTTATGATCCACTAGAATAATCTTTTGCTTTTCTGCCTGGTCCTCCGCAGGCAGTGTCTCCACCAGCCTGGGTGCTTCAAGTCCGAAATAGTGAAGAGCAAAAGAAGTTTCCTTATTCAATTCACCAGCCCTGATCGGTTCAGCCTGATTCCCTATCTGATTTTGTAAATAAGCATAAGCGATAGCTGCGGCGATGCTGTCTGTATCCGGGCATTTATGGCCGCATACAAAAATTGGTCTGCTCATGTAACTGCCCCCTTGATAATGATATTTGTTAGGATTGATATGGTTTATTATACCATAAAAAACTCTCTTTTTTGAATGATATCTCTGTATACTCTTCTTCCTTAAGCACAAAGAAACGTAACGGCTGTGCTCTCTGAAAGAGAACACAGCCGCTACGTCTTTATCTTTTATACTTCTTTCTTTTGGTGCGCTCCATGCATTTTTTCAATCAGAATAAACAACATGGGTGTCAGAAAAATACCGAAAACCGTTGCTGATAAAACACCAAATACAACGGTAATTCCCATTTCAGACCGGGCAGCGGCACCGGCCCCGGTAGACAGGGCCAGCGGCACACATCCAAAAATAAATGCCAGTGATGTCATCAGAATTGGGCGAAGCCGGATTTTCGATGCCTCTATAGAAGCTTTAACCGGTTCCATGCCGGAGTCCACCCTGACTTTGGCATATTCTACAATTAAGATGGCATTCTTTGCCGCCAGACCGATAATTGTCAACAATCCGATCTGAAAATAAATATCGTTATTGACCTTCAGCAGCATAGCAGCTAAAGATGCTCCGAAAAATCCTGTAGGAATTCCAAAAAGCACGGAAAGAGGCACCTTCCAGCTTTCATAGAGAGCCGCCAGTGACAGGAAAACGAAGAGAATGCCAAGGCTCAAAGCATATATCGTCTGATCGCCTGCCTGAATTTCCTGGGCTGATGATTCAGCGAATTCATACCCATAGCCGGAAGGAAGTGTTTCTTTGGCCACTTCCTGAAGAGCTGTCAGCGCCTGTCCGGAAGAGTAGCCGGATGCCTGGTTCCCTCCGATCTTAATGGCAGGGGAGGTATTGAATCTTGTCAGAACAGCAATTGAACCGCTCGGTTTGGGTGTAATAAAGTTGCTGATAGGCACCATGTTCCCCGAGCTGTCCTTCACTTCCAGGAATTTATTGTCCGCCGTACTCATGCGGTACTTCGTATCCGCCTGTGCGATAACTTTAAAGTTTCTCCCAAAAATTGTGAAATCATTAATCTGGGTACTGCCGTAATATACCTGAAGCGTCGTGAAAATATCACTCACACTGACACCGCTCCGCATAGCCTTGTCACGGTCAATATCGAAATCATAAGCCGGCGTATCCATCCTGAAGGTAGTATAAGCAGTAGCAATCTCCGGACGTTGGTTGGCCGCCGCCAGGAACTTCTGAACTACAGCGCTCATATCTTCATTGGTATATCCGCCTTTATTTTCAATAAACATAGTAAATCCGCCGGATGCCCCCAGTCCCGGAATAGGCGGAGGATTTAATCCGATAATATTGACCCCGGGATTCATGGCACTGTAGGCAAAAGACTTGCCGATCAGTGCATTCACCTGTGTATCGGGTGTCGTTCTTTCTCCCCAAGGCTTCATTTTAACAAAGAAAATTCCTCCGTTGGGTTTTTGCCCATAAGACAGAATGTCAAATCCTGTAACTCCCATAACATGGGCAACTCCCGGCTGTTTCAGCATAAATTCAGAAAATTTCTGAATCTGTTCGTCAGTACGGCTGGGAACAGATCCCTCAGGAAGCTGTATAGCATTCAGGTAATACCCATTATCTTCCGCCGGAATAAATGCCGTAGGCAGCTTTGTAAACATCAGGGCCGCAGCTCCTGCGAGGCATACCAAAAATACAATGGGAACAATGATCCGGTGTGCCAGCCGTGCCAGAAAAGCTCCGTATTTCTCAACCATTTTATCAAAGGACCGGTTAAACCAGTCAAAGAATCTTTTAACGTGTCCCCTGTCGGCCTTCCGCTCGTCTTCTTTCAGCATCATTGCACACAATGTCGGTGTCAGAGACAAAGCGACAAAAGCAGAAATCAAAACCGATACGGCAATGGTCAACGCAAATTGTTTGTATAAAATACCCATGACTCCGCCAAGAAAAGCAACTGGAATAAAGACCGCCGACAGTACGGCCGCTACGCCGATAACCGGGCTCTGCACTTTTTCCATGGCAATAAAACTGGCTTCCCTGGGACTTTTTTTGTTATAACGCATCTCATATTCTACAGCTTCAATGACGACAATGGCGTCATCTACAACCAGTCCGATCGCCAGTACCATAGCAAAGAGCGTCAATGTATTAACTGTGAATCCCAAAATTGCAAAAGAGGCAAATGTCCCCAGAAGTGATACAGGAACCGCGATCATCGGTATTAATGTTGCCCGCCAGTTCTGGAGGAAGATAAACACAATCAATGCTACCAGAAGAAGCGCCTCCACAAAGGTATGAATAACTTCTTCAATCGATGCCTTGATAAAATCGGTGTTGTCTATAACTACATTGTAAGACATATCCTGAGGGAATGTCTTAGAATCCTCCGCAAGCTTTGCCTTGATGGCTCCCACTGTGTCCATGGCATTGGCATCATTAGTCAGAGAAAATGCGATCCCTGCAGAATCTTTTCCGTCTCCCCGTGAAATAAAGTTATAGTCTTTAGCAGCAAGATCAATTCTGGCTACATCCTTCAGCCGCAGCATGGATCCGTCACTATTAGTCTTAATCACTATATTTCCAAACTGATCTGCTGTTTTCAGACGTCCTTCCACAGTAATTGTATATTGAAAAGACTGATTGCTCCCTTCTGGCGGAGAGCCAATATTTCCTGCTGCCACCTGTTGATTCTGAGCCTCAACAGCAGATACAACTTCTGCAGCCGTAATACTGTTTCTAGCCATTTTGGCCGGATCCAGCCAGATTCTCATGGCATAATCGGCGCCAAACTCCATGACATTACCGACACCCTTGATATTTTTCAGCTCATCCAGATAATTCATGCTGAAGTAATTTTTCAGAAAAGTACTGTCATACGTTCCGTTCGGCGATGATAAATTTACAACTAAAGCCATGCTTCCCGTTGACTTCTGTGTTGTTACTCCCAGTGACTTAACAGTATCGGGAAGACTTGCATTTGCCTGGGATACAGCATTCTGTACACGTACCGCATCCATGTCGGCATCACTGCCGCTTTTAAACTGCACAGTCAGCGAATAACTTCCGTTGGAATTACTGGTGGAAGACATACTGTCAAAGTTTTCTACCCCAATAACCTGTTTTTCAATGACCTGTGCTACAGTTTGTCCCACTACATCTGAATCAGCTCCCGGATAGGTTGCACTGACTCTCACCTGGGGAGGTGTAATCTGCGGGTACTGGTCAACAGGGAGGTTCACCATACACAAAAGACCTGCAATGGAAATAACCAGCGCCACTACAATGGCAAATATAGGGCGGTTAATAAAGAATTTAGACATACATACCTCCCTTTACTGATTGCCGGCTTTTTGTGCTGAAGCCTGTTCCATCTGCTCCCGGCTCATTTCCTCCGGACTCACACTCTGCCCGTTTCTGACCTTTGCCTGACCGTCTACAATAACCATATCTCCGGCTGACAGTCCGCCTGTAACAACAGTATAAATACCGTATGTACCGGAAGTCTGTATGACTTTCTGCTCTGCCTTTTGATCGGCAGTCACCACATCAACCATATTTTTATCCAGCACCTGGATCAATGCTTTTGTCGGAATCAAAATACTATTAGGCGAAATTTCCGTATCAGAAACCACAGAGCCATACATGCCCGGCACGAGAAGTTGGTCAGGATTGGAGAAAGAAGCTTTAACAGTCAGCTGTCCGCTGCTCATCCCGGGATTAACCTGTACGACTTTTCCTGTTTCTCCGTAAATGGAACCGTCACTCAGCCTCAGCTTCAGATGATCTCCCCATGAGTTCTGGGAATCCTGTTTTTTGCTCATGGCAAGATATTCAGTTTCTGAAATATCAAACTGAACATACACAGGATCTGAAGATGAAATCGTTACGAGCGCTGTTGTACCAGCCGTAGCATAGGTTCCGATATTCACATCATCCAAAGACAGTTTCCCGGCGAAGGGTGCTGTCACCACTGTATCGCTTAAATTATCTGATGCAATACGCACCTGGGCTCTTGCCGCATCAACAGCCGCTCCATACTGGTCTGCTGCTGATTTCTGGTTGTCATAGGACTGCTGTGAAATAGCCCCCGTAGCAATCAGCTGTCCATAGCGGTTAAGATTATCCATGGCGTTTTGATAGGTAGCCTCTGCCTGTGCCTCAGTACCCTTTGCCTGCGCCAGAGCTGATTCATACTGCCGTGTATCTATGCGATACAAAGGCTGCCCTTCCGAAACAGTCTCTCCTCCAGATACATATTTTTCCATAACCGTTCCTGAAACTCTTGATCGGACAGGGACCTGCTGCTGGGCAGCTACATTTCCGGGATATTCATACACAATCGGCGTATTGGATGTAAACGCTTTAAATGTACTGACCTTTACAGCCTGCTGTGCCGTAGCTGCTTTTTGCTGCCCACATCCTCCGATGAGCAGTCCCGCTGCCCCAAGACATATGGCTGACAGGCACAGCCACTTTTTGCAATTCATATAATGCCCCCTTAATTAATTCAGTCAATGATCTCAATAAATATATTTCAACCCATCTTATGCTTATTGTCCTACATACTTAATGGTATCAAACAAATCTTGCCAATGTCAACAGACAGGGAAAATAAATTATAAGATCTCTAATAACAATATCCCGTCAAAAATAAAAAATATCCAGCCTTCAAAGAACTCGTCAAAAAAATATTTTAATTATTATTCATGCTTCATTTACTTTGATCTTAATAACCGCTTTTCTAACAGGACAACATCCGCTGGTCCCGGCACACAGAGGCCGGTGAAGATCGACAGGGTAAAATACAGCAAAACGGCCAGGACGGAGAAGGATACGGGACTCTTCTTTTTCCCCTGAGTAAAAATACAGATCTCTTTCCGGAAATGACTCATGAAGGACTGTATTCTCAGACCGCGGCACAGTGCCTATCCATTCTTCTCCTGATATAAGATAATGAATGTCAATAAATCTGATATGCCCTTCCATTCTGCGCATAACTGCAGGTTCCGTGTTATGCGTTTCGATATTCATATAATCCTCCCCCTGCAGTTGAATCCGTCCGTCCGCTGTCCTCATGTAGTCTCTGGCTGCCGCCATTTGTATATAATCGAATATCCGTCCGGAAAGCTGTGCCCTATACTGTTCAAGAAATGCCGCATCACCCGCCAACATACATATGCCCCCTTATATCTGTTATAAATTCTGATCTTTATGCAAAACAATATACCGGTCATATGACTGGCTTCTCCTTTTGGATCTGACATCATGCCGGTATCTTTTATATGCTTCTCTATTCTCCTCTTTCTTCAATTCTTTTTTCTTTTCTTTTTTTTAACCAGAAAAAAGCATAAAACAACGCAATAATAAGCAGAAGAAGCATCAGCCTGGATGAATTATCCTGCCAATAGATCATATCATGACCAATAATAACCTCTACTGCCACAGAGGGCAATTTGCCTATAAGCGACCCGATGATATAATCTCTGTAAGAAATTCCGGACAAAGCCGCCAGAGCCGTAATTAATCCGTTGGGTGCATAAGGAATAGCTCTGGCTACTGCCATGGCTTTCCAACTGCTGTACTTTTCTATTTTGGCAAGGCGGGCACTTTTTTCAATCATTTTCACTGCCATGCCCCTAAATAGTGTCCTCATAAGCCAAAAAGAGATCAGTACCCCTACTGTTTCACCAATCCATGATATGATAATTCCCCAAAACAATCCAAAGACCAGCCCATTAGCTGCAGAAATAAAAATAGATGGAAGAAAACCCAGTATATTGATCATCACATCAATAAAAAAACTGACCGCAGCTGCCCAGATGCCAAAGCTGGAAAGATAGCGTATGGTTCCGTCCATATCTCCTGTTTTTGACAACTCAAAAACAGTGGGGTAAAAAGATGGATCTGCAGCATAAATTCCTCCCATAAGAAGAAATAGGAAAAAAACTGTAAATCCCTGAATCCATGCCTGGTGACGATGTATTTTCCCGGTTAACTTCATAAATACCTCTGCCTGTCAGCCATTCCGTCCAACATAATCCATCACTGTTTCTTCCATTTTTTCCCGTGGTATAACCTGTGTAAATCTCACAGGTCTGTTTTCCAGACCCGCCAGAGAATCCGGAATATCTATCTCTGTTACGGCCGCAATGTTCCGCAGTGTTCCATAATCAGTACCTGCCGTCTGAATCCCCAGAGATTCTGCCGTGACTCCTGGAAATTTATAAGGATGAGCTGTCGCTGCAATAACCGTATGGATATTGTTTCCTATACTTCCCCTTTTTCTCAAATCTTCATAGACAGAAAAAGCAACTCCTGTATGAGGATCCATAAGATAATGGTACTTCTGATAGACTTTGGCAACAGCTTCCCTCATCTGGCGCTCATCCGCCCATCCGCCCTGCATTACCTGCCTGATCTGCTGAAAACTGATGTGAGGCAGAACATATCGGCCCTTCCCCCGGAGATCTTCCATATAAGACTGTATCTGCCGGGCATCTCTGGATATTTCATACAGAAAACGTTCCAGGTTGGAGGAAATCAAAATATCCATTGAAGGCGATTCTGTTTCATAAAATGGACGGTCTATATCGTAAATGCCGGAATCCAGAAAATCAGCCAATACTCTATTTTTATCCGAGGCGCAAATCAACTGGCTAATGGGCACACCAATCTGCAATGCATACCATGCTGACAGAATATTGCCGAAATTTCCTGTAGGAACAGCCATATTAAAGCTGTCATTTTCATCAATGACATGATTCTTGACCAGTTGTCTCCAAATCCATACATAATAGACAACCTGGGGAAACAGCCGTCCAATATTAATTGAATTGGCACTGGAAAAAACAACGCCTGCCTCAGCAGCCCTTCTGCGTACCTCTGTATTGCTGAAGATTTTTTTCAGAGCACTCTGCGCATCATCAAAATTCCCTTCAATCCCTACAACGTTAACATTATTTCCTTCCTGTTTGCACATCTGTTCTTTTTGAAGCGGGCTGACTCCATGCTCGGGATAAAAAACCTGAATTTTGGTTCCCGGCACATCCTTAAATCCCTCCAGCGCAGCTTTTCCCGTATCTCCTGATGTAGCTGTCAGAATTAATATGTCCCTGGTTTCCTGCAGTTCATTTCTGGCCCATGTCAGCAGATAGGGAAACAGAGATAAAGCGAGGTCTTTAAATGCGCAGGTTTTTCCATGAAACATCTCTGCCATAGAAAAAGAACTGCAGACCGTATGAACCGGTACAATATCACTGCTTGAAAATGTATCAGCATAGGCACGGTGAATCATATCGGCCAGTGCTGTTTTCGGAATATCCGGCATAAATGCTCCCAGAACATATTCCGCCGTTTCTTCATAAGACAGTCCGTCTAAATATTTTTTATCCAGAAAACGCCCCGGAATATTTTCAGGAACATACAGTCCTCCATCTGAAGCCAGTCCTCTAAGCAGCGCTTCACTGACGGAAACACATTCACTCCCACGTGTACTTTTATATTTCATGGCAGCACCTCCAATATATTCCTATTCTACCACAGGAAAGCGAAATCAAACCAAGCCGCACCCATATATGAGAAATCCTTTACTGTCTTCTGTTTCAGGAACTGCGGGGCCCCCACATAATAAGGCCTGCGCCTGCCAATGCCAGTATGCTGCCTGCCAGATCCCATCGGTCAGGAACAGTACCGTCTGCCGCATATCCCCACAGCATGCTCATAACAATAAAAACGCCCCCATAAGCTGCATAGACTCTCCCAAAAGAAGCCTGCTGCAGTGTTGGAATGAATCCGTATATACAAAGAATAAAAAATCCAGCAGTGCCGATAATCAGAGAAGCTCCTTCTCTGATCCAGATCCATACCATATAACCGCCTATAATCTCCGCAGCTCCTGCCGCCATAAAAAGTAAAATTGAGCTGATCATACATACACTCCTTATCTTTAATAATTAATATACCCCCAGTGCAGTGTACATCCGTCTGCATCAGGGGGTATATTGCTCCTCTTTTTATTGTAACAGCACTATTCAATAGCCTCGCCAAAGATCTGTGCCCTATGCCCACTTCTGTAGACATGCCGTATCTGATTCTTTATTCTGCTCTTCCCCGCTTATAAATGCCAAAAATATAATACCCCGCCGTAACTGCTGCAATAAAAATCCAACCCGCCACAAGAGACATTTTTGTATCGGGGTTGACCCACATGCCAATCGTCACCAAAACCAAAAATACAATACAAAAATAATTCGCATACGGATAAAGCGGTGATTTAAAAGGGTGGGCCGCCATGACTTTCTCTCCCCATTTTTCACGGAATTTCTTCTGTGAAGCTGCCAGAACAAACCAGGCCACCATTCCGGGAAAGACACTGGCGCTATAGATATACAGGAACAGTTTGGAGTCAGGGATCAGATAGTTTAAGATAATTCCGATCACCAGGCAACCAATTGTGAAATAGATACCGTTTCTCGGTACACCTGAAGCAGAAAGCCGTGCAAAAACAGACGGCGCCTGCCCATTTTTAGCTAACGTATACAACATCCGCCCGCAGCTGTAGATACCGCTGTTGCATCCAGATAAAGCTGCCGTCAGAATGACAAAATTAATAATGCCGGCTGCTGCCGTAATACCTACCCGTGAAAATGTAGTCACAAAAGGGCTTCCCATCGTACCGAGCTGATTCCATGGATAAATTGAAATAATCACTAATATGGCCCCAATATAGAAAATCAGAATGCGCCAGACAATATTTTTTACAGCACGGACCAGTGTATGTTTCGGATTTTGTGCTTCTCCGGCAGTAATACCCACCAGTTCCACGCCCTGAAAAGCGGCGGCCACTACACATAAGGCCGCCAGCATTCCTTTCATTCCATGTGGAAAGAATCCTCCGTTAACCCACAGGTTGGAAAATCCCATGGCCACTCCATGATTTCCTATGCCGAAAAAAATCATGCCGAATCCAATCAGCAGCATCATGACAATTGTCGCCACTTTGATAAAAGCAAACCAAAATTCGAATTCACCATAATATTTCACAGAAAGAATATTCGCCAAAGCAATAATGCACAATGCTGAAAATGCTGAAACCCAGGGTTCTATCATGGGGAACCAATACTTTACGTAAATTCCTACTGCGGTGACCTCTGCCAGTCCCACTGTGACCCAGAGAAACCAGTAGCACCATGCGGTCAGATATCCCATATACGGGGAAATATAACGGTACCCGTAGGCTGCAAAAGATCCTGTAACCGGTTCAAGATAGAGCATCTCTCCCATGATCCTCATGATAAAAAACATAACCAGCCCTGCAATAGCATAACATAAAAGCACCGAAGGACCCGCCGTTTGAATCGTACTGGCAGATCCCATAAAAAGCCCTACCCCAATTGTTCCGCCCAAAGCAATCATTTCTACATGCCGTGACTTTAAGCCGCGCTTCATGACTTCTTCTTCCATAAATAATATCCCCTCCCTAATTTGGCCCCGGACAGAACCGCTTCTGCACAGCACCTTCAAGACAACAGATTTATTATCTCACAAACAAAAGCGAGATTCAAAAAAACCAAGAGAAAAGAAAAACTATTCAGAAAACAAGAATGAGAAAAACTCATAGACAATTTCTTTCCGATAACTTCCCATTTTATATGGAAAAGCCTTTTCTGCCGCTGATCTCTATCTCAGACAGAGAGTTTTTACAAAGCCTGATGTCATAATCGCTTTTTAGGATAAAATACATAATATTTCCGTTTCTACTAAGCCCAATACATGATTCATATCTGATTTATACTGAGAATATGCCTTGATACCAGAGTACCGGCAAAGTTGCAAAATCAGCAAAGCTTCTTTCACAAAAAAAGCCCTGCCGTCACTGGCAGGGACTCATGGTTTAAATATGGTGCGCCTAGTAGGATTCGAACCTACGCACCCGGTTCCGGAGTACGTAAAATTATTTCACATATCCCTGACATCCACGATAATTACTCACTTTTATGGATTCTCAAATTACCGCAAAAACGCCTAAAAATAACATAGATTGGCCCCACTTTGCCCCCATCAAATAGTATCAATATATATT
>OLIH01000951.1_pt1 | contig 11405 bp, 8 predicted proteins | sample 1609721 | NCBI WGS metagenome assembly OLIH01 (sample SAMEA4350157, study PRJEB24818) | metagenome | biome: human; feature: gut; material: faeces | place: Denmark | collected 2013-09
GATGTTTCATCATGGATGTGGGAAAAATCCAGGTTTTCCATGACCGTATGCATAAGTGTTCCGTAGCCTGTACCGGATATTTTCCGCCAGGCCAACCTCCGTACATTCTATGAAAAAGCCCGGAAATACGATGAAGGCCCCATGAGCGGACTATACCGTTTTCTGACCTTTCTCCAGGATCTTCACGATGAAGGAAAAGGGCTGTCGGTCACCGCGCCGGAAGGCGGAGGCGGTGATGCTGTCCGGATTCTGTCCATTCACAAAAGCAAGGGTCTTGAATTTCCGATTGTTTTTCTGGCTGATACAGGCAAACCCTTCAACCAGCAGGACACCGCATCACCGTTGATCCTCCATAAAGGCAAAGGCGCCGGCCTTTACTGCCTCGACCCGGATACGCACAGCCTCTGGCCCACTCTCTACTGGCATGCCGTCTGCCTTTCCCTGGAAAAAGAAAATCGGGCCGAGGAAGAGAGACTCCTTTACGTTGCCATGACACGGGCCCGGGACAAACTGATTATCACAGGACATGTACGCAGCGCTCTCCGCTCTTTACAGACCTGGGCAGGCAATGTATACGGTCTGGAAGGTCCGGCACTTCCGTCCCACTTGATTACAGGGGCTTCCTCCTATCTAGACTGGATCATGGCGGCAGCGGCCCGGAGCCGGTCTCTGTCTGCTCTGTGGGAAAAGGCAGAAATGCTTCCGGCCTTTCTGCCGTCTGAGGGCGAAAATTTTTCTTTTTCCGTCATTTCCTGCAGAGATCTGGGGGCTCCCCGACCTCACAAAACTATTTCTGCCATATCCAGCCTTCCTGATCCGGCACTCAGAGACATCCCGGAATGGATGAACCGACGGCTGTCATGGATCTACAGCCGTCCCGGCGCAGTAGGCACCCCTGCCAAACTGACCGCCACCTCCTCCGTTCATTTGGAAGAAGAAATATCCGCTCCGGAAAAAGCCCTGTCCTCTTCAGCCATTCTGACACCGGACCTGCCCGAACAGGACCTGCCGTCTGCACTGCCCTCTGAATTTACCGTGCCGCCCGTCTTCCTGTCCAGCCGGAAAATATCCGGTACAGGCTACGGAACACTTATGCATACGGTCATGGAAAACCTGGATTTTTCCCACATCCATGATGAAACATCTGTCAAAAAAGATCTGGAAAATATGACCGCCCAGGGCATTCTGACAGAAGACGAAACACACTTCCTGCTGACGCCGGGCCCCCATCATCCCTGCCGTGCCATAGCCATTTTTCTGAACAGCCCCCTGGGCCGCCGTCTGGCGGAAGCCGACCATGTCAGAAAAGAACTTCCCTTCTCCCTTCTTCTGCCTGCAGACCGTTTCTACCCTGACTGCGAACCGGGAGAAACCGTTTTCCTTCAGGGAGTCATCGACTGCCTGATGGAAAAAGACGGACAGCTCACCATCATAGACTACAAAACAGACCGGGAAAACAATCCGTCCCTGCTGGAATCCCACTACCGCCGGCAATTGTCTGTATATGCCGACGCTGCCGAATCCATCCTGCAGAAACCCGTTGATTCTCTTCTCCTCTGGTCTTTCCATCTGGGACAGGCCGTCCCTGTCAGCCGGATCTAAACCAGGAAAAAAGGACAGCCAATACATCACCTTCTGTATTGGCTGTCCTTTTTTCCTGCATAACCCCTTCCTCTGTCCCGGAGTCAAAAGTTTTCTTCTATTATAAAACTGCTGAATCTGACTGCGCAGATGACTTAAGATGACTTAAAATGTATTGGCAAATATACATAATAGATTCATGCTCTGCATGAAATTTCAGCTTGTAATATCTGCCGGCTGCACATAAAAACCTTTCCCTCCGGCACACTGTCTGATGGAAAAAATTTTTACCTCTCTGTATGCCCGCTTTATTTCAAATATATATTTTATATGAAATATTCTTTATGCTATACGGGATACGGGAAAAAATTACAGATCGACACCGATAAACATTTTGGCAATAAGCCCGATGACAAAAGAGATAGCCGCCACTCCCAGACTAATGCCGGCCATTTCTTTAAACCGAGACCAAAAAGAGGTGGACTGTACCACTGACAGATAAAAAGTAAAAAACAGAATAATCAGGATAACTGTAATAATCATGATGGTAAAGGCCGTGATATACAGACTGTCCGGTAAAATCAAGTACGGCATGACGAGCAGAACCACTGTAATCAAATAGGCAATTCCTGTATAAAAACTGGATTTCAGAGCGGTACTGCTCCGTTCTGCTCGTTCTGCCAGGTAGTTGGAAGCGGCCATGGAGAGCGTGGCCGCCGCTCCTGTAATCACTGCTGTGAGCGCTACAATCTTCGTTCCTGACAAAGCAAATGTCATACCGGCAATCATGCCCGTTAATTCCACCAAAGCATCGTTAAGACCAAGCACCATGGCTCCCACATACTTCAGTCTTTCTTCATCCACCAGAGTTATCAGCTGATTTTCATGCTCTTCCTCCTGGAGAATAATATCATTGGCTTCCGGAATTTCGCTGGTAATCTGCGTCAGCTCCCTGACTCCAAAATCTTCCACACGCTCAAACATCTGAATCACGAAGGTTTCCCCCATAATCCAATACAGCAGTTTAAAAAGAGCAATCTTAATCCGTGAAGGTCCGATATCAATACCTGTAAAATGTTTCCATGTAGCATAATGCTCCCGTTCCACCTGGGCAATTTCAAGGAGAACATTTCTGTTCTTGTCATTCTTCATCATCGCCGCAATTTCTTCATACAGCACGGCACTGGTGATTTCATCTTTCTGAAAAGCTAAAATTCTTTGCTTCACTGATTCTGACAGTTCCATTTGAACCATCCTCCTGTCTCTGCGGGAAATTTCTCTGCCGGGTCAAAAGCCCGAAAAAGAATTCCTCTGACCTCCATAGTAGCGGTCTGTTCTATATTTTGCAAGGATGAACGGCAAAATAGAAAAAGAATTGACTGCATTGGTTCAAAACCCGGTCCATGCAGTTCATTGTCCTCTGATTCTCTTATTTCTCTCTTGGCCCGGACTGTCCTTGAAGAAATGAATGGACCGCCGGATTTTCATGCATTTTGCGGAGGTCGTCTTTCGTCGGATAAACAGGAAAATCTCTCTGGGCATTGACCAGACAAAAAAATCCCAGTTTTTCTCCTTCATCAGCACGAAACTGATGCCATTCCCATGGACGGATGATAATCAGATCCCCCTCCGATATTCCGCTGACCTGCTGATTCAGAAGTACGTGCCCTTTCCCCCGAAAAATGACAACCATATGCATGTGTTCATGTTTTTCCAGAGATGAGAAGCCATCCCTGTCCACTTCAAAATAGCGGAACTGCACGGGAAGGTCTCCTTCATGTTCAAAGAGAACCTGTTTCGTTACCGCCCGGAATACTTCCGGATTCTCTTTGTAAATATGTTTCTCCACGCCCTTCCATGTATAATCAGAAAATTTTTTGATCATCCTATCTGCCTCTTTTCTGTATTCATTTCATCTGCATAAGTTGTTTGAAATTCTTCAGATAATGCCTGGATACAGGTACTTCTTCTTTTTCAAAGTGAAAAGGCACCAGAAGAAATGTTTCGTTAAACCATGGAAGAATTTCTTTAATCATATTCAGGTTGACCACATAGCTTTTATGGGTACGGCAAAATCCGAGATGGCTTAATTCGGATTCTACATCCTTCAAAAGAATTTTGGATTCCAGAATGCCCCGTGTCGTATAAAATAAAGTACAATTGAATTTTTCTGTTTTTACCAGCACAATTTCTTCTGACGGATTCAAAAGTACAATTTTTTTATCGGAATAAACAGCAAATTTTTTATGAGGGAATACAATTTCCCCAGAGGTTTTTTTGTCCTGGTCCTGTTCCTTTCCAGAACGGAGCCGGCGGATGGTATCAGTCACTCTTTCTTCCTTATAAGGTTTCAAAATATAGTCAAAGACTTCCAGTTCAAATGCTTTAATGGCGAACTGGTCAAAACCCGTGGAAAAAACAATTTTGACATCCAGTCCCAGTTCATTAATATGCTGAGCTGTTTCTATGCCGTTCATCACCGGCATCTCAATATCCATAAAAAGAATATCCACCTGAGGATTTTCTTTAAGAAAGTCGAGAACTTCCTGACCGTTGGCGCATTCATGAATAACCCGGACTCCCGGAAGTGTCTGCAGAATATATTTCAATTCTGACCGGGCCGGAATTTCATCATCAGCCACAACAGCTTTGATTTCAATCATATGATACCTCCTTGCCATTTTTGGGAATGAGAAAAAAAACCACTGTGCCTTTATTGACCTGACTTTGTATATGGAGACCGCTCGCTTTTCCATAAATAGAGAGCAGTCTCTGGTGAACGTTGATCAGCCCGATGGATTTTCGTTCAGGCTGTTCTTTCAGCAGAGAAGACAGCATCGTTTTAGTCATGCCCACACCATTGTCCTGAACATACATACGGTAATAGCGCGGCAGAGAAATCACCCCAATCTTAACTGTGCCGCCGTCAGATCTCGGAAGAACTCCGTGCCGGATTGCATTTTCCACCAATGGCTGCAGCAGCAGCGGAGGAATATGGATATCACAGGGAAGCAGATGATATTCCACAGAAAGACGGTTCCCGAACCGGGCCTGTTCAATACTTACGTAAGCCCTGATATGATTGATTTCTTCACTCAAAGGGATCATACTGTCCGGGCTGCTCAGGTTCTGCCGGTAATAATCCCCCAAATTCAGCAGCAGCTGCCGCGCCATAAGGGGATCACTGCGGCAGTAATAACTGATTGTGTTAATGGCATTAAACAAAAAATGGGGATTAATCTGGGCCTGAAGCATCTTAATTTCAGCCAGTGACATCATACTGGCCTGCTTTTTAAGCCGGTCAAATTCAATGACCATTTCCAGAATTCCCTTCATTCCGGTAATCAGTTCCTTTTCAAATCCTGAAAAGGTATGGGCCCCGCTTTTTCTGACAAGCACCTGATCCACGAAAACACTGTTCCCCGATACAGGTACGGCCATAATGCCCAGTTCTTCGGGAATTTCATTTTCCGGAAGACGTGACCAACGTTCTATTTCTGCTGTCAGTGCTTCTCCCGTTTCCCCTTCATTCACAGTCATAGCCTGCACTTTTCCCGCCGCCAGAATCGCAGCCCAGGAAAGTCCCGGTATAGAAGATGCGATAATCTGCGTAACATTTTTGGCACTGGCACCTGATACTCCCGATTTTAAAACGTTGAGGATCAGATGCACGGTGCGGAAAGTTGACTTAGCTGCATTTGACAAATCAATTTCACGCTGTTTCATGGACCGTTCCAGCATGCCGATAAAAAGTCCTATGGCAATAGAGTTATTAGTAATCATGGATGGTGCCAGTACCTGTACAAAATGGAGCACTCTTTCTGGAGGGCCTGCAAAAAGGAAAAGAAACATCATGTGAAGGCTTTCAAAAAGAAATCCTATGCCAAAAGCCCATGGCCACATGCGGTGTCTGGACTTAATAAAGGACGACAGCAGACCCGCCGCAGTCCCCTGCAGAATGGTAATTATCCCGCTGGCCATGGCTGTGAAGGTATCCGGGAAGAACATCCGATGAACCCCTGTGATGACGCCTACGCAAAGCCCGACGAATGGGCCTCCGATAATACCGCCCACGATGACTCCGACAGAACGGCTGTTAATGATTCCATCATCTGTCCTGATTCCCCAGTAGGTTCCCAATATGCCAATCATGGAAAAAACAGCTGCAAAAAGAATTCTGCTTTTCCATGAGGTTACCGTTTCACTGAGGGCCTGACGAAAAACATTCGTCTGACTCAGAAGAAAAACAATAAAAATAAAAAGAGAGACTGCCAGCCACAGATGCTGAAATTCCATGGTAACCCGTCCTGCCATACCCAATTTTTGCCGCCGCCCTTTCCTGATGGTTCCTGAAATAATTCAGGTCCTGCATCTGATCCCTGTTTCTGTGCAACTTATTGTCTTTTTTCCCAGATTCTGCCTGTTTTCTTTATAATAAAGAAAATGCAGAACCACTTCTGCGGAGAAATCATTTGTATTATAGCATAATTCCCCGCCATCCACTGTGCGGAGGCTTCATCCTCTTCCGCATAGTCTTCTGCATTTATTATAGGTAAGGAGGTCTTTGCCGGAGAACTGAACAAAAAAGAAAGCGGGCAGACTGCCCGGCAGTTCCTTATAAGCATGCGGACTGCCGGGCAGCCCGGCGGTCACCAGACAGAAGAATGTTGACCGCTGCGGCCGTTTTATACAGTCCCGTTTAATTTCTTCTGTGCACTACGTCAGCTGAATTCTTCCATGTATCTAAGCGGGCATGAAGATCCGCCGTACCGGGCGGGTACCGCAGTGACCGGAGGTTCTCCTTCCGCACGGCCTGTCATATATACACCGGCATCGATGCCCCGGCGCCGGTGCATTTCCTTTCAGGCAGACTTTTACAGCCGGCCGCCGGAATGAAATTCCATTCAGAATTTAGGATTTTCATCTCATGATTCAATGTTCTGGCAGGGCAGAATGGCATGAGATATCCGGTTTAACACTTGATCGTCCTCCTTTTTGAAACAGTGTGCTTTCCCCGCGGGGAAAGCACTTTTTTGCAATGTCAGTCCCGGCCCTGCTATAATAAAAAAGATATTCAAAGAATTCCGGACGCCGGAGACGGCTCTTCTCTGCCCCCCTGTACAAATGCAGTTCGGAACTTTATACTATAGTTGTAAATCATTATCAATAGGAGGCTGAAAAAATGGAAACATACAGCAGAACAAAATCTGTCTGGCAGCGCATGAACCGGCAGGAACGGGAAGCTGCTGTTCAGTACTGCGAAGGATATAAAGATTTCCTTGATCATTGCCGTACAGAACGGCTGGCCGTAAAGAGAATTATGAAAGAAGCAGAAGACAGGGGATTTCATCTGCTTTCAGCCCATCAGCCGCTCAAGCCCGGCGACAGGGTCTGCCTGAATCAAAAGGGAAAGTCTGCCGTACTGGCTGTTATCGGCAGAAAACCCCTCACGGAGGGACTTAAAATTGTCGGTTCCCATATCGATTCCCCCCGTCTTGACTTAAAAGCAAATCCGGTCAATGAACAGGACGGCATAGTTTATTTCCGCACCCACTACTACGGGGGCATCAAGAAATACCAGTGGACCTGCATTCCCCTGGCCCTTATAGGTGTCGTCTATACCCGGGACGGAAAAAAGACAGAAATCAATATCGGAATGGATCCATCTGATCCTGTCTTCTGTATCAGCGACCTGCTGATCCATATGGCCCAGGATCAGATGAAGAAAACTCTGGCTGACGGAATCACAGGAGAACAGCTGCAGGCTATTGCCGGTATCCATTCTGAAGACAGTCAGAAACCAAAAGAAGCGGTTATGGCCTTGTTGAAAGAGAAATACGGCATTGAGGAAGAAGACTTCACTTCTGCCGAGCTGGAACTGGTTCCTGCTGACAAGAGCCGCGACGCGGGGCTGGACCGTTCACTAATTCTTTCTTACGGACAGGATGACCGTGTCTGCTCTTACGCCAACCTGACCGCAATTTTGAATGCCGAACCCGGTGAGTATACGCAGGTGGCTCTTCTGACAGACAAGGAGGAAATCGGTTCTTATGGAAACACTGGCATGGAATCTTCTTACTTTACGACTTTTGTCAAGGAACTGCTGATTGCGGCCGGTTCTTACGGACCTGCCGCACTGGAGAAGACACTGGCCGCCAGTGAAGTGCTGTCTGCCGATGTCAACTCCTGTCTGGATCCCATGTTCCCCGAAGTAACGGAAAAAGATAATTCCGCACTGCTGGGTTACGGCATCTGTGTAACAAAATTCACCGGAGCCCGCGGCAAGTCCGGAAGCAATGACGCCAATGCTGAATATCTGTCTAAAATACGGGGCATTTTCAATGAAGCCGGCGTCCCGTGGCAGATCGGCGAGCTGGGAAAGGTAGACCAGGGCGGCGGCGGAACAATTGCTTTTATGATGGCCGACTGGGGCTGTGAGGTCGTTGACTGCGGCACCGCCATGCTGTCCATGCATGCGCCTATGGATCTGGTAAGCAAAGCAGATGCATATACTACGTATCTGGCTTATAAAGCATTTTTTGAAAGCCGCTGAGACATAAGGAGGCTTTCTGTCAGACAAAAAATGTACGGCATATATCTCTGCATCTTGGGATTTGCGCCGTACATTTTTTTGCTTCTTATTTGTCTCCGCCATGAGTCTCCAGCCAGCGTGACCAGGAAATATGGAATCCCTGCGGCTCCTGTTCCTGCACGTATTGATAAAAAAGCCGGGCCATTTCTGCTTTCTCCCGCTCATAGGGAAGCTTCCATGAACGGGATGTTCCTGCGCTTCCTATATAGGTCACGTCATCCCCGCCGATCAGATGCTGCCGATATATGATATCTCGGAAGGGAACATCCGGGTTTTTTATCATGTCTGTCATGGCCATAAAAGCAGTCGTCCTTCCTTCTCCTTCTTCACAGTGAAAGTGCAGCCATGCATCGGAAGGAAGCCTGCGGTACAGGGAAATGAATTGGTCTACAGCTTCTTCTGACGGCCATTTATGATCTTCTGACGGGATTCTGACATACCGGATACCGAGCGGCTGTATGACTTCTTTTTCTGTCGATATCCGGAGTACGGACAGTTGCTCTTCTTTTTTCACTCGCCCGCTCTGCGTCATTTTATAGGCTATGACATCTTTCCCCATGTTCTGCTGAAGCCGTCCCTCTTCATCTTTCATTATATCTCTGCCCGTCCGGTTCATATTCGCCCAATTGCGGAATCCATACCAGCTGACTGCATTTCCGTTGATAAATCCATGGGATTCTTCCCGCAGATCTATATCATAGACAGGTCCGGTATGAAGGCTGTGCAGACACTGCGCCAGGCTGGTCCATTCTTTTTCCGAAGGCTGTGCGCTCCCTGAAATATGCAGGTCCGCCATACCTTTTTTTGACGGTATATAATCCGGATTCATCTGGGACTGGTACCGTGATGAAACCGTACCGAACGCATCTCCTGATGTGCGGAAATGGGCAGGCATTCCATCCCGATTCTCCCGGTCCAGACGCAGGACAATGTCCCCCTCAGCCGGTTTCTGTTCCCCCGCCTTCACTGTCTGAAGAGTCAATACCGCCGCACCCGCCGCCAGCATCACCGCTGCCAGGGGCATCAAGAGATATTTTCTATAATTCATAGATGCGCCTTCTTTCTTATTTTATTGGCTGTATCATACCACAAACGGCCGGAAAGAGTTTTACGAACCGGTAAATAATCTGCTCCATAAAAAATCAGGGCAGAGAATCTTTAACTCTCTGCCCTGATCATCCGTCTTTTATTTTCTGAACTGTGCGGGAGGTGCATAAAGTCCGCCGGACCATGTAATCAGGTCATCCATATTTTTTGCAGCCAGAAGAGAACGGTCTGCCCTGGATATATCGATACCGAGATCTTCCGGATACTTAACAATTCCCTCTTTGCGGAGACGTTCTGTCTCTTTGGGATCAGCCTGCTGTCCCACTTCGGTTTTTCCTGCAATGGCACGGATTGCCGCGGTTCTTTCTTCCATGTTGTGGCATCTGTGAAGGTAAGCAATTCCTACCTCAGAAACAATATGTGTCAGGTCATCCCCGTAGATCATAACCGGTTCAAGATCCAAATGGGCCGCTTTGGCCAGCGGCACCGCATCCAGCTCTTCTACAAAACCCGGCTGCATCTTGGGCGACAGTGTGGTAATCATCTGCACAATCAGTTTCCGGCCCCGTTCTGCATCACCAATCAAGTCATAACGGTTTGCCACTTCGGCTCCGCACTTTTTCCATGCCGGTGTCACATGACGGCGCCCTTTGGCATCACACCCCATATTGGGCGCCCCGCCAAATCCTGCCACGCGGGATTTCGTAGCCGTACTGCTGTTTCCGAAGGGATCGATCTGCATGGTCGCCCCTACAAACATATCTGCCGCGTAATGTCCCGCCGCCTGGGCAAAAGCACGGTTGGACCGCATAGTCCCATCCGGACCGACTGCAAAAATATCAGGCCGCGCTTTAATGTATTCTTCCATCCCCACTTCACTGCCAAAAGAATAGACCGCCTTCACCCATCCTGATTCAATCGCCGGAATCAGTGTCGGATGGGGATTCAGCACCCAGTGTGTGCAGATTTTTCCGCGGAGTCCCAATTCCTCCCCGAAGGTCGGAAGAAGAAGTTCAACAGCCGCCGTATCGTAACCCACGCCGTGATTCAGCGTTGTAACACCATACTCTGCATAGATTCCTTTAATGGCCATCATAGCTTTCATGATTCGTTCATTCGAAATCTTGGCAGGATCCCGGGTAAACAGGGGATCCAATTTATAAGGAGTGGGTGACTGGATAACGAAATCGACCCAGTCGCTGGGAATATCTACCCGCGGCACTTTATCCACGATTTCATTAACCTGTACAATAACGATTCCTTGATTAAATTTGGTCGCTTCTACAATGGCCGGCGTGTCTTCCGTACTGAAGCCTGTATATAAATTACCCGCTGCATCAGCCTGATCTGCGGTGACCAGTGCAATACGGGGAATCAAATCAATAAAATAGCGGCTGTACATTTCCAGATATGTATGAATGGCCCCAATCTGAATCCGGTCATTTTTCATTAATTCCGCGAGCCGTTTGCCCTGTGATCCCGCATAGGCAAAATCAAGCTTTTTCGCAATCCCCTTATCAAATACATCCAGATGCTCAGGAATACTTAATGTGGATTGGATCATATGCAGATCATGAATCCTGGCGGGATCCACCTCACACAGGCATTTCGCCAGAAAATCCGCCTGCTTCTGGTTGTCTCCCTCAATATTAACACGGTCTCCCGGGTGGATCACGGTTTCCATTAAAGAAACTGTATCCTCAGCCCGTACCACCTTTCCTTTTGACTGCAGATAAGCTGCCCCTGCCTGAAGCCGGGCCTCTGTATCCTGACCTCTCGTATTCCATACTCTGTGACTTGGACCCATATTCAAACCCCAACACTCCTCTCACTGACAAAATGTACAGTTCCTTCCATGTACCGATCCGGACTGTATAAGTCTGCATTCCTTTCGGACGCTGTGTATATTTTATACCTTTTCATAAAAAAAATGGATGATCCTTTTTATGTTACAGAAAATCGGGCGCAAGATGCATAAAATTTTATTATTTTTTCTATTTTAAGACTCCCCAAAAAGAGAAGGGGCTGTAAAAAAATGAGAAATCATTTTTCCGCAGCCCCTTTTATATAGATATGGAAGGCCCTATGTCTAAAAGAACGCATAATACCCCCTTACCCCCAATAATGATCGATATATTAAATTAGGCACTTTCTTTCTGACGTACTTTTTTCTTATAGTATTTAT
>OLIH01000955.1_pt1 | contig 11360 bp, 14 predicted proteins | sample 1609721 | NCBI WGS metagenome assembly OLIH01 (sample SAMEA4350157, study PRJEB24818) | metagenome | biome: human; feature: gut; material: faeces | place: Denmark | collected 2013-09
GGCGTGGACATATCCAAGAGCCGCGATGTCCGTCAGTTCCCTGTCCAGGCGCTGCTTCCGAATGGCCCATTGCAAGCAGTCATGGTTGTCTGCCGCAAATTGCTGCTCTTCGGGGGTGAGCGGGGTGAGCATGACACGTTCCATGGCTTAATCGTGACCCCCCCCCCCCCATTATTTTGCCTTTTCTTTCAATTCATCCAGCGTGGTAAGGTATAACGATTGAAGGGTCGAAACCTGGTCCCCTACATCATTACCGCCTAACGCTTCTGAAACCCGTGCAAGCAGGTTGACTGTAAGGGCAACGACATCTACATAATTACCCTGTATCACTGTCTCAACTTTCTCCCCATGTACTTCAGTCCCTACGGTTGTTACATTCTTTTCAGTTTTAATCATCTTGATTTTTCCTCCTGAATCCCTTATACTAAGGGTGATTAGTTATTATTAGTTACCGGACCTTTGGACGGCTCCACCCGTCTGGGGTCCATTTTTTGTACGACCGGCACGGCATCATTCGGCTGTACTCCATACATCGGCTCCGGTACCGGCAGCTCCGACATGTTACTGTCTCCATAGATACCTCCTCTCACAACCTCACGCCCATGGCCACCGCCATGACCACGATAGATACCATCCACATCCCCAGCAGCCAGATAACCGCCGGCACAATCCATTTAGCTGCCCTCATGATTGGGCCTTCCCGGCGTCTCCTGCGCCGCCGCACCTCAATCACCCGCTCCCTGCCCATAACATGGGTCAGTGCTATGGTGGCCGGTCCAACAAAATCCACACGCCAGCCGGGATACCGGACCGCAGCTTTGGCGCGGATGGCTAACTCAGTTACTTTTGTCATTGGCTTGTCCCTCCCCTTGGAATACTGGGTAATCTTCAATGAATTGCTCCAAATCGCTTCCCCGAATCTTTATCCGCCCCAGTTTTAATGCTCGCAGGCTCCCTTTCCTAATCAGGCTATACACGGTATCCGTGTTCGTCATAAGTACGGTTGCTGTTTCCTCCACCGTGTACAACGGTTTGTATGGTTCTACCATTATCTATATCCTCCTTCCTTTTCCACCCCTTCCCATTGACACACGCATATGATAGTGGTATAGTTGTCTCTATCGAACATGTGTTTGTTTAGGCAATTTTGTCCTCTTTTTTAAATAATTCCTCTAAGGACATTGTAGGGTCAATCAAATCCCGAATTCTTAGTACTTCCGACCAGGAAAACTCTGTTGACCCCTTAATTTTATTCCGCAATGATTTTTCTGAAATATTAAGCAAAAGTGAGAATTTTTCTATTGTAAATCCCCTTTTGCTAATTTCAAACTTCAAACGGTAGTACATGTTATCCTCCCTTCTATCCGTTGACGGTTATTTATTGAAAGTATATATCCATTAACGGTAAAAGTCAACCCGTTTTTTACGTTTTCTTTCCGTTAACGGTAAAATTCGCTTGACTTAAAAACCGTTTGGCGGTAAAATATTACCGTAGGAGGGATTAAGGATGGGACTGGAGAAAATTGCAGAGTACAAAAAAAAGTTAGGATTGACCACGGAGGAATTATCTGAAAAATCTGGAGTCCCTTTGGGAACGTTGAATAAGATATTAAGCGGTGCCACAAAAGACCCAAAACTTGAAACGCTTAAGTCTATCGCTCATGTTCTTGGGTTGTCGCTTGATGACTTTGATGATAGAGAAAAGAAGGTGGTTCCAGAACCCACTTATGCGGATGTGGAACGCCTTGTGGCAAGAAATGGTAAGCAGATGTCTGTTGAACAGAAAATGCGTCTAATCAAACTACTGTCCGAAATAAATAATGAGGACTGATTTGATTGAATCACGATTTTATACTGAAAAAAGTACTAGAAACATATATCTTTTGTGAATTTAAGAAATTTCCATTTGACTGTATTTCAGCCATAAAAAAGTATGGATATCATGTCTATACATACAGCGAATTGAAAGAAAAGAATCCAGAAGTATATGAATTATGTGCTTCCTGTTCTGACGAGGCATACACTGAACCATTTAGCAGGACAGTTGCTTACAATGAGGAAAAGCCATTAGATAGGATTATCTTCTCACTGGCCCATGAGTTGGGGCATATAGTGCTTGAGCATCCGTACAAGGCAGACTATTATGAGAAAGAGGCCAATTGTTTTGCAAGCTACGTATTGGCTCCCAGTATGGTAATCCATTATTGCCATTGTGAAAGCGCTTGGGATGTGCATAGACATTTCGGATTGTCGGACGAAGCTGCTCATAATGCCTTTGCCGCTTACCGCAGATGGTATCGCAGAGCCACACATAAAATGTATCCGGTTGATTGGGAAATGTATAGCTACTTTTATAAATCCGAGTCTAAAAAGTTTATTTGTGCTGAGACCGAATGTTTCTACTGTGGACGAACTTTTTATAACCGACCTGGTGACTGTATCTGTCCTATATGCGAAGCTAAGGCCAGTCAGGAACCATATCCATTTAATGATTTGCTGTCACCAACGAGAATAATTCTGGATTCTTTGAGGGCACAGTCATTGTAATAGTATATACATTGAGGAGGTTTCGTTATGGGACTTAAAGATTTGATGAAAAGCGCCGCCGATGGTGCAACGGGTTTGGTAAAGAATGAATTAGCAAAGAAGGATTCAGAAAGACAGCTGGCTACCAGAAAACAAAGCCAGGTCAGCGCGTTCATCACTGTTAAAAATGGGCCTGCTGGCATGAACGGATCCTGCACCATCCGACAACGCCAGGAAGACGGCTTGGTTTATTTTGGAGTTGATGAAAATAGACTTTATGAATTGCTAGATTATTCTTGGGACGGACCTCTTTATGGCTCCATGACGAATACACAAACCACCGGAATCAGTAGCAGTCAGACAGTCAAAAAAGGAAAGGCCGGAAAAATGACAGCGGGGGCTGTCGTAGGTACTTTATTGATGCCTGGAATCGGAACCGCAGTAGGGGCAGCAATCGGTGCCGGAAGTAAAGGTAAATCTACTACACAGGGAAATATGTCATCTAACTCCAGGCAAATGACACAGCATATTGAGCAAGCCGGAACCGCGGTTTTGAAACTTCGGCGCATTGATGATGGAATGACATTTCCTATTTCCATAGCCTGCACTACTGAAATAGATGCTCAAATAAGGTGTTTCCAAATCAAAGAAGAACAATCAGTTGCCGAAGTATCTAAAAATACCACAGATGCCCTCAAGGGAATTAAAGCTCTGAAAGAATTATTGGATATGGGAGCCATATCCGAAGAAGAGTTTGAAACTAAGAAAAAACAGTTATTAAATTCATAATATGAAAAAGCCCCTGTGCTGGTAACACAGAAGCTTTTCACATAGATTTCTCTTGCCGGACTGCTCCGGAAGATATCATCAGTTCTGAACAATCTGATTATATCATTCCTGGAGCGTCCTGGCAAGAGGGCGTATTTTTTATACCCAAATTTTGTTGCGATATCGCAACAGCACAAGGAGGAATGGTATATGGGACAACTACGCACAAGGAAACGCGGCTCCACTTGGGAATGGTCCTTTGAAGGGGCTAAAATCAACGGTAAGCGCAACCCAATCAGTCAGGGAGGATACCGTACCAAGGCCGAGGCCATCACTGCCGGCACCCAAGCTAAGGCGGAATATGACTCTGCTGGCCGCAGGTTTACCCCTTCGGACATCAGCGTATCTGATTATCTGGATTATTGGTATGATAATTATGTCAAAACCAATCTCAGCTACAATACACAAAAGGATTATGAAAAGAAAATCCGTGTGCATCTAAAACCGGCATTCGGAAAATACCGGCTGGCATCATTGGAGACAGATGTTATCCAAAAATGGATTGACGGAATGAAGCGTCAAGGCTATTCCAGGAGCATGGTTAAAAATACCTTATCCTGCCTGTCTGGTGCCCTGGGATATGCGGTATATCCCTGTAAATACATCAAGTACAACCCCTGTGATTATGCCAGAATACCGAAGATAGTTATGTCTGATGAGGCCAAGGCACACACAGAATATATCTGTGTCAAAGAGGACTTTGCGGCCATCATTGAGCGTTTTGGGCCGGACAGTAATTTTTACATACCGCTCATGACCGGATACCATTGTGGCACGCGCCTGGGAGAGGCTTACGGCATTGACTTGCTGCATGACGTAGATTTCGAGCGCCACACCATAACCATCCAGCACCAGCTTGCCAATGAGGGCGGAAAGTGGTATTACCGGCCGCCAAAATATGATTCTGTCCGGACTATAAAAATACTCCCGGAATATGAAAAAGTTCTGAAAACAGAAATCCATAACCGCAAAAAGAACATGCTCCGGTACGGCCAGTACTTTACAAAGACGTATCAAATGGACGATGGCTTAATCTTTCAGGCTCCTTCCAACGTCAAAATTGTTGGCAAGGAAATAATGCCAATAAGCGCCAAAGAAAACGGCGAGCTGTTGACGCCATACTCTTTCAAGTACTGTGCCAAGGTCATTCATGAAGAATTGGGAAATCCTCTGTTCCACAGTCATTGCCTACGTCATACTCACGGCACGTTGTTGGCGGAGAATGGCGCCCAGCCCAAGACCGTCATGGAGCGTCTGGGCCACAAGGACATCAAGACCACCATGGACCGTTATGTGTTTAACACGGAAAAAATGCAGAACGATGCCATTGTAATCCTGGCAGATGCTATATCATAGCAACCTTGCCTACCACTCAAAAAAGCGTAGGCAAGAGGTAGGCAGGGCAACCAATAAAGATGTCAGATAGTCCGTCAATCCTTGATTTTGCGTGATAGTTCCACGACGGTCTCGACGTTCCCCGTCCCCGGAAACATATCCACCCCACAAACTTTCTCCACCCTATACCCTCTATCCTGCAGCACCACCAAATCCCTGACCAAACTGGTTGGTTTACAGGATATATATACAATCCGGTCCACTCCGAAATCAATGATTTTTCCCAATGCCTTTGGATGTATCCCATCCCTGGGCGGATCCACTACAATCAAATCCGGCTTATCCTGAAGCTCATCCATCACTTTGAGCACATCGCCGGCCAGGAACTCGCAGTTCTCCAGTCCGTTAAGCCTGGCGTTTACCTGGGCTGACCTGACTGCTTCCTCTACAATCTCAACGCCTACCACCTTTTTAGCCACAGGCGCCAGTATCTGTGCAATGGTCCCGGTACCGCTGTATAGGTCGAATACCACCTTGTCTTTTGTATCGCCTACGAATCCCCGTGCCGTATCGTACAGCACCTCCGCACCAAGGGAATTGGTCTGAAAGAAGGAAAAGGGCGAGATACGAAAACGCAGTCCCAGCAGTTCTTCGTAAAAGTAATCCTGACCATAAAGGATGTGGGTGGCATCGCTCTGAACCACATCTGCCAGGGAGTCATTTTCTGTGTGGAGTATACCCGCCAGCCTGCCGTCCAAAGGAAGGCTCACCAGCTTTTCCGTCCACTCTGCCAGTACCTCTTCCTCCTTCCTTTCACCCAGATAATCCCTCTGTGTGCTGGTCACCAGGTCTACCAGAATTTCCCCCGTCTTTACCGCCCTCCGGACCAGCAGATGGCGAAGATACCCCTGATGCTGTAATTTTTTATAGAATGCAACCCCCAGCTCCTCAAAATATTCTTTTGTCGCTACCAGTATTCTGCAAAAATCCGGATGTACAATCCGGCACTCCGGAGTGGTTACGATATCGTAAAAGCTTCCCCTCTTGTGCATTCCCAATGCCAGCGGACCATCCTTTACCTCATCCCCAAAGGAGAACTCCATTTTGTTGCGGTATCCTGATGAGATGGGACTGGCCTTGATTCCCTGGAACTCATAGGTACCGTCCGCTACCACGGTGTCCAGCAGGGATTTTACCTGCTCCTTTTTAATGTTTAACTGTTCTTCATAGGGCAGGCTCTGGTAAATACAGCCGCCGCATATCCCAAAATGGGGACATGCCTCCTCCGGTTTTTCTGCCGGGGAATGCGCCAGTATCTCCAGGGTTCTGGCTTCCGACTTCCCTTTTCTCCGCTTGGTAATCACACACTGAATTTTCTGGCCTGGTATGGCATTCTTTACCACTACTCTCTCACCATCTATATGAAGGATCCCCTTATTGGGGAATTCGATTTTTTCTACAGTTCCTTCGTAAATATCGCCTTTTTTCATAAAATATCTCCGTTCTGCCCGCTGCTTAGGCATTTTTTTATGGTCCTCTTTTGCCGTATCATTATATCATGCAATAGGGTCCGCATCAAGCCAGACCCAAAAAGGACCGCCACTTCCGCGGCGGTCCCAACAACTATCCTGTTCTATCATCCTTCTGTATATCTTACTGTGTATCTTATGATGGTCTTAAGCAGCCTGTGCTATTCAGCCTTTTCTGCCTTCTTTTCCTCAGGCTCCTCATCCTCAAAGAAGTCATCGTCAAAATCATCGTCGAAATCATCTTCAAAATCTTCCAGATAATCAGGAGTAAAGAAACGGTATACAGCGTATGCAATTCCTGCCACTGCTGCCACTGCTCCAATGATGGCCAGTACCCAGAGAATGCAGTTCTTTTTCTTTTCGTCCTCTTCTCTCTTGTGAAGCAGTTCATTGATCCTGCTGGAATTCATCAGTTCTTCTACACGGCTTAATGCCTCTTTGCCCATCTGATCAAACCTGTCTCTGTCAAATCTGTTCATTCTACCCACGTCCTTTCTTATATATAAGCACTTCTGCCCTCTTGCTTGTTTTTAATTATTATATCATGGAAGCTCTTGATTTACTATCCCAATTTATTCAAATTTTATCCAATTGTTTCAATCCAATTTTAATTAAAACCCAGTCCCGGCAGAAATCTGCTGGGCAGATGCCTGTTTCGGCCAGACAGATGCCTGTTTCAGCCAGGCAGACGCCCGATTCCTCTGAACAAATGCCGCTTACCGCCAGGCATCCCAGATACCAGCACACCCATCAGACCTTTTTTAACTTGGCAAAGGATGCAAACATTTTCTTCTGGCCCGCACCGTCAAATACCACCGTGACTTCATAATCCTTACCTCCGTCCCTGATGGACTTCACCGTTCCCTCTCCGAATTTGATGTGCCTGACCCTGTCTCCCTCGCTGTAATCCAGGGATGCTGCCTTCTGCACTGTAAATGCCTTGCCAAATCCCGGATTTCCCGCTGTGCTGCCGGTGCCCCGGCCTGACAAGGGCTGGGATGATCCGGATGCATATGCATTATATCCCTTTCCAAAGGTGCTTGTACGTGTATTCCCCGCTGCCGGCTGGTTCCACGGCAGGCCTGCCTCGCCGGAAATACCGGTCTTGCCAAATCCGCCTGCACCGGCATCATTGTTCCGGCTGCCATAGCTTCCCAGCACTGGTTCCAGACGCTCCTCTTCCAGCAACTCACCCGGCACCTCCTCCATAAAACGGCTGGGCTTGCAGTATCTGGTTTCGCCGTTGACCATCCGCTGTCTGGCGCTGGTAATCACCAGCTCATTTTTGGCCCTTGTGATACCCACATAGCAGAGACGGCGCTCCTCCTCCATGTCCGTCTTGTCATCGGAATTTATGGACATCATACTGGGAAACAGCCCATCCTCCAGGCCTACCAGGTACACCTTCGGGAACTCCAGTCCCTTGGCGCTGTGCAGGGTCATGAGGGTGACCCGGTTCTCGGATTCATCCATATTATCTATATCAGCCACCAGGGCCACCTGCTCCAGGAATTCATCCAGAGATGGATGCTCGCTGTCTTCCTCGTAACTCACGGCCTTGTTGACCAGCTCCTCTATATTCTCCAGCCTGGTCTGGGACTCCACCTCTCCCTCTGCCTCCAGCTCCTGCTGGTAGCCGGTCTCGTCCATGATGCCCTCTATCAAGTCCTGGATGGTATAATCATCTGACTGTGCCCTGGCCCGGAAGCTTTCCATCTGTCCTATAAAGGCTCCGATTTTTTCAGCAGCCTTACCCAAGCCCGGAATCTGCCTGGCCTCCCTGAGAGCATCGTACAAGCTCATGCCATGTTCAGAGGCAAAGATGGTAACCTTCCCCATGGTGGTGGCGCCGATTCCCCGCTTGGGCACATTGATGATGCGCAGCACCGACAAATCATCCACTCCGTTGGCTATGGTCTTTAAGTAGGCCAGAATATCCTTGATTTCCTTTCTCTGATAGAAATTCACGCCTCCCACCAGACGGTAGGGTACGTTGTAAAAGATACACCGCTCTTCCAGAAGACGGGACTGGGCATTGGTGCGGTAGAGCACAGCCTGCTCCTGATAGGCATAGCCGCTGTCCCTTATCTCCCTGGCCACAAAGTCCGCTTCCTCTCTGGCTGTGTCAAACTGTTTAAAACGAATCAAATCCCCTTCGCCGTTGGCAGTCCACAGGGTCTTATCCTTACGCCCGCGGTTGTGGCGTATAACGCCGTTGGCCGCATTCAGTATGTTTTGGGTGGAGCGGTAATTCTGCTCCAGTTTAATGACCTTTGCCCCGGGAAACATCTCCTCAAAGCTCAGAATATTCCCTATATCCGCCCCCCTGAACCGGTAAATGGACTGGTCGTCATCCCCCACCACACACAGGTTCCTGTACTTGGAAGCCAGCAGGCTGACCAGCTTAAACTGGGCCAGGTTGGTGTCCTGGTACTCATCCACCATGATATACTTAAACCGCTCCTGATAATAATTCAGAACCTCGCTGTTATTCTGGAATAATTCCACTGTCTTTACAATGAGATCGTCGAAATCCAGTGCATTGTTCTTCTTAAGACGCTTCTGGTACTCCTTATATATCTCCCCAATCCTGCGCTGTCTGAAGTCCTGCCCTGCATTTAACAGGAATTCCTCAGGACCGATGAGCTTGTCCTTCGCAGAGGATATGGTACCTAACACGGAACGCTCCTTGTACTGCTTAGTATCCACATCCATGGCCTTGAACACCTGTTTCATCAGGGTTTTCTGGTCGTCGCTGTCATAAATGGAAAAATTCGTGGTGTAACCCAGATACTCTATATGCCTGCGCAGGATGCGCACACAGGTGGAGTGGAAGGTGCTGACCCAGATGCTCTCAGCCCCAAAGCCTACCAGCTGGTCCACCCTTTCCCTCATCTCCCCGGCCGCCTTGTTGGTAAATGTGATGGCCAGTATATTCCACGGGTTCACCTGCTTCTCCTCAATCAGGTATGCCACCCTGTGGGTCAGCACCCTGGTCTTTCCGGAACCGGCCCCAGCTAAAATAAGGAGAGGCCCTTCCGTTTGAAGGACTGCCTCCTTCTGCATGGGATTCAATGTATCGTAAATACTCATAAATTATGTACCGCCTTTTTAACTGCAATTATGTTTATTAAGTATACCATTCTGAACCCCATCCTGCAAGACCTGCCTTTCGGACGATTGCAGCCGCATTACAGGCAGCTGTCTCTCCATTGCCATATCTCCTGTTTCCTGTCTTACAGGCATTCCCCCATAAACCCGCATAGATTTTCATTTCCCCCTTGTCATCTAGTATTCAATACTATATAATAGATATAGCAATGTGATAAGAATGACAGAGGTGACATATAGATGAAGACAAATGAAGAACGTCTGCAGGACCTGTTTTCCTATCTGGGGAACCTGTCCCATGTCAAGGCGGACGAGATTCCTGATATTGATTTGTACATGGACCAGGTTACCACCTTCATGGACAGCCATTTAAAAGATATGAGACGCCATCCGGGTGATAAAGTCCTGACCAAGACCATGATTAACAATTATGCCAAGAATAATCTTCTGCCTCCCCCGGTGAAGAAGAAGTATTCCAAGGACCACATGCTGATGCTTGTGTTCATATATTATTTTAAAAACCTTCTGTCCTTTAGTGATATTGAAGAGCTTTTCCGTCCTATTACATCAAAGCATTTCTCAGGCCAGACATCCCAGCTGTCCCTGGAAGATATCTACAACGAAGTATTTACTTTGGAAAAGGGCGAGATGGATAATCTGAAGTCTGATGTGGCGGCTAAGTTTGCCCGTGCCCAGGATACATTTTCAGATGCTCCTGTGGATGACAAGGACAGGGAATATCTGAAGCTGTTTGCCTTTATCTGCGAGCTGTCCTTTGACGTGTATCTGAAGACACAGATGATTGAAATGATCGCGGATCAGCTCAGGGAGGATGCGCCTGCCCCCCGCAAGAAATAAACTCCATAACCTGTCAGCCCCGCCTTGGCGGACAAAAAATGGATTGCCGGGACTGCCGGCATACCTATAGAAAACAAAACGGATATCGCAGCAATAATCCTGCCGCAATATCCGTTTTTTAATACACCCTTTATCATACTCAGCTTTCATTATCCCCTTTGTCTGCCTGCGTTCCCCCTGTGAGCCTGGCGAACACCATGTCGTATCCGTCACTTCCATAATTCAGCGAACGGTTTACCCGGCTGATGGTAGCGGTGGATGCGCCTGTTTTCTCCGCAATCTCCAGGTAGGTCTTGCCTTCCCGCAGCATCTTGGCCACTTCATAGCGCTGGGACAGGGACAGCAGTTCATTGATGGTGCACACATCCTCGAAAAACTTATAACATTCATCCGGAGTTTTTAAAGTTAGTATGGCATCAAATAGATGGTCCACTGCTTCTGTTTTAATTTTCTTGTTCATGTCCTGGTTATCTCTCCTTATAATTCATACGGACTTCCCCTTCCGCATGTATATTGTAAAATGATTACAGGTCATATAAGCCCCATACTTGTTCATTTTAGCATATTAAAGTCTGAAAGTCCATACGTGACGGGAGATTTTATAAGGGCATTTTTTCCGGCGCTTTCTCCGCACTTTTTCCAGGTATGTTTTCTGCTATTTTCCCTGTCCCTTTCAGGACAGCATGAACTTCTCAACCACAAGTCCCACGCCGTCGTGATTATTGGATGCGGTGATATAATCAGCGGCCTGCCTCACCGGGAGAACAGCATTTTCCATAGCCACGCCCAGACCGGCATACTTAATCATAGTCAGGTCATTGTAACCGTCGCCGCAGGCTATCATCTGCTCCCGGTCAAGCCCCAGCACTTCCAGCAGACGGGCCAGCGACCGGGCCTTATCAATTCCCTTTGGCATGATTTCCAGGAAATACGGCTCGGAACGGTACACGCTGAAATCGCGGCCCATGGCAGCCTTTACCTTAGGCTCCACAGTCACCAGGTAATCGCCGTCATCCAGCATCAGGAACTTGGGTACTTTAAAATCCACATAGGACTTCATGTCTTCCACCTGACGCAGGGGCAGGTGGTTGATGTTGGACTCGGCAATGGCATAGGGACATTCCACATTGTTAGTAATAATTTCCTCACCCTCATAAGTAAGGATATCTACCC
>OLIH01000960.1_pt1 | contig 11333 bp, 9 predicted proteins | sample 1609721 | NCBI WGS metagenome assembly OLIH01 (sample SAMEA4350157, study PRJEB24818) | metagenome | biome: human; feature: gut; material: faeces | place: Denmark | collected 2013-09
AACATGCTGAAGACAGAGAACTCTTTAAAGAAGCCATGGAAGAAATTGAACAGCCTGTTCCGGAAAGTGAAATCTTTGAAGAACTGGAACCGGCCGTAGCCTTTGCAGATCAAATCGGATATCCGGTCATTATCCGCCCGGCCTACACACTGGGCGGCACCGGAGGCGGGATTGCCCATGACCGGTACGAAATGCAGGAAATTGCAGCCCGGGGAATCAAACTGTCTCCCATCAGCCAGATCCTGGTGGAACGGTGTGTGGCCGGCTGGAAAGAAATTGAATTTGAAGTCATGAGAGACGGCGCAGACAACTGCATTATTGTCTGTGCCATGGAAAACCTTGACCCTGTAGGAGTGCATACAGGAGACTCCATTGTAGTGGCTCCCACACAGACACTGACAGACGGGCAGTTCCAGATGCTCCGTACGGCCTCCATCAAAATCATCCGGTACCTCGGCATTGAAGGCGGATGCAATGTGCAGTATGCGCTGGACACAAAAACCAACCAGTATTTTGTGATTGAAGTCAACCCCCGCGTGAGCCGGTCCTCGGCCCTGGCCTCCAAAGCGACAGGCTATCCCATTGCCAAAGTGGCGGCCAAGATAGCCCTGGGATTTCATCTGGACGAAATTACCAATGCTGTTACAGGAGATACCAAAGCCTGCTTTGAACCGGCGATTGACTATACAGTCATCAAATTCCCGCGCTGGCCCTTTGAGAAATTCACACTGGCCGACCGGGAAATCGGGACACAGATGAAAGCCACCGGCGAAGTCATGGCCATGGACAGAACACTGGAAGGAGCCCTTCTGAAAGCCATCCGCTCCCTTGAAATAGGAGCTGATTACCTCCATCTGGACAAACTGGACAACCAGTCCCTCTATGATATCCGGTGTCTCCTCCACCGAATTGATGATGAACGGCTCTTTGTGATTGCCGAAGCCCTCCGCAGAGGGATTGAACCGGAAGAAATCAACCGTATTACCAAATGGGATCTGTTCTTTATTTATAAAATACAGAATATTATCCATATGGAAAGACGCCTGACTGACGAAGGTCTCAATGAAGAGACGCTCAGGGCAGCCAAACGCATACAGATGCCGGATACTGCCGTAGCCCGTTACAGCGAAACCTCCCTAAAAGAAGTAGAAAAGATGAGAAAAGAAAAAGGAATCCGTCCGGATTTCAAAATGGTGGATACCTGCGCCGCCGAATTTGAAGCCCATACCCCTTATTACTACTCCTCCTACGGACGGGAAGACGAAGTCAAACCGCAGGGCAAAGGCTCTGTGGTAGTCTTCGGATCCGGCCCCATCCGTATCGGGCAGGGCATTGAATTTGACTACTGCTCCGTGCACTCCTCATGGGCTCTGAAAAAAGCGGGACGGAAATCCATTGTCATCAACAATAACCCCGAAACGGTCTCTACTGACTTTGATACCTCTGACTCCCTGTACTTTGAACCCCTGACAGTCGAAGATGACATGGCGGCTCTTTCTAAAAAAAAAACCGCCGGGGCCACTTGCCCGTTCTGGGGGGCGACAGCCATTATCCTGTCCACACCCATAGCCAGACAGGGGAATAAAATATTCGGCTCCTCCAACGAAAGCATTGATATGGCCGAAGACCGTGAACGTTTTGACACACTGATGGGGCAGCTGGGGATTCCCCGGCCGAAAGGCTGCCTGGTGGAAAGTGTGGAAGAAGCACTGGAAAAAACGCAGGAACTGGAATACCCCCTGATCGTCCGCCCCAGCTATGTCCTCGGAGGACGGGCCATGCAGATTGTCTATGACGAATCGGAACTGAAACAATACCTGAAGCAGGCCGTAGTAGCCTCCCATGAACACCCGGTGCTTATTGACAGATACATGGTGGGACGGGAAGTCGAAGTGGATGCCATATCAGACAGCGTTGATGTATGCATACCCGGCATCATGGAGCAGATTGAAAGAGCGGGCGTACATTCAGGAGACTCCTTCGCCGTCTATCCTCCGCAGCATTTGTCACAGGAAATCATTGACACCATTGCCGACTACACGGGGCGCATTGCCCGGGCGATGAACGTGAAGGGAATTATCAATATCCAGTTCATCGTGGTAGAGGGACGGCTCTACGTCATTGAAGTCAACCCCCGGGCCAGCCGCACAGTGCCTTTTATGAGCAAAATTACAGGCATTAATATGGTGGAATACGCGACACGCATTGCCCTGGGAGAAACACTGCAGAGCATGGGCCTTCCCACAGGACTGGTGCCCCCCAGAAATTACGTGGCCATTAAAGCGCCCATATTCTCCTTCTCTAAACTGGGACTGGTGGAAATCAAACTGGGGCCGGAAATGAAATCCACAGGAGAAGTGATGGGCATCGGCCATACCTACCAGGAAGCCCTCTACAAAGCAGTGATCGCAGCCAATATGCACGTTCCGGCGGGAGGAAACATTCTGATCACCGTGAGCGACCGGGATAAAGAAGAAGCATCCCGCCTGGCAGCGGGTTTCGTCCAGCTGGGATACCATGTGATCTGCACCTCCGGTACAGGGCACTACTTCCAGGAAAAAGGACTCCCCGTCACCATCATCAAAAAAATTCATGAAAAGGGAGAAAACTGCGAACGGTATATTAAAGCAGGAAAAGTGGATATGGTGCTCAACACCATTACCTACGGAAACCAGATCGAACGGGAAGGCTTTGACCTGCGGCGGATTGCCGTGGAACTGGCCATTCCCTGCCTCACATCACTCGATACAGCGAGAGAAGTGCTCCGGGTGCTGGCCAGCGGAGGAAGTGCATCCAACCAGCATGTAGAAGCCATACAGGATTATATCCGGGAGGAATAAGATGGCAGGATATGTAGAACAAGGGCCGGTACTGCTGAACGAACTGGTGGGACCGGACATATGGAGAATGATTGCGGAACTTCCGAAAACAGCGCAGGAAGTCAGGCCCGGACAATTCGTCCACGTCAAACCAAAACCCACAACACTGATGCTCCGCAGACCGCTTTCAGTATCCGATGCAGACCCGGGAGCGGGAACCATTGAACTCATTTACCGTGTTGTAGGAACCGGTACGGCAGCCATGGCCGCCATGAAAAAAGGAGATATCCTGGACAGTCTGGGGCCCCTGGGCACATACTTTTCCATGAAAGAAGGAAAAATCATCGGCGTCGGGGGAGGCGTGGGCATTGCCCCGATCCTGTTTCTGGCACGCCGCGTAAAAGGCGGGCGCATGACGGCTGTCATAGGCGGACGGAACCGGGAAGAAATATTCTGGAAAGACCTCTTTCCCCGTGACACCCGGGTGATTGTTACAACCGACGACGGCTCTTTCGGGATTAAAGGATTTGCCGTATCCGTACTTCCCGGACTGCTGCAGAAACCGGGCATCGGAGAAACGGCGGTGTGCGGCCCGGAAATCCTGATGAAAAAAACCGCTGAAATAGCTGCCCGTGCCGGCATCTACTGTGAAGTATCCATGGAGCGCCGCATGGGATGCGGCACAGGGGGCTGCCTGGCCTGTGTCTGCGGCCGTGCCGGAGGCGGACATTATAAAGTCTGCCTTGACGGACCGGTCTTTGATGCATCGGAGGTGATCCTATGAATATGGGCATAAACTTCTGCGGCATTCCCATGAAAAATCCCGTGATTGCCGCCTCAGGAACCTTTGGCTTCGGACTGGAATATAAAGACTACGTAGATTTGAACCGGGTAGGGGCCATTTCCATGAAAGGCCTGTCCGCAGAACCCTGGGAAGGAAACGCCGGCGTGCGCATCGCAGAGACGCCGGGAGGCATGCTGAATGCCATCGGTCTGGAAAACCCCGGAGTGCAGGTCTTTCTGGACCGTATTCTTCCCCGTATCAGAGAGTATGATGTGCCGGTGATCTGCAACATCGTGGGCAGCTCCGTGGAAGATTACGGAAAAGTTGCTGAAGCGCTTTCTGTGCCCGGGGTGTCGGCACTGGAAGTCAATATTTCCTGCCCCAATGTCAAAAACGGATGCCTTGCCTTCGGTATTGAAGAAGAAGGAACGGCGGCCGTGACGCATATGGTGAAGGAACATACGGATCTGCCGGTGATTGTGAAACTCTCTCCCAACGTAACCGACATTGTGCCGCTGGCTCTGGCGGCGGAAGAAGCGGGCGCCGACGGACTGTCTCTCATCAACACACTCCTGGGCATTGCTGTGGATATCAAAAAGAGAAGACCCGTATTGGGAAACATTACGGGAGGACTTTCAGGACCGGCCGTGAAACCGGTGGCCCTGCGCATGGTATGGCAGGCCAGTCATGCCGTTCATATTCCCATCTGCGGCATGGGAGGCATCATGACAGGCACGGATGCGGTGGAATTTATGATGGCCGGTGCGTCCGCCGTACAGGTGGGAACAGCGACACTGATTGATCCCCGGGCCATGGCCTGTGTAACAGAAGAACTGGAAGCGTGGTGCACGGCAGAAGGCATAGAAAATGTGTCAGACCTGACCGGAGCCATGAAAACCGAATAAAAAAAATCAGTCTTTCCTGAAGAGACTGTGCAGCCCCCCCCTGAACACAGAAATAAACCTCTGTCATGCAGGGGGGATTTTTTGAACAGTCTTTTCAATGCCTAAGAAAAGCAATCCGTGAAAGAACCGGAAAATAGTTCAAAAAAACACTTTACTTTTTTTATTTAACGTGGTAACGTATAGCTATACTACTTGAGAAACAGGTGCTTTTATGAACAAGACACTCGATGAAGTGAAAATGATCCATGAAGAAGAGATGAAGAATTATGACCGCATTCAGGCACAGGTCATTTCGGTCATGCTCCGGCACGGATGCAAGATTATACAGACACCGACTTTTGAAGATTACGATACATACGGCAATTACTTTCCCGCCATGCGCCGGGAAATGATTAAAACCATTGACGCCGACGGGTCAGTGCTGGTGCTCCGTCCTGATGTGACGCTGCCTCTGGTGAAATCAGTGGCCCGGGAATTTCCTGATCCGGCGCAGCTCCTGAAATACGGCTATGTATCCACCGTATTCCGGGAATATTACGGACGTTCCTCCCATGGACGGGATTTTCTGCAGAGCGGTGTGGAAATCCTGGGAGACGCCACACCGGAATGTGACGGAGAAGTGATGGTTATAGCTGCAGAATTTCTGGAATCCGTGGGAATTTCCGATATGCGGATTGATCTGGGGACGGTGGCCTACATGGATGCTCTTTTTGAAGAACTGAACCTTCCCGATGACACACTGGGACGCCTCCGCCTGTTTATGGAAAAAAGAAATCTTGTTTCTTTTTCAGAGCTGGTGAAAACGCTGCCGGTCACAGACAGACAGAGGGAAGTCCTGCTGGAGCTGCCGTCTCTCTTCGGTCCCTACGGGCCCACCTTGAACCGGGCCCGCACACTCTGTCTGAATAAAAAAATGGAACAGGCCCTGGACAGACTGAGCGGTGTGTTTCAATATTTTGCCTGTGCCGGCTATGATGATATGGTACAGCTCGATTTCGGATTTACCTCCCATATGGGCTATTATACAGATTTGGTCTTCCGGATTTATGTGGACGGCGCCCTGTATTCCGTGATCAGCGGAGGGCGGTATGACAGCCTGTCCGAGCGGTTCGGCGTGGCCCGGCCGGCCTGCGGGTTTGGAATGAACATGAACCTCCTCTATGAATATATGACGGATGCCGGTCTGCTGGAAAAAGTCATGCCTTCCTTCCAGCTGGCCGTATCCTACAGCCGGTTTGTCCCTGCCATGGTTCATGATCTCATGGAATGGCGGAAAAAAGGATTCCGCGTACTGGGATTCAATCAAAAAAATCATGTGGCTCCGTCCGACTACCGGCTGATGGCTGTATACCGGAATGGATGCTATGAAATAGACGGCCGGCCGCTGACCAAAGAAGAAATTGAAGAAAAACTGGGAGGGATGCAATAATGCTGCATGTGGCACTGGCCAAAGGGCGGATCGCCAAAACGGTGATGAACAGTCTGGGAAACAGCGGATTCCATTTCCCTGAATACAGCAGTGACAGCCGCAAATTGATTTTCACCGATCAGTCCCGTACACTGAAAGTCACACTGGTGAAGTCTCCCGATGTTTCAGTTTATGTGGAAAGAGGAGCCGCCGATGCCGGCGTAGTAGGCAAGGATGTGCTGGTGGAAGACGGACCGGGAGATGTCTATGAGATCCTTGATCTGGGCATCGGAAAATGCCGCATGGCGGTGGCGGGAATCCGGGGGAGGAAAGAGGTTCTGGATAAAAGACTGATTACTGTCGCCTCCAAATATCCTCATATTGCAAGAGCCTATTTTGCACAGCAGCACCGGACAGTGGATATGATCAAACTGAACGGATCTGTAGAACTGGCGCCCCTCGTAGGCCTGTCGGACGTGATTGTGGATATTGTGGAAACAGGCACAACACTGAAAGAAAACGGACTGGAAGCCTATGTTTTTTTTATGGATCTGTCAGCCCGTCTGATCTGTAATAAAGTATCCTATAAACTCAAACAGGATGAGCTTCAGAAGCTCATCCGCAGCATACAGAAGAAGGGATGAGACAACATGGAATGGATAACAGTGCCGGAAAAAGGACTGAGTCTGCGGGAAGTCAGGCGTCTTACCCAGCGGAGTGTGAATTTATCAGCAGAGGTGGAAGCCTCTGTGTCAGCCATTCTGAAAAATGTTCAGGAGAACGGAGACCGTGCCCTGCGTGAACTGACGGAGAAATTTGACGGAGTCAGGCTGGATAGTTTCCGCGTGACAGAAGAAGAAGTACAGGAAGCCCTGCAGGCTGTGGATCCGGAGATGCTGGCTATTTTAAAAGAAGCCAAGGAAAATATTACTGCCTATCATAAAGAACAGATTAAAAAATCATGGATTAAAGAATTTCGTCCCGGTGTCCGGCTGGGCGAACAGTATGAACCGATTCAGCGCGTGGGGGTCTATGTGCCGGGAGGTCTGGCAGCCTATCCCTCTACCGTTCTGATGGATACTGTGCCTGCTTTTGTGGCAGGATGCCCGTCGGTGGCCATGACGACGCCGCCCGGGAAAGACGGGAAAGTCAATCCCAATATTCTGGCAGCGGCGTCTGTGGCAGGAGTCAGGGAAATCTATAAAGTAGGCGGTGCCCAGGGCATTGCCATGCTGGCCTACGGAACAGAGACCGTAGAACCCGTATTCAAAATTGCCGGACCGGGAAATGCCTTTGTGGCAATGGCCAAGCGGCTTGTTTTCGGTACGGTAGGCATTGATATGATTGCCGGTCCTTCCGAGGTATGCTGCGTGGCAGACGGAAGCGCGGATCCGGAATGGATTGCCGCAGACCTTCTGTCCCAGGCGGAACACGACCGGCGGGCTGCTGTTTTTCTGATCACTACCGATGAAGCCTTTGGGAAAAAGGTGGAAAAAGCCATGAACCGGAGAATGAAAGAACTGCCCCGTTACGATATCATCCGAAGCTCCGTGGGAGACTATGCCAAAGGATTTCTATGCAGAGACTATGAACAGTGCTTCCAGATCGTCAATCACATTGCACCGGAACATCTGGAAATTGAACTGCCCGATCCGGAGCAGTTTCTGCCCCGGGTGGTCAATGCAGGAGCCATTTTCCTCGGTCCCTATACCTCAGAGCCTCTGGGAGATTACATGGCAGGTCCAAACCATACACTTCCCACATCCGGAACCGCCGCCTTCTCTTCTCCTCTGGGCGTGTACGACTTCATGAAACACAGCAGCGTGGAAATATTCAGCAAAGAGGCCTTTATGAAAACGGCTCCGAAAGTACAGAAATTTGCACTGGCGGAAGGGCTGCAGGCTCATGCGGCAGCCATGGAGGTGCGGTATGATCAGTGACAGATGGATGCGCCGCACTGTTGCGGGATTTCAGCCCTACCAGGTGGCGCCCATTCATGAAAAAAGAGTGATTAACGCCAATGAAAATTATGTGAATATTCTGAATATTCCTTCTGTGAGGGAAGATGCGGAAAAGCTCCTGTCTTCTTTCCGTCCGCAGATCTATCCGGCGCCCATGGCAGACAGTTTGAGGGAATCTCTGGCAGAGTACATGGGGACTGCCCCTGACTGCATTCTGGCCGGCAACGGGGGAGACGAAATGATTACTTATACCATGGGTACATTTCTCAATCCCGGGGACCGCGTGCTGATTCATCAGCCCACTTTTGACATGTATGAAGCAGGGGCCGCCGTACTGGGCGCAGAAACCGTCAAAGTCCCTGATCTTCCCGGATTTCACCGCAACTGGGAGGGCCTCCTGGAGGCTGTCCGGCAGCACAGCCCGAAAATCACTTTTATATGCAGCCCCAACAATCCCACAGGAGAGGCGGCGCCTCTGAGCCGTATCAGAGAGATCGCGGAAGCATCGGAATATCCTGTGGTGGTTGATGAGGCATATATGGAATTTGCCAATGGGAAGAGCGCTGTATCGCTGATTCCGGATCACCCCAATGTCATTGTGCTCCGGACACTGTCAAAAGCGTTCGGCATGGCGGGACTGCGGTGCGGGTACATTGTGGCAGCGCCGGAGGTCATTCTGGCAGTGGCGAAGGTGAAAAATCCCTATAACCTAAATGCCTTCACCCAGGCCATGGGCTGCATTGCCCTCCGTCACCGCAGAGAAATTCTGAAGGTGAGGGACCGTATCACTGCGGAGAGAGACCGCTTCTTCAAAGAATTAGAGACAGAAAAGGGAATACGGGTGTACCCGTCGCAGACCAATTTCCTTCTTATGGATGCAGGCACCTCTGCAGAGCGGCTCTTTGCCGCCTGGCGGAAGGCGGATATACTGGTGAAGCGCTTTTCCGGAAAACCCGAACTGGAACAGGCTTTCCGCGTGACCATTACTACGGAGGAAACAGACCGGATGGTTCTGCAGGTGATCAGGGAGGTGACACACAGTGCGTGAGGCTCATATAGAAAGAAAAACAGGAGAAACCGATATCCGTCTGACTTTAAACCTGGACGGCGCAGGGCGGTTTTCAGGCACATCGGGCATTGGATTTTTTGACCACATGCTGAATCTGCTGTCAGTCCACGGGGGACTGGACCTCTCTCTGCAGGCCCGGGGAGATCTGGAGGTGGACAACCATCATACGGTGGAAGACATCGGCATTGCGTTGGGACAGGCCTTAAACAGGGCGCTGGGAGATAAAAAGGGGATTGCCCGGTACGGCTGCTTCTTCTGCCCCATGGATGAAGCCCTGTCCCGTATCGTGATTGATCTGTCGGGACGGTCTTATCTGGTGTATGATGTATCTATACCCGTAGAGCGGATCGGCAGCTTTGAAACTGAAATGACAAGAGAATTTTTTCTGGCTCTGGCGCAGAACGGCTGCATGAATCTTCATATGGCCTGTCTCTACGGCATCAACGGGCATCACATTGTGGAGTCTTTATTTAAGGGAACAGGCCATGCGCTGGCGCAGGCTGTCTCTCTGAACAGCCAGGAAAAGCGCATCCTTTCCACGAAGGGAGTTCTGTGAATGAAAACGGTCATCATTGATTATGATGCAGGCAATCTGGCGAATGTATACCATGCGCTTCTGCGGGAAGGAACAGAAGCGGAAATCACAAGAGATCCGGAGACGATCCGGAAAGCCGATGCCATGATTCTTCCCGGCGTGGGAGCCATGGGAGATGCAATGGCCCATTTGCGGCAGTACGGACTGACTGAACTGATCCGGGAGGAAGTCGGACGGGGGAAAAAACTGGCGGGCATCTGTCTGGGCATGCAGGCCCTCTTTGAAGTCTCTGAAGAAGGCGGACAAATTCCCTGCCTTGGATTCCTTCCGGGGAAAATTGAAGAAATTCCGGCGGCGCCGGGAAGGAAAGTCCCCCACATGGGATGGAATGAACTGGAATTCAGGGCTCCCCACTGGATAGCCCGGGGACTTCCGCCCCATCCTTACGTCTATTTCGTTCATTCCTACTATAAAACGCCTTCCGACACAGCCGATGTCATCGCATCCGCGGATTACGGAGTATCCATACCGGCTGTTGTGGGCAATGATTCAGTGATTGGTCTGCAGTTCCACCCGGAAAAATCCGGGCCGGTGGGCGCGCAGCTTTGGAGAAATATACTGGAGTGGTTTAAAAAATGATTATTTTCCCTGCCATTGACATACAGAACGGGAAATGCGTCCGCCTCCGGCAGGGCGCGGAAAAAGATTCGACCGTCTATTTTGAAGACCCGGAGGAAGCTGCTGTTCACTGGGAAAAAGAAGGAGCTGAATGGCTCCATCTGGTGGATCTGGACGGAGCCTTCCGCGGCGAAGGCGTTAACACGGAAATGATTAAAAAAATCAGCCGCCGCGTATCCATCCCCGTGGAAGTGGGAGGCGGCATACGCACCATGGACGATATCCGCAGACACCTGAGAAACGGCGTATCCCGCGTGATCATCGGGTCCATGGCGGTGGAGAATCCTGACTTCGCATCGGAAGCCGCTGCCAGATGGCCTGGGAAAATTGCGGTTTCCGTCGATGCAAAGGGAGACTGGGCGGCCGTCCACGGCTGGGTCGAGAGCAGCGGACGGAAGGTGGTTCCCTTTGTCAGAGAACTGATTGATTCCGGCATATCCGTGATTATCTACACAGATATCAGCCGGGACGGGATGCTTACGGGCCCCAATACCGGCATGCTGGAAAGACTTCAGGCCATGCCCGGTATTTCACTCATTGCTTCCGGAGGAGTCAGCTCCGCCGGTGACCTGAAAACACTGAAAGACATGAACCTTTACGGTGCCATATGCGGGAAAGCCCTCTATGAAGGGCGTGTCACCATGAAACAAATACGAAAAATACAGGAGTGATGCCAAGTGCTGGCCAAACGGATTATTCCCTGCCTGGATGTCAGCCACGGGCGGGTTGTGAAAGGAAAACAGTTTCAGCATGTGCAGGACGTGGACGATCCGGTGACTTTGGGAAAAATGTATTCCGGACAGGGCGCTGATGAACTCGTTTTTTACGATATCACCGCTACCCACGAAAAACGTCCTATTTTTGTCAGTACCGTAAAATCCATTGCGGAGGAAATCTCGATCCCGTTCACCGTGGGCGGCGGCATGCGCTGTGCGGATGACTTCCGTCAGATGCTGCTGGCGGGGGCTGATAAAGTGTCTGTCAACTCAGCGGCAGTTCTTCATCCTGAACTGATACGGGAAGCCGCCGAACGCTTTGGAAATCAATGTGTCGTTCTTTCCGTAGACGGGAAAAGGAACGGAAACGGAGGATGGGATGTCTATATCGAAGGAGGGCGTAAAAATACGGGTATATCCGTATGGGAGTGGACACGCCGCGCCGTAGCCCTGGGAGC
>OLIH01000962.1_pt1 | contig 11327 bp, 8 predicted proteins | sample 1609721 | NCBI WGS metagenome assembly OLIH01 (sample SAMEA4350157, study PRJEB24818) | metagenome | biome: human; feature: gut; material: faeces | place: Denmark | collected 2013-09
TTTGTGGTTAATAAAAAAATCGCTGTTTACAGATGTTTCCATCCCCTCCCAGCGATTTGTTTTAATTATATATATTAAAGGAACAATTATATTCTTTTCTTCTATAGAATGCCCCGGATAATGCCGCCCAGTACAATATTAATCAGATTATACCGGTATAAAAACCGCAGCCAGGCACTTGCGTTGATTTGCTCCTCCAATGTCATCCCCAGAGGCGTGGCCGCAAAGATTCCTACCAAAAAACAGCCAATCCACAGAAGCAGAAGCCCCTGGAGCAATCCCAGGACCGCACCTGCTATGTGATTCAGTCCATACAGTATGGGCAGCCGCGCTATGAGATCCAGCCACCGCACCAACAGATGAATCAGGATATAGACGGCTGCAAACAGGATGATGGAGCTGACTGCATTGATAAGAATGTCAGCCAGATATGTGCTGACATATTCCGCAAACTGGTCCACTCCCAACATATGGTAAAACTCGCTGTTATTGTTTTCAAGCAGCGTTTCTTTTACGGATTGGGGCAGGTTAAGGTTCTCAATGGCAATGCGCTGCGCTGCCGGTAGCTCTGTGCTTTCCGCGGAGGGTTCCTCCCAGCCGGCTGCATTCAGTATAGCCTCTGCCGCGCTCTGGCGTATGGAAGGATTATCCTTGATAAACCCCGTCATATACGGTGTGGCAATCTTCACCAATATAATGGTAAGTATCAGGGCTCCCAGGGATACGCACTGCTTCAGTGCGCCCCTGTAATGTCCGTACAGCACCATACCAATGAGAAAAACCCCTGCACCGGCAGACAGCCAATGTTCTAATATCATGTCCATATAATTTCAGTCTTTCTTTTAGTTGAATATCAGGCGTTCAATCGCATCCGCAACCCCATCCTCATCATTTGTCAGCGTAATCTGATCCGCGGCGTTTTTAGCTATGTCCAGTCCATTTCCCATAGCAATACCCACTCCGGCCGCTTCCAGCATGGAAAGATCATTCTCCCCATCGCCAAATGCCATGGTGGCCTCAGGGGCAATCCCAAGATAACCAGCCAGCCACATAAGCGCAATTCCCTTAGTGGCTCCCAGGGCATTGATTTCCAGATTATTATACAGGGAGGAACTGATGACAATGCCTTCTACCCCAGAAAGCTCCTTTCGCAGCGGCTCTATGTCCTTCACATCAGCCAGATATACGTTGACCTTCTCCACATCCTTCTTACAATCTGTCACGTAATGGAGGATATTGGGTACAACATCTCTGGTAGAGAGTACCATTTTCTGAATTACAGGGCTCAGGCCGTAGTCTTCCATATGTTCGATGAACGCAGGCTGCGAAATTCCCCTCCCATCAATATACGGATCATACATTGCCCTGTACTTTTTCACGATACCCAGGACCTCCAGCGCCTTTGCATTGGACAGCGTACACCGCTTCAGACTGATTCCCCTTGCAAGGTCAGCCACGGTTCCGCCGTTGGTGGATATGGCATAATTGACCCCTGGCAGGGACCTTACTTCCCGGGTGATGCCATCCACTGCCCTGCCCGTGGTCGGTACAATCTGTATGCCCATGCGGGCGCAGCGTTCCAGTGCCCTGCGGTTGCGCTCTGACAGGTTTTTCTGGCTGTCCAGCAGAGTGCCGTCAAGATCCAGTGCAATCAAACCTATGGTCATCATATAAAATGCTCCTCTTTCAATATCAAAAGACCGTCCCTGTCATACTTGGACGAGAATATTCCTGTAATCCGCTTAATGAAGGATGGATTCTCCGCTTTATCAGCAGCTTCCTCTATCAGGTCCTCAGCATTTACCTTTGTAAGAGGTACGCCGTCTTCCTCCATAATTTCAATGCGCTCATAGAGGGCAAGCATGCTTTTTCCTGATATACTGCAGTCAATGTCGCTGGCATACTGGCATGCATACTGGGCAAATTCATCAATATCCATCTCCTGCTGGTCATCATAATCCGGTTCATCCGGCTGAGGCAGGACCGCTGGGTTTTCCGCTGTTTTTACAGGTACCTCTTTAGGTTCTTCCTTGCGGACAACCGGATCCGGGCGGGTCTCCTCCACTTTTTTGCGCACCGGCTTTGGTTTTTGCCCTGTTTCTGATTTATGCTCCGTGTCCGGCCTCTGATCCGGCTCCGGTTTTGGCTGGCTCCTGGGAGCAGCCGGCTCCGGTACCGGCTGAACCTTATGAACGGCCGGCTCTTCTGTCTGTCTCCGGACCTTTCTGGGCACAGCCGCTTCTTCTGCTTTCCGAGGCTGCACAGGACGCACGGGACGGTCATCTCCTTCCGGCGCCGCATAGACAACCGCTTCCGGTCCCATCTTTCCCACATATTCAAACCGTTTGGCCAATCCCGGATATACCTTATGGATACGGGCCAGATTACCTGCCACATCTATAAGGACTACATTCATGCCGGTCTCATCCCTGGCCATCAGCTGATTCAGCTCCTGAAGGGTGGATTCCTCCATGGCGCCCGCCTGTTCAATAATCAGGTCCTTGCCTGTCAACTTGTCCGCTATGGCAAATACGCCCTTGCTGTTAAGCTTTTCTCCTGTTATCTTGGCCGCCTGGTTCTTGGCCCCTGTCTCCTTATGAATCTCCTTAAGAAGTTCAATGGCCTGGTCCAGACCCGAACTGGAGTACTCGGCTTCTATCATAAAATGATGAGATTCCTGGACAGATGACTCTCTCCCCAAATCCTTTATGTCGGTCAGCACCCGTGTCTGGGCAGATGTAGTCTCGGGCCTGTGACGTCCGTCTGACATCCTGGACATCTCCTTTGCCAGGTTTGCCTGAACCTCCGCCTCATGCATTCTGGCCCTCACTGCTTCATCTGACAGAATCCGGGGCTTATCCGGCATCCACTGGGACTGTGTTTCCTTTACAGGCTCCTCCCCTTCATCCGAATCCTCAGGCTCTATGGTAACCTGGGCGTGTACGCTCTCATCCTCATATGGTTCCTCTGCCGCAGTGTCCTGGTCCGGATATTCCTTTCCGTAATAGCCCTGCTGTCCATATGCCTCCTCAGAACCATCTTCATCCGCATAGGAATCTTCCTGATAAGTCTCTGACCGATATCCGCTTTTTTCATAATCATGCTCTGAATAATCGTCCTCCGGGTATCCGGCGTCCGTATAGCTGTCGTTCTGATACCCATTCTGCCCATACCTGTCACTCTGATACCCGCCTTCTGGGTATCCCTCCTCCGGATATTCGTCTTTTGCATATCCGCTCTCCTGATACCCACCTTCTGGATACCCGTCCTCCTGATACCCGCCTTCTGGGTACCCGTCTTCCTGATACCCGCCTTGGGCGTATCCATCTTCCGGATATCCGTCCTCCGTGTACTCAGCTTCGGGCTCCGCGGCAAAAGCAGCCTCCTGGCGGGCCATGTAGGACTGGGGAGAGACTTCCGTTTTCCTGTCAGACACAGGTTCATAGTCCGCAGGCCGTTTTCCGGCGCGGTACTCCTGCTCCACTGCCTTGAGCCGGGCCTCATACTTATCCCGGTTTTCCACCAGATCCATCTGGTACTTTGTCAGAGGAGCGAACTGTATCTTAAGCTCCATGGCCTTCTCCACATATTTCCCAAGGCCGAACATAAGCATAATCTTATCGCAGGTCATGATGCAGAGTTCTCCCATACCGGCCTCTGCATACAGCTCTGCCAGCTCATAGATCCATTTTTCATCCAGCTCAATGTTGCAGTACTGCTCCAGGGTATGAATCAGCTGCTCTGCGGGCGCTCCCTTTGCTCCCAGAATCAGGTAGCGCAGGATATACTGTCTGGGATCATCCGGCGCCAGATCACAGAACTCCCTGTAGTAATCCTCCGCCTCCTGAAGGCTGCCCTCCTTGATAGCCAGCTCCGCCAGCTTGAACAGCAGGCGCTTTCCTATAGGCGCCCGTTCAAATGCCAGCAGCAGAATATCCTTGGCCTCCTGGTACTCTTCGTTCTTCTCATAGATGGTTGCCACCATGGACAGGATGTTTACATTCCGCACTCTGCGCCAGTCTATGGTATCGGCTATCTTCATGGCCGTTTCATAGTCGCCGCGGCTTACCATCTTCTTAATCTGCTCAACTTTTATGTTAAACTCGTATTTATCCATCTTTTGCATCTCCCTATCGCTAGTTCCCGGTATGGAAATCTGCTGTCTAAAGTTCCGTCCTGCCTTCCAATGCCCGAAGAAGTGTTACTTCGTCTATGTATTCCAAATCTCCGCCAACGGGTACTCCGCTGGCAATTCTGGTCACTTTAATTCCTGTAGGCTTTATCAGCTTGCTTATGTACATAGCTGTGGTCTCGCCTTCCAGGCTGGAATTGGTCGCAATGATGACTTCCTCTACATCCGACTGGAGCCTCTGCATCAATTCCTTCAGCTTTATATCCCCCGGGCCAATCCCCAGCATAGGAGAAATGGCGCCATGCAGCACATGATAAACCCCATCGTATTTGCCAGTTTTCTCATAAGCAGCCAAATCCCTGGTATTCTCCACCACCATAATGGTCTTATGATTCCGCCTGTCACTGCTGCAGATAGGGCACAATTCCTTGTCCGTCAAGGTGAAGCATTCCTTACAATAGCGCACGTTATTCCTGGCGCCTGTCATGGCTCCTGCCAGCTCCTCCACCTGCTCCTTCGGCATGTTGATGATGTGAAATGCCAGGCGCTGGGCCGACTTGGCCCCAACTCCGGGGAGCTTGGACAGTTCCTCTATTAACTTGGTAATCTGACTGCTGTAATAATCCATTAGAAGGGAAAACCTCCGCCCAGTGCTCCGCCTAAGCCGCCTGTCAGCTTGGACATGGCCTCGCTGCTCTCAGCCTCCATCTGGCGGAATGCCTCATTGGTAGCTGCCACAATCAGGTCCTCTAACATCTCGATATCGTCCGGGTCCACCACGTCGGGAGACAGCTTAACCGATACCACTTCTTTTTTGCCGGACACGGTCACACTGACCGCACCGCCGCCGGAAGCAGCCGTGTATTCTTTATTTTCAAGCTCCTTGGTGGTCTCCTCCATCTGGCGCTGCATGCGCTGCGCCTGCTTCATAAGATTATTCATGTTGCCAGGCATTCCGCCTGGAAATCCGCCACGTTTTGCCATGGTGTATTATCCTCCTATTATTTCCACTTATTCATCTTTATATTATTCATCTTCATATGTAATATCCATATGAATCTTTTCTTCCAATTCTTCCTGGGTCACATAAATCGTATTAAGGCGCTCCCCCCGGCCGGCCAGTCTTGTCTTAAAATAAATGGACCTGCCGAAATTAGCTTCCACATACCGCTCCAGTTCCCCTATCACAGTGGGCCGCTTACCCATATCGTAGTTCATGGGATCCATAAACACGATGGTCAGGCAGCCATCTCCCCCAGGCTCCACCACAGTGTCCCGCAGATACGACCTGGCGCCGCCTCCCATGCTGCGGACTATCTTGGCCCATTCGTTTCTCACCAGCTTCAGGTCCTCCAGCTGGGCCTGGGGAAGAGCCACCTTTTCGGGTGCAGCCCCGGAATCTGCCTGAAGTCCCGGAGCATACGGCGCAGCCGCCTGGGTTACTGTTCCCCCATCCGCTCCTGGTCCGGCCCCGGGCACCTGTCCGGCAGGCGCGCTGCCTGCCTCCTGGTAAGCAGCTGCCATGGGGATGGCCATGCGCCCTGCCTCCAGATCCTCCATCTGGGCTTCCAGATCTCCCAACCGCTGCAGAATGGCATCCAGGTTTGGCTCCATGGAAGGACGCGTCAGCTTGATAAGCGCCACTTCCACCAGCACCCGCTTCTGGCTGGCATAGCGCAGCTGGTTGGACAATTCGGAAAAGATACGGATATACCGCATCAGCGTGGTTCCGTCCGTCTTGCCCGCATCGCTTCTCAGCTGCTTTAAATTCTCCTCCGACATATCCACCAGACCCTCTGCGTCATCCGCGCTCTGGATTAAAAGGAGATTTCTCATATACCATATAAAATCGGTGACAAACTGGCCCAATTCCCGGCCCTGAATCACAATCTCCTCCAGGCTGCATATGCAGTCTTTTGTCCTGCCCTCCACAATAGCGCCGAACATCTGGCTGAACACGCCGGAATCCACTGCCCCCAACACCTCCAGGGCATTGTCATAGGTCAGCACCTTTCCGTAATGAAAAGCCACACACTGGTCCAAAAGGCTTAAGGCATCCCTGAGGGAACCGTCCGCCGCCTTTGCCACATAGAGAAGCGCCTTGTCCTCCACCTGTATCTGCTCTGCCTGAGTCAGCTCCCTCAGGCGGTTTGCTATGGTCTCTAAGGATATGCGTTTAAAATCATAGCGCTGGCAGCGGGACAGAATCGTAATGGGAATCTTATGCACTTCGGTGGTGGCCAGTATGAAAATCACATAGGAGGGAGGTTCCTCCAGTGTTTTTAACAGAGCGTTAAAGGCGCCTATGGAAAGCATATGGACCTCGTCAATAATATAGACCCTGTAGCGTCCCTCTGTGGGAGGATACTGAACCTGTTCCCTTATATCACGTATGTTCTCCACACCGTTGTTGGACGCAGCATCTATTTCCACCACATTCATGGAGGAACCCGACTGAATGGACCTGCAGGTGGGACACTCATTGCAGGGACTCCCGTCCACCGGATGTTCGCAGTTCACTGCCCTGGCAAATATCTTGGCTATACTGGTCTTACCCGTTCCCCTGGTACCGCAGAACAGGTAAGCATGGCCGATTCGCTCCGACGTTATTTGGTTTTTCAGTGTCTGCACAATCGGGTCCTGGCCTTTTACATCCTCAAAGGAAACCGGACGCCATTTGCGGTATAACGCCGTATATGACATATTAGGCAACTCCTGTTCTTCTATCTTGTTTATATAAATTTATTTCTAAATTAACCTTTATTTTGATTATCATGCTGTTATTCATCGCCAAAGCTGATGCCCACCATCTTGGCTTCCTTAATCATGGAACACTCCGGGTCCACAGTCTTAAGCCTTCCTGCAACCTCGGAGAGAGGCACCTGGGTGATATCGTTGTTTTTCACCGCCACCATGTAGCCATACTGCTCCTGGGCAATCAGTCTGGCTGCCGCAGCGCCCAGCCTGGTGGCCAGCACGCGGTCATAGGAGCATGGCTCACCGCCGCGCTGCATATGGCCAGGAACCGTAACCCTAACCTCGCTGCCGATGACTTCCTGTATCTTGGCCCCGATTTCATAGGCCACAGACGGATATACCACTCCGCTTTTCTTCTTTTCCTTCAGTTCCTTCTTGCTCATCTTGGCATCTTCCCTGGAAATGGCGCCCTCGGCCACTGCCAGGATGGAGAAGCGCTTGCCTGCCTTGGACCGCTTGGTCAGGGCATCGCACACAATATTGATATCATATGGTATCTCCGGAAGAAGTATAATGTCCGCCCCGCCTGCAAGACCTGCATACAGGGTCAGCCAGCCCACCTTATGTCCCATGACCTCCACGATGAACACCCGCCCGTGGGACGCAGCCGTGGTATGGATGCAGTCAATGGCATTGGTGGCAACATCTACCGCGCTCTGGAACCCAAATGTCATATCCGTTCCCCACAGGTCATTGTCAATGGTCTTGGGAAGGGATACCACGTTAAGTCCTTCTTCGCTTAGCATGTTGGCTGTTTTCTGGCTGCCGTTCCCGCCCAGCACGACAAGGCAGCTGAGCTTCAGCTTTTTGTAGGTGTGCTTCATGGCCTCCACCTTATCCAGTCCATTCTCATCAGGAGTGCGCATGAGCTTGAAAGGCTGGCGAGAAGTTCCGAGAATGGTACCGCCCTGGGTGAGAATCCCTGAGAAATCTGATGATTTCATGATCTGATAGTCTGCATACATAAGTCCTTTATATCCGTCTTCAAATCCAATTATTTCCACGTCATCAAACATGTTATATAAGGACTTTGCCACACCTCTCATAGTGGCATTCAGTGCCTGGCAGTCTCCGCCGCTGGTCAGCATTCCAATCCTTCTCATATTGCACTTCCTCCTTATAGAGTTTCTTCGCTTTCTGTTATGTTTCCTGGGAATGGTTCTATTATACCCATTTTGTAATTATAACGCAAAGGTGTTATCGGGGCAAGTATAAATTCGGCCAACCGGCCAGCCGCATGTAGGCCAACCGGCCAACCGCAGAAACCGGGCAGCCGGCCGGCTCCGGGGAAACGCGCTGTACAGAAATACAAATGGGACATAAATCCGGTGATACAGTAACGTATCCTCAGATTTATATCCCATTTTTAAATTCCACGCACCTTGCTTTGTGCTGCTGCCACGAACGTTACTCATGCAGTTAACTCAATCCAGGCTGCCTCACGGCACACGGGAGGTTCCGCTTAGTGCTGCTGCATTCCTACCCTGACACGGTTCACGGATTCCTGTTGCGTAAGACCCAGACGTCAACGCCACTTACACAAGGCAGCTTCGCAGCAAACAGCCCGAGGCAAGGTATCACCCCTGCTGGAGCGGATTGCAGGTACAGGGCACCGCTATCTCCCCGGCTGCGTGGAAACTTTATGACATATTAGGCCGTACATACGCAGATGTATCAGCAAATGCCTGCATGGATATCTGCTGAAAACTGCCTGTTAAGTATAACCTGCCCGGAGGTTTTTGTCAAGGCTGTGCCTCCACCAAAAATAACCGGGACAGATAATCTCCCTGGGGCACCGGACTGGTCCGTACGCCGCTGGCCCCATCCGAAAGAATCAGCCCCGCACTCATCAGTTCATCCCCGTACGAGGTATAGTCCATCCCGCTGACCCGGTACATGGTCCCCGGATTCAGTCCCTTTAGCACCAGCCGCTTAAAACCGGTATTCACGGGCTGCAGAAACCGGAAATAAGCTGCAATGGCCTTGTTTTCGTCTTCCGATACCACAATCCAGGCAGCCTCATTTCCCTCAAAGGGACTTATAAGCCGGTAGAACCTTCCCTGCTGAATCAGTTTCCTGTGTTCCTTCATGAATCGTATCTGTTCCTTTACCTGGTACTGCTCCTCCTCTGTAAGCAGGTTCAGATCCAGTTCATACCCAAAGGTGCCAAAAAAGGCTGCCGCTGCCCTGGAAGCCAGGGGAACATTCCTCTGGGTCTGATGGTTGGGTATGGCGGAAACATGGCTTCCCATGGAGCTGACCGGATATACCAGGCTGGTTCCGTACTGGATTTTCACGCGCTCCACCCCGTCGGTGTCATCGGAAACCCAGCCCTGGGGGGCGTAATACAGGATGCCCGGGTCAAACCTGGCGCCGCCGCTGGCGCAGGATTCAAACAGAACATGGGGGAAATCCCTGGTGAGCCGCTCATACAGTTTATAGACTCCCAGTATCTGCCTGTGGTACACGGTTCCCTGGTACCGCGCATCCCGGCCCGCTGAAAACAGGTCGGAAATACTACGGTTCATATCCCATTTCACATAAGACACACCGCCATCCCCCAGTATCTCCTCCATTCTGTCCCCTATGTATTCCACCACCTGGTCCTTTGAAAAATCCAGCACATACTGGTGTCTCCCCGTACACACCGGCCGGTCCGTACTTCCTAACATCCAATCCGGGTGGGCGCGGTAAAGACAGCTGTCCCTGCTGACCATCTCAGGCTCGAACCACAGGCCGAATTTCATTCCCATGTCCCTGATTTTACCTGCCAGCCCTGTAATCCCATCGGGCAGCTTATGCAGGTTGGGATACCAGTCTCCCAGGGAAGTGGTGTCATCGTCCCGCTTTCCAAACCACCCGTCATCCAGCACGAACAGCTCTATGCCCAGTTCCCTTGCCTTGTCTGCAATGGAGAGAATCTTTTCCTCGTCAAAATCCATGTATGTGGCTTCCCAGTTATTAATCAGGATGGGCCTTTCTCTGTCCCTCCAATACCCCCTGGCAAGCCTGGTCCTGTAGAGCTGGTGGAACGCCTGACTCATGCCGTTTAAGCCGTCCCCTGAATATACCATCACTGCCTCGGGCGTCTGGAATTCCTCCCCCGGACAAAGGGGCCAGTCAAATCCCTCCGGATGGATTCCCATGGTCACCCGGACCGTATCCATGGTATCCACCTCTGCCTGGGCCAGGAAATTACCGCTGTATACAAGGCTGATGCCTATTACCTCACCGCTGTCCTCCCCGGCATCAGGCCGTTTCAGGCAGATGAACGGATTGAACTGGTGGCTGCTGTGTCCCCTCATGCTGTGTATGCTCTGGACTCCCCGGTGAAGTCCATGGCAGTCCACATAGCGTTCCCTGCACCAGGCCCCGGTCAAATCAACCATCTGGTAACGCGGATCCGGCAGGTCCAGACTCAGGCTCATGGCCCGCTCCAGGCAGACCAGCTCCGGACCGCGGCAGATAAACCGGGCACTGCGGGTAAGCACAGGCATGTTTTCATAGATTGTATAGAGAAGCACCAGTTCCATACCTGCCACAGGATCCTCCAGATACAGCTCCAGTGTCTGCGCCTCCCCATCCTGCTCCACATATACAGCAGGCAGACCCGGCAATTCCGGTTTTCCCCCTTGGATGGTGTGGCTTTTGTATACAAAACAGCTGACCCTGCTTCCATTTTCCCGTCTGATTCCATAAGCCGGATACCGCATATCCCCGGTTCCAAAGGCCGGGTATTCCTGTCTGATATGCTCCAGTGAAAATGTGGTGTCATTCTCATAGACACAGGGCGCCATATCCCTGTGCGCAAACTCCAGCAGATGGCCGAAGCTCTCCCTGTGCCGCAGCCGTTTTCCATAGTAGAGCTGCCCCATCTGACCGTTGGGAAGGCATGTCATGATATAACTGATTTTATCGTTGTACAGATGGAACTGCCTTGATTTTTCTTCGTATATAATACCCATATAGAATCCTCCAGCAATTATTGCGTAAGCACAATGGCTTCATAGGGTCTGAGGCAGATATCCCCCTCTTCATGCAGGGCCGGGCCGTTTCCCCGGAACGTGCCGCTCTGGTCCGGGTAATTGCCGATGAGTACGTTATCTGTCCCCAGGTCCCGGCAGAAAAGGCCGCATCTCTGTGTCTGGTCCGTAAAATTGCACAGTACCGTCAGGCGCTCATCCCCCAGTGTTCTTTCATATGCATAAACGGACCCGCTTTCCTCCGGCAGCAGCCGGTAGTTACCATACACCAGGATGTCCATGGTATGCCTTAACTTTATCAGCTGCTTATAGAAGGACAGGACGGAATCACCGCGTCCGGCCTGCTCCCTTGCGTTGAGCCAGGTATAATTGGGATTTACCCCAAGCCAGGGCGTCCCCTCTGTGAATCCTGCCTGGGCCGTATCTTCCCACTTCATGGGCGTCCTTGCATTGTC
>OLIH01000970.1_pt1 | contig 11223 bp, 9 predicted proteins | sample 1609721 | NCBI WGS metagenome assembly OLIH01 (sample SAMEA4350157, study PRJEB24818) | metagenome | biome: human; feature: gut; material: faeces | place: Denmark | collected 2013-09
TTTCAGATATTGATGTAAATCGATTCCCTCCATAAATCTGTCAAAGGTAAAGACCGGATCCGTAATATTCAGATAGTCGGCAGTAAACATTGGCAAAATGCCTTGTTTTGGGTTAGAATAGATGATAGTAGTTTTTTTCATGATAATTAAATTCTACCACGAAAGAAGGACTTCCGGCTCATTTGAGTCAGAAGTCCTTCTTTCATTTTCAGGCCTGTGTTATTTCACAGCCCCTTCTTCAGCCACATGATTTATTTTGAATTTTCTTCTTTACAGATTTTTCCGCTCACCATGTCCGGTCCGTCAGGGCGGACCAGGTCTTCTATTGTCACTGCAGAAAGCGCTGCGTCAATTTGCGCCTGCAATGCTGTATATACCTTTCTGACCGGGCAAAAGGGGACTGCATTGCGGCTGCAGTAGCAGTCATCCTCCATGCATCGGTTAATCCTCATCGTCGGTTCAACTAAAAGCATAATATCATACAGGGTAAGTCCCTTGCGCTTAATCAATTCAAATCCGCCGTAAGCACCGCTGTATCGTTTTACAATACCGGCTTTTGTGAAAGTTCTCATGATCTTCAGAACATATTTTTGTGGAATCGCCATTTTTTCCGAAATTTCTCTGGAAGATACAATTCCGTCCTTTGAGGCCAGGCATAATATGATGCGGATTGAATAATCGGTCGTTACATTCAGCTGCGTAGTCCATCCCTCCTTTTCCATAGCAGTAAGAAAACCGCCTGTAGTTAATTAATTGTACTCTATATAGAGTAAAACGTCAAATTATCGGTACATAACCATCATATAGAGCTTTTTATTTAAAATTTTCATGATAAGTATACACGCCAAATGGAATAAGTTTCCGCAGTCAAAAGTTGGATTTACTTTCCAGACTCCCTGTCCGTGAAGAATATAGGGTCTTCCCGGCTGAGATCCACTTCCTTCAACGGAATTAAATGAGTATGGTACTTCCATTTATACCATATATACGTAAGGAGGAAAACGGGAATCCCTATATAAACGGCCACAAAGTCCGTCCATTCAAATGTACCTGAGAACAGACTGGTATCCTGTCCTGCCATAATAAACAGACACAGTACCAGAGCGGCGAGAGGCCCGAAGGGAAAGAACGGGGCTTTATAAGGAAGCTCTGACAAAGATCTGCCCTGGGCAATAAAAGCTCTTCGGAATCGGTAATAGGCAGCTGCAATGCCGACCCATGTAATAAAGCCTGCCATGCCGCTGATATTCACCAGCCAGTTGTAAGCCGTTCCGTCTCCGACCAGACTGGTGGCAAATGCAAAGATCCCGAAAGCCGTCGTTGCATACAGGGCATTAACCGGCACCCCTCTGCTGTTGATCTTCAAAAAGCAGTGGGGCGCCTTCCCTTCACGCGCCAAAGAATAGAGCATCCTCGTCGATGCGTAGAGTCCGCTGTTGCCCGCTGAAAGAACCGCTGTCAGAATAACCAGATTCATGACTGAAGCAGCATTGGGCAGGCCAAATCTTTCAAATGCCAGTGTAAAAGGACTGATGGAAATATTTTCAACAGATGCATTCAGCAGATTGGGGTCCGTATAGGGAATCAGAAATCCAATGACTGTAAAGGCTCCCAAATAAAACAGAAGAATCCGCCAAAAGATCGTATGGACCGCCTTGGGAACAGATTTTTCCGGGCACTCCGCTTCTCCTGCAGCCACGCCGAGCATTTCTGTTCCCTGAAAAGAAAAACCCGCCACCATAAATACGGACAGCATAGCTGAAATCCCTCCCACAAACGGAGCGTCGCCGATTGTCCAATTGGCAAAACCGGGAGAATGACCGCCTACGCCGAAAATCAGAAGTGTCCCGGCCGCCAGGAATACGATGACAGTAATTACTTTCACGCCTGCAAAAAAGAATTCACTTTCTCCATAAGACCGGGTTGAAAGAAAGTTTAAAAGAAATAAAATGGCCAAAAATCCAGCCGTCCATACAACAGATGGAGTACCGGGAAACCAGTATTTCATAATCAATGCCCCCGCCACCAGTTCTGCCGCCACGGTAATAGCCCAGTTAAACCAGTAGTTCCACCCCAAAGCAAATCCCAGCGCTTTGTCTACATATCTGGCTGCATAGAGGCCAAAGGATCCTGAAGAGGGAAGCCATGTTGACATTTCTCCCAATCCGGTCATTAAAAAATATACCATAATCCCAATCAGTGCATAGGAAAGCAGGGCCCCGCCCGGTCCGGCAGTGGATATGGTCTCTCCCCCTGCTACAAAAAGCCCGGTCCCTATGGTGCCCCCCAGTGCAATCATGGTCATATGCCTTTCTTTCAGGCTTTTTTTCAGTGTAGCCCCCTGCGGGTTTTCCTTTTCCATTCATTTCCCTCTTTCTCTTCAGTATGGCAGCCCAGAGAAAAGAGAGTGCTTTCCCTTCAGAAAAGTACTCTCTTTCAAGGTGCTGTGGGCGTCTCATCTTTTTGTCTGTTCTTTTTCCATTTCTGCTGCTTTTCTTTTGTCATCCAGCCGTTTCCAGTATCCTGTCCGCTGAAGGATTATATACAGAAAAGCCACTGTCAGAGCTGCTGACAGACATGCATTGACTGCAGTCAGTCCGTCGCCCCACCCAATTCTATAGGTTACATACACAGCTCCCAACAGGAGCAGACTGTCTGTCCATTGAAACATGTCAATCTCCTTTTCCTTACACTTTAACTGAAAGTGATCTTCTTGTAAAGCGGAAATTTGCTCTTTTTCCCAAATTATTGTCACTCTTTCTCCTTCTATGTTATAATAAAAATACATCCATATTATATACATATATATAATAGACGGTATACGGAACAATCAAGGAGGCCGCCTTTTTTAGGCAGCTGTATTTTTGATGTTTCTTGCTATATAGGGGAGAGTGTCTATGAATAAAGAAATCCATGAAATTCAGTCCCACCAGGAAGAAGAAACGGGCAATATTGATTACGGAGCCAAAGATATACGTGTGCTGGAAGGACTGGAAGCCGTCCGTGTCCGTCCCGGCATGTATATCGGTTCTACATCAGCCAGAGGCCTTCATCATCTGGTTTATGAAGTAGTGGACAACAGTATTGATGAAGCGCTGGCCGGATACTGCACCCATATTGAAGTATCTCTGGATGAAGACGGCAGCTGCACAGTCGTCGACAACGGCCGCGGAATTCCCACCGATATGCACGAAACCGGAAAACCAGCCATGGAAGTTGTCCTCACCGTTCTCCATGCCGGAGGTAAATTCGGAGGGGAAGGATACCCCATTTCCGGCGGTCTCCACGGAGTCGGCATTTCTGTTGTGAACGCCTTGTCCGAATGGACACGTGTATCTGTACGGAGAGACGGCCATATTTATCAAATGGCTTTTTCCCGCGGCCAGACCACACAGCCGATGACCGTTATGGGAACGGCCGCTGATACGGGGACAACGGTTTCATTTAAGCCGGATCCCGAAATTTTTGATGAAGTTATTTTCTCCTATGATACACTCCGTTCCCGTATGAGAGAACTCGCGTTTCTGAACAAGGGCCTTACTATTACTCTCACCGACAACAGAGAAGACAGCAAAAAGCAGGAGATTTTCCATTATGCCGGCGGTATTACAGAATTTGTTCAGTTCCTCAATGAAGGAAAAGATCCTGTGAATCCTACAGTCATTTCCTTTGAGGGCGAAAAGGATAAAGTCATTGTGGATATTGCCATGCAGTATCAGTCGGGATACAGTGAAAACATGTATACCTTTGTCAATGATATTAATACTGTAGAAGGCGGCACCCACCTGTCAGGATTCCGCTCTGCTCTCACCCGTGTCATTAATGACTACGGGCGGAAAAGCAGCATCATGAAGCCAAATGACGAGAATCTGTCCGGTGATGATGTGCGGGAGGGCCTGACCTGTGTAATCAGTGTCAAGGTCCCGAATCCCCAGTTTGAAGGCCAGACCAAGACCAAACTGGGAAACAGTGAAGTCAAGGGAATTGTTGACAATATTGTCAGTGAAGGCCTGCGGATTTTTCTGGATGAGCATCCTGCAGAAGCAAGGTCTGTTATCGAAAAAAGCATGACTGCCAACCGGGCCCGTGAAGCCGCGCGGAGAGCCCGTGAGCTGACCCGCAGAAAAAATGCTCTGGAGGTCTCCAGTCTTCCTGGAAAACTGGCTGACTGTTCTGAACGGGATCCGAAGGTTACGGAAATTTATATTGTCGAGGGTGATTCCGCCGGAGGCAGCGCCAAGTCAGGCAGAGACCGGAGGTATCAGGCAATTCTTCCCCTCCGCGGGAAAATCCTGAACGTAGAGAAAGCCCGTCTCGACAGAATTCTCAACAGCGATACCATCCGCACCATGATCACCGCCTTCGGAACAGGTGTCGCTGATGACTTTGACATCAGCCGTCTCCGATACTACAAAATCATTATCATGACCGATGCGGATGTCGACGGAGCTCATATACGCACACTTCTTCTTACATTTTTCTACCGGTATATGACTCCTCTTGTAACAGAGGGCCATGTATATATTGCCCAGCCTCCCCTGTACCAGATCAGAAAGGGAAAAAGCAAGTATTATACCTATGACGATGCCGAGCAGGACCGGCTGCTGAATGAAATCGGCCGCGAGGGATGCACCATTCAGCGTTACAAAGGTCTAGGCGAGATGAATCCCGAGCAGCTGTGGGATACCACCATGAATCCCGAGCAGCGTGTCATGCTGAAAGTGGAATTAACCGATGCGGTGGAAGCTGACCGTATTTTCACCGTTCTGATGGGGGATAAGGTCGAACCCCGCAGAAAGTTTATTGAAGAAAATGCAAAAAATGTAACAAATCTCGATCTCTAAGCACAAAAGGCTGCCCCTGTAATCCGGATAAAAAATCTGATTGTCAGGGCCAGCCTTTTAACATGCCATGTATCATGACATATTCCGTCCGGTCAAAAACGGTGCTTTTTTATATATCCGGCCATCTGGCTTCTATAAGGAAGATACAAAAAAGCCAGAATAAACGCAGAAAGCCAGCAGGCTGAATCCGCCGACAGGAATCCCATAAGAAGATATGCTGACAGCGGGCCCACCCCTGCTCCAAAATCAGAGAACATGGCATACCGTGACATTAATGCTGTTTTAGACTGATAAGAAGCTGCCAGATCACCGGCTGCCGCATCAGCCAGCGTTTCCAGTACCGTAGCCGCCATCTGGATAATCAGCGTCAATACAATCCACATGCCCAGCGGAAGGCGGAATGTGATGCATACAAAAGCCGCTGCACATACCGCCAGACTGACCGCAATGGCGGGAATCCGTCTTTCTCCTCCGGTAAACCGCCCTGCCACAGGGGAAAGAAATGGCTCCCATGCCCAGCGTAGGGACTGAATCGTACCGGAAAGTGTTGCCGCTCCCACAACCCATCCGCCAAGGGTAATCATATCTCCATAGGAAGTTTCTGCCAAGTGGCTGAGAGAAGATGTGAATATCCCCTGAAACAGCACGTTCAGCAGAAACCCCAGCAGCAGACACCGGAGGAACAGTCTGTCATGGCGCACTGTCTTCCAGACTCTTTCATCCTCTTCAAACCGGGATGCATCTACCAGACGAGGAAACGGGATAGGGTTTTTCCATGCGGTAAGAACAGGTGCGCCCAGAGATAAAAATCCAAAGATCAGGGCCGTCTGCGCCAGTCCCTCCGAATCAGCCATATACCCCCCTATAAGCATGCTTACCAGACGTCCCATGTGAAATATTCCGTCATATTCCCCCATAGCAAATCCCCGGTTTTCCTGATCCGCCGACTTGACCACCAGAAAAAATCCCCCCAGACGCAGGAATGCATAAGAAAGTCCCCACAGGCACCGGACTGCCAGCCATTCCCAAAACCCATACGCCCAGGCATATCCGAAGGTGGACACAGCGGCTGCCAGAGTCATAACGAAAATAACCGGACGGGGAGAAACTGCCCCGTAAATACGCCGTATCACAGGCATGGCCGGTACGCGTATAAGACGGTTGACTGCAAGAAGAATTCCCACTTCCCAGAGCGAGTCCAATCCCGCTTCCTGCCAGTGTGTTGGGAGCACAATATAAAGCATGGAATCTCCCAGTATACTGAGCCCTGTGATCACGGCAATCAGCAGCGGCGGACGCCGGTACCAGGATCCTTTGGATATGTATTCCTTCATTCTCTGCTCCTCCTGTTCATTCGTTTTCTGTATTGTAACTGAACCCAGTATGGAAACGCCATAATAACAGAGCCTTCAAAAAATCTGTGTACTGCTTTTCTCTCTAAAAAACGGCCTTCTGCAGAGAATGGATCTCTCCGCAGAAGGCCGTTTTTTTAGACTATGTCTGACAAAGCCTGTTATTCTTCCGGAGGAGCAATCGCAATAGATGAAATTCTGTCATTCTCATCCATGCGCTGAATAATAACCCCTCTCGTACTTCTTGTTTTCTTCAGGGAAATGGTATCTACCGGCACCCGGATGACAATCCCCGTTTCCGTGATACACAGAATTTCCTCTGTCCCATGAACAGCAACCAGTCCTACAACTTCTTTATTTTTCCCGAAGTTACGTGAGCCCTGCCCGCCGCGTCCCTGCAGCGTATATGCATCCGCCCGGTTGCGCTTGGCGTATCCGTCCGCTGAAACCGTCAGGATTTCTTCATCAGATCTAACCACGTCGCCCCCGACGACAACATCAGATCCTGACCGGTCTGATTTCAGACGGATACCGATAACACCTGACGCCGACCTTCCTGTAGGCCGTACATCCTCTTCAGAGAACATGATGGCCATACCGCCCCGTGTCGCAATGACGACATTTTCACTCCCGCCGGTGCAGATAACTTTAATTAATTCATCATCATCACGGAGATTAATAGCGATAAGTCCGCTCTTCCTAACGGAAGTATACTCTGAAAACAGCGTCTTCTTCACATACCCAAGGCGTGTAATCATGAGAAGATACTTGGTATTTTCAGTCTGATTCAGATCAAAGATTTCCGTCACCTTTTCGCCCTTGTTCAGCGTCGGAATCAGATTGATAATCGGCACGCCCTTTGACGTGCGTGTTCCGGACTGCATGATGTCCGCTGCCTTCAGCCGGTACACACGGCCCTGATTGGTAAAGAAGAGCAGTGTATTATGTGTCGATGTATAGATAACCTTTGCTACATAATCGCCCTCTTTGGTCTTCATGCCGGTAATTCCCATACCGCCCTTGTGCTGTGTGCGGTAGGTGTCTGACGGCATTCTCTTAATATAATTCTGTGCTGTCAGTGTAACCACCATCGATTCATCGGGAATTAGATCCATATCTGTAAAATCGGTCTGATCCGCCACGATCTGACTGCGGCGGGCATCCCCGAACCGTGCTTTTTCATCTTTCAGTTCATCTTTGATGACACCCATGATTTTATCTTCACTGCTCAGTAGATCTTCCAGATAGGCAATCCTTTCCTGCAGGTCTTTATATTCAGCTTCCAGTTTCTCCCGTTCCAGTCCTGTCAGACGGCGGAGACGCATATCCAGAATCGCAATGGACTGTTTTTCCGAAAGGCCGAATTTCTGCATTAAAGCGGCTTTGGCTATATCGTCAGTCTGAGACTGGCGGATCGTACGGATGACTTCATCAATATGATCCAGCGCAATCAGCAGACCTTCTAAAATATGGGCTCTTGCCTTGGCTTTGGCCAGTTCGAACTGGGTTCTCCGTGTAATGACTTCTTTCTGATGAAGCAGATAATAATGCATCATCTGTTTCAGATTTAATACTCTCGGATGGCCGTCTACCAGCGCCAGCATGATGACACCGAAGGTCTCCTGCAGTTGGGTATGCTTATACAGATTATTGAGCATGATCTGCGGATTGATATCCGCCCGCAGTTCAATGACAATCCGCATGCCCTTCCGGTCTGATTCATCCCGCAGTGCTGTAATCCCGTCAAGGATCTTCTGCCGGAGCAGCTCTGCAATAGTTTCAATCACCCGTGCTTTGTTGACCTGATAAGGAATCTCCGTGATTACAATACGGTGTTTTCCCTTCGGCATTTCTTCCACAGTGGATTTTGCTCTGACCTTAATTCCGCCCCGGCCCGTCCGGTAGGCGTCCTGGATCCCCCGCCGGCCCTGAATCAGTCCTCCCGTAGGGAAATCCGGCCCTTGAATCACCTGCATCAATTCATCAATAGTGATTTCCGGTCTGTCAATCATCAGGCACAGTCCGTCAATGACTTCCCCCAGATTATGGGGCGGTATATTCGTTGCCATCCCCACGGCAATCCCGTAAGAACCGTTTACCAGCAGGTTGGGGATACGGCTGGGAAGAACCACTGGTTCCTGGAGGGAGCCGTCATAGTTAGGCATAAAATCAACGGTGTCTTTGTCAATATCCCGAAGCATTTCCGCTGTAATTTTGGCCATACGCATTTCCGTATAACGCATGGCCGCCGGAGAGTCACCGTCCACAGAACCAAAATTTCCGTGGCCGTCTACCAGCGGATAGCGCGTAGAAAAATCCTGTGCCATACGGACTGCCGAATCATAAACTGCCGTATCGCCGTGGGGATGATACTTACCTAAAACATCCCCTACGATACGGGCTGACTTCTTATAGGGTTTCCCGGGAAGCATGCCTGCCTCCTGCATGGCGTACAGAATCCGCCGGTGAACCGGCTTCAGTCCGTCCCTGACATCAGGAAGTGCCCGCGTCACAATAACCGACATGGCATAATCGATGTAGGAATCCTTCATCTGTTTTTCCAGGCCGGTAGGAACAATTTTACCTTCTTGCCAATCCATTGATAATCTCCTTTATTTTACATATATATAGTATATTATACCATATATGAATTATTTTCTAAAATTAGGGCCTTTTATGAGGCCTGCTTTCCAACTATCCGGCAGCCGCCGCTCTTCTTGAAAATCATAGTCAGAATACCCTTATGTGATGTATAATAAACGTGTATACAATCAATCAGGATGATAAGGATGTGAAGTCAATGAAATACAGCCGCCTTTTGACTGTTCTTTGTCTGCTGTCGCTGACTGTTGCAATGGCTGCAGGATGCAGTGTTTTCAAAAACCCATGGGAAGGCACATGGTGGGGTGTACAGGATGCCGGTATGAACTGGTCCGGAGACAATATACAATATCTGGAGTCTTTCACTTTTACCAAGGACGGTGATCAGATCACCGTGAAGCACCAAGTTCAGCGGGGCCGTCAGGAAAGCACCGGCAGTCTGACCGGCACAGGAAAAGCAGACGGGGGCACGCTCACAATAACTCCTGCAAACGGGGGAAAGCCAGTATCTTTCACATATGACCGCTTAAAAAGTACAATAGAAACATCCCTGACCAACGCAGATAAGAGTCCTGTCATCCTGAAACAGCTTACAGATGACAACAAGAGTGAAATGGAAAAAACTCGGGAACATATTATATCTGTTTCTCAAAAACCTGAAAATGCCGTCAACACAACAATTTCTTCTTCAAAAACTGCTGTCCGTTCCAAATCCTATTAATATCTCCGCCTCAGATAATAAATGGCATCTATATAAAAAACTGCCCTGTAAAAATGATATTGTCCCCTCTTTGCTGGATGACCAGCAAGGGGGGCATTTTTATGCGTTATAGTTATGAATTCAGGAGAAAGTGTGTTGAAATTATATCGACAAAGCAAATGGCCTGACTGTCCTGCTGGGATTAAGGACGAGAAATACTTTCATGATATGATTGTTCTATGGACTCGAGTCAAAGATACTAATGGCCCGGAAGCATTACATCACAGACACTCATACAGAAACTCAACCCAGAACGGACGTCATGAGTGAGTAACCAGGGCTATTGCCGGAGAATCCAATCTTTCAGCAGCTTCAGACGACGGTATCAGTTCCGGTCCGCTTTATCAAGCTGAAAACATCGTAAACAGAGATTTCAGTACAACCGGTCCATTACAGAAACGGACGGCAGATGTCCCGCAGTTTAATTTCCCCTGGGGAAAGTGCTGTCTTTTGCCAATTCTGGACATGAACAGTCATGAGATCATTTCTTATGATCTGGCATTAAGCCCTGATATGGAACAGATCAAACGGATCCTGAATCAAGCATTCAAAAAGTTTCCGGATTTAAAAAGCTTAATTCTGCATTCAGATCCGGGATGTCCGTATGAACATATGCCATACCGCACTGCGTTCTCTGAAAATAACATAATACAGTCGATGTTGCAAAAGGGAAATTGCTATGATAACTGTATTATGGAAACACTTTTTGACCGAATAAAAAATAAAAAGAGTTTTCTGCATCTGCAGACGAGCATATTGATTATTATAACAACCGTAAAATCCAGAGCAAAACAAAATGGATGCCCCCTGTAAAATTCAGGATGGCATCCATCGGTTCAGCTTAAGGCATAACATGTGTCCAGAATTCTGGATACATATCCTATCAAAAAATGCAGAACAGTTTTTGATAGGGTTCTCAAAAGAACAAAATCAGAAATTTCATCACAAACATGGCCAAAAGCGTATTCAAAAGGCTGGCAGACATAAGAAGCGGCCAGTACTTCTTGGGAACATCGGATGTGCCGAGAAGACGTCCCATATATTGAAGCTGCGACCCCAGCAGATAAAAAGCCGGCATAAGAATAGTGATGTCCTGCCCTGACAAAACTCCTGTCGTATAAAGAGACGCTGCAAGACCCACAGACGCAGAAGAGGAAAGCCATGCCGTGAGCAAAACAACAAATGCCTGTCCGGGAAGGCCCCAGAGCGCCATAACGGGGCCCAGCAGACTGCCCAGCAGATCCATAACCCCCAGAACAGTAAGTATATATGCAATAACATAGGCCATAAGCACATTGGGGAGCATGTTATTGACCCCGATATGCCATCCTTTTCTGGCGCCTTCTACAAAGATGTCAAACACATTACTTGATGGCTTTTTCACAGCTTCTTCATTTTTATTCTCCACGGCGGAAATCCTCCTTAAAGAATGTATTCAGCATAATTCTGACATAAATTGCGCCGATAAATTTAAAAATGAAAATGATCAGCAGAGGAATAATCAGCGGAACCGCGAGAAGGGCAAAAACAGCCGATCCGCTGGCAAAAAAATTGGAAATCATACCGGCTCCGGAATACTGCCATGCCGCGATGATTGTTTGTTCTTTTTTGTCAATCAGGCCTTTGTCGTACAGTTCCTTGGTCATCGCCGCTACAGCGTCAGTGC